>Ga0079223_10001935_pt1 | contig 12622 bp, 14 predicted proteins | sample Stecom2011_FD_75072 | JGI IMG/M metagenome (GOLD analysis project Ga0079223, IMG submission 75072) | Agricultural soil microbial communities from Utah to study Nitrogen management - Steer compost 2011 | ecosystem: Environmental > Terrestrial > Soil > Agricultural land | place: USA: Utah...
AAAATAATAATGGCTAGTGAGTCGGCTGAGCGAAGACTGAATCCGATCCATGATCAAGCTGAAGTTTTTCATCGAACGGAGGATGTCGGGCAAAGGTCAAGGCGGGTATGGTGTTGATTATCCATGCTGAACTTGGCCGGAGCGAAGGTCCCATTGATTTGTCTATGGGATGCAGAATGTTCTGTGTTGTGTAGATGAGTTGCTGGGGCTGAGCCAAGAACTCTACTCTTCTCTTTAGTACCGTAGTGTGCATTCCCGGTGCGAAAAGGGAGGTCTATGGTTCGGACAAAGGTCACCATGGGGTTCCGGAATAACTTCAGCTAAGGATCGGTTTCTGCAGTAAATTGGTCCGGTAGGGATCCCTGCTGGCCGGCGTGAAGGTCGATTTCACGGCCCGTTGTAGAAAGGGAGTGTCCAAACTGAAAAAGCAGTTTGAATACTCCCTTTCTATTTTAGTTACACCCTTATTTTACTTTGCACACTGCCTTATTCACGTTTAGGCACTGCCTTGAGCGAACAAGTGTGACTGGAGTATTAACACTGGTATTTAGACACTTCCTATTTTTGCGTTAATTCTGAATATCCCTCAAGAATTAGTAGTTTTTCCCTTTCATGTTCATAGGTGACTCCCGTCTTTAAATCCATGATCTCATTCTCCGGTAAACCCAGAACCTTAATCTTGGTTATTTCTTTAACCGGCCCAGGCCGATCCGGTCTCCCATGGTAAACTACTATAATGTCCTGATCGATCCCTAAAAATTCCTGGTTTTGACAGATGGAGCACAAACCGGGAATTTTCATGGTCAAGATTTTTGTCCCTTTCTTGTCTGTCTCCCTAATTTCCCAATCATCAATTAGTTCACTTAGGAAGCTACGAAAATCGGCCTCACTGAACTCCAAAGTCCGGTCCTCATGGTGATGGCAGCCGAGGTAATAGTCTATTACATTAACCCTGATCTCATCCGGGCGCTCTTGCGTAGGTAAGCTCTGCTCCGTATCTTCTCTACCCGGATCGTGCTTGCCTCCGAATCCTTGATCATAATGAACATAAACAAAACCCAGGATAAAGCAGAGGACGATAAAGCCGATTATTCCCGTACGTACCCGGGGGTGGAGTCCAAGCCAACGATAAGTTTTCATCAGAATCCCCTCCAGATTCTTTACTTTACCGTTAGCATTCCCAAATTTAGACAAAATAATTATTACATAGCCGCCAATTCTTCATCACTAATCTCAAAATTGGCATAAACGTTTTGAACATCATCATGTTCTTCAAGCGCTTCAAACAGTTTGATCACAGCTTTGGCCTCATCTCCGGTGACACTGATTGTATTCTGGGGAATAAATGTCAACTCAGCCAGGTCTACCGGAAGCTTCTCCTCCATAGACCGGCGAATGGTTTCTAAATTAGCGGGCTCGCCAATGATCACATAGTAGTTACCCTCTTGATACATATCTTCCGCTCCCGCCTCCAACGCTAAATCAAAAACTTCTTCTTCCGTAATTTTTTGTTTTTCTATAGGAATCTGAACCATACCTTTTGCTTGAAATAACCAGGAAACACAACCGGTTTCACCTAGGTTCCCCTCATTCCTGGAGAAGATATACCTCATTTCACTTGCCGTTCGGTTTCTGTTATCAGTCAAGGCCTCTACTAAAAATGCCACTCCGGCCGGGCCGTACCCTTCATAGACTATTTCTTCATATTGTTCCCCATCACTAGCGCCCAGTCCACGCTTGATCGCCCGGGCAATATTATCATTTGGCATATTAACCTCTTTGGCCTTTTGCACTGCTAACCGCAGGCGAAAATTAGTTTCCTGGTCGCCTCCTCCCTCTTTAGTTGCTACAATAATCTCCCTTGTGACCTTAGTAAAAACCTTGCCTTTCTGGGCATCGGTTTTCTCTTTTTTTCGTTTGATTGTTGACCATTTTGAGTGTCCAGACATTATACCACCTCGTAAATATAGTATAAGGATTTATGCTTAATCAATCAATCCCTTTTCAAACGAAAGGGAGAAGCCAGCACAAGCTGACGGATTTGCTTAAGGAGAAGGTAAACTAAAAAGCCTGTGAGGATAAAGGCGATCCAGGAAAGATAGGATATTTCCAGAAAGATTAAGAAATCATATAAGCCATGTAGCAGTAAGGCAACCCCCCATCCAAAGACAAAACGCAAGGGATAACCCTTAAACCCCGGCGCTGTTAAGAGGCGAGCTCCCCAACCTGTAAATGAAGCATGGGCTAATGACGTAACCACAGCTCTCCATAATCCTACCCCGTATCCAAGAGCCTGTGTGTAGAGGAGATTTTCTAAGGCGGCAAAACCCAAACCAACAGTGACCCCATAGATGATCCCATCTACCGGTTCATCCAGTTCCTCATAGGGTCTAAGCACCAACCCAAGCAATAAAAATTTTAGTCCTTCCTCAATCAGCCCGATTAGGAAGAGGGAATAGATAAACAAGAGGAATATATCTCCGGTGTTTCTGGCCGCAATGAGTCCTTCCCGGCCAAAGGATTCTAGATAGCCGGCGGGAAACACGATCAGCATCCCACCAATGAAGACCTTGAAGATGAGCTTTTTTGGTTCGGGCTCATAGAGATCTTTTTTATAAAAATACCATACCCACAAAGCTCCGGGAAGAATCGAGACCAAGAGTAAAGGTACCACAAAAAAACCCCTTCCACTTTTGTCGTTGTCCTTTTGCTAACCTTTCTTAGCTTGCTCCTGGGAATCACCGGTTTATGCCCCTTTTCGCTGGAAACAAGTTCCCCGAAATTATCACCCCCAACAAGCCTGGAAGAGAGTGGAAGTGATCAGCTTTTATGCTTTAGTCTTTTTGGACCTACTCAGACTGGAAAACCGGGTTTTGGCATAGGTATAAAAGGCGATATAGGAGACAACCAGACCCAATCCTATAAAAACAGAACCAATGGATTTCAGCCAAAAAAAGAAGAAAAACCCGGTAAAAAAGAGGACGGTACCGGTTTTACCCCAGAGATTACTGGATTGTAATTCATCTTTTTTATAGAGTAGATAGGCGCCCCCAAAAAGCTGTAATAATTCCTTGCCAAAATAGGCAATAACCAACCAATATGTTAAGTCCCCCCAGATCATAAGCCCCAGTAAGGAAAAGCCTACCGTAAACTTGTCGGCTATGGGATCCAGAATCTTTCCGAGTACACTGACTTGGTTGAATTTTCGGGCTGCCCACCCATCTAAAAAATCGGTCAAGGCCGCCAATACCCAGATCATGATGACAAACGCCCGACTAGAAATGAAAAATGCCCATAATAATACAGGCGATAAAAACAAGCGTATCATAGTGAAAAAATTAGCAATCGTCATATTTCTCTCTACCTTTTCTATATGGTTAGACAATATTCAATACCTTTGCAGATACTTCATTAATCTGTTCAATTCGTCCGGAAAGCAGACCCGTAAAAGTCTTGACATTCGTTACCAAATTGTCATTGACCTTGATGATCCGATCCAATTGAGCATACAACTCATTAAGAGCCGCCTTGTTCTGGTCAAAATCATCTTTAATTTGCTTAGTCGTGTTAATAACTTGAGCAATCTCGGTTTGAACCCGGTTGGCATCGGATTCTTGCCGGCCTACGATTTGTTCGACATCCGAAGAAACCTGTAGAATCTCAGAGAATAACTCTTGAACCCGACTGAAAAGTGTTTTAAAACCTTGAGTACGGTCAGGGAGGTGAGTGACTTCCTCTTGCATAGAGGTAAAGGCCCCATTCAACCCGGAGGTGGCCTCACGAATCGCGTCGGTGATCTGCTTAATTTCATCGGCCGCGCCTTTACTCTCCTCAGCCAGTTTACCAATTTGGTCGGCAACCACGGCAAAACTCTTACCGTAGTCTCCGGCCCGCGCCGCTTCAATAGCGGCGTTCAGCGAAAGCAAATTGGTCTGCTCATTAATTCTTAAGATTGTCTCCAATACCAGATCAATCTTGTTGATCTCTTCCTCCAACCTGAAAAATCGATCCGTCATTCCGGAAAATTCATGTACATTCTGTGAAATCACAGATAATGTTGAGCTCACTTCCGCCAGACCTGTCTGCATTTCTTGGGATGCCATATTGACTACCTCACTAACCTTACCCGCAGATTCAACTATCTTCCTACTCCACTGAATAAACTGCATAAACACCTCATTAATCTGCACGATGGCTCCCTCAATTAGCTCAGTGGAGTTGTCTTGTTCCCGTCCAGCGTCTTTCAATTGATCCAAAGTGCTTACTGTCTGAGAGAAAGTCTCGCTAAGCTGGACCAAAACTCCGTCAAGTTCTTTTGAGGTCTCCCCAATCTCCCCGGAATTAACCGCGTTTTTCCTGGTGAGTAGTGCGGTCTCTTGCACCTGATCGAGAAAACTCTTTACGGACATGATCAAGAAGGACCGGATAAAAAGAAAGATCAGGAGCAGTCCGGCAAAGAGCAAGATTACCCCATAAACAGGCTTTATGAAATAAACAAGGCACATTCCGGTGAAGAGTGCGACAACAAAAAAATCCAGGAGAATCTTGGTCTGTTCTTTCAACGGTTTTAACCACAACTCGTACAAAGGACCAAACGATAAGAGTTTCCTTACTAGCCCATTTTTAGCTGCTTTTTTGTGTGGCATTTAAAATTCTCCTCCTATTAACTCTAGTTGAAATTATTTACTTAGAAAAGGCCTCTTTGTTTAGGAGGGCCTCCTATAATATCAGTGATAATTACTTGTTTAGGAGGGCCTCCTATAATATCAGGCATAATTACTTGTTTAGAAGGGCCTCCTATGAAAACATTTGTTTCGGAGAGTCTCCAAAATCCTGCTAAAGAGATTATTATGAATTGTTTTCTTCTTTTGACGAAAAAATCCTTTTTTTTACGGAAATTCATCCTAATTTTTTCATCTCTTTCTGGAGTTTTCTAATAATCCGCTTTTCCAGTCTAGAGATATAGGATTGGGATATTCCCAAAAAATCCGCTACTTCTTTCTGGGTCTTTTCCACCCCGTCTTTAAGCCCGAACCGTAACTCAACTATGGATTTTTCTCTACCGGAAAGATTAGACATCGCCATCATCAAGAGGTCTTTATCCACTTCTTCTTCTAGGTGCTTATAAGCGGAGTCACTTTCCGTTCCTAAGACATCGGAGAGTAACAATTCGTTCCCGTCCCAGTCAATATTTAATGGTTCATCAAAAGATACCTCGGAACGAGTTTTATTATTTCTTCGTAAGTACATTAGGATCTCATTTTCTATACATCGCGAGGCATAAGTTGCCAGTTTAATTTTTTTCTCCGGATCAAAGGTATTGACCGCTTTGATTAATCCGATTGTTCCGATGGAGACTAAATCTTCCGTACCGATCCCGGTATTCTCAAATTTTCTGGCAATATACACAACCAGGCGCAGATTATGTTCGATTAGTAATCCCCTGACGGCCCTGTCACCAGTCTTTAGCTTTTCTATGAGATAGCCTTCTTCATCGGCGCTTAAGGGTGGTGGCAGGGCCTCACTTCCACCAATATAAAAGATTCTATTGGGGTAAAGTGAAAATTTCTGTAAAATACGGACCACCATTAGTTGAAAGTTCAACTTACTTCGAATCCAGAGCTTTTTTATCATCCAATCAAAACCTCCTTAATCATCCAGATGCGTCCCGTGACAATTATATACGGCGTTATTCAGCCACCAGCAAAGTACCGGGTAATAATGCTTGGTAATTCATGCCTTCAGGAGATCCTAAATGATAGAGACCGATTACCACCTGTGATATTTTATGGGAACTTTCCCCCCGGACAACCACTTCATCTGGACGAATCCCAAGCAAAAACCCGTTTTCCCTTCCCACACTATTAAAAGAGAGTAGTCTAACCCGAACGATCCACTCGCTTGATAAGTCCAGTTCTTGATCTGTCGGTAAATCTCCCTGCAGAATAGTTTCTGCCAGTCTTCTGACCTTCTCTGGGAGAACTTTCTGCAAAGAATCTATTTCAACCATGATCACAGGGTTTTTAGTAATGGGATCAACCAAAAGGTTCCCGGTGTCAAGTAGGGCCGGAAGTTCTTTGGCTTCGCCGGCAATTGTGATGGTCAGCTGTACAATACAGCTTTTTTCCCAGATCACCTCGTGAATTAGACCCCACCCCAGCTCCGTCAGGACTAACAACGAAAAGATATTAACTGTTACTACCTCCCAGCCTCGTAAAACCCGGTGAAAATAAAACTGATATAAATAATACACCAGGGAAGTAATGCCCACCGTCATGATGGCTAAGAGAAAAAAAAGCCCTGTCCCTTTAATTAGCTGGATAATCCACCTGCTTTCACGGGTATACGCCAAAGCGACAACATTCATGAGTATTCCTGTTCCCGTAAAGAAAAGCAGTTCTTCTTGCCCCACTAAGCCAAACTCCCGGCGATAACAAAACCAGAAAAAATAACAACCGCCTAAAAAGCCAGCCAATAAAACGCGCCAGACCTTCATCGTATGCCCGGGTTTCCGACGAAAAAAAATCCTTCCGGTCGCCCAAAGTAACAAGGAATTCATCGCCCAACTAATAAAGGAACCAATCAACCAGGCATCTATATAGACCTCTCTGACCATGATGCGTCATGTCTCCTTTATCATGATTATATCTCTAACCGCAAAAATATCCTCTATTACCTAAAGATAATTCCTTATCAAAAAAAGTTGAATTAATGATTATGAACTATCGCGGACTGCTTTTTATCCGAAAACGTCGACAAGAAGTTTCAGGCGAAATCAAAGCGCGTAATTTCAACGTTTTTAAATTATATAAACGGATTTTCCCGAAAACTTTCATAAAACGAAAGAAAATGGCTATAAAGCCATTTTCAGTTTATAATAGTCAAATTATCGCCTTAATTCTATCCTTTTTTTCTAAGAAACGCAGGAACCTCTAGTTCTCCGTTGTCGACGAAGGATTTAATCTCCAGATCATCCAATCCTAAGCGTTGTGATTTTTTTTGGTTAAATCCGGTGGCGATTACGGTAATTCTGATTTCGTCTCCCATTTCCTCATCAATCACCGCGCCGAAGATAATGTTGGCATCAGGATCAGCGGCCTCAGTCACAATAGCGGCCGCTTCGTTTATTTCAAAAAGACCCAGATTTGAACTGCCGGTAATATTGAGTAGCACTCCCTTAGCACCCTCAATTGAGGTTTCCAATAACGGTGAGGAAACCGCGGTCTTAGCGGCCTCAACCGCTCTACTATCACCCTTAGCAAGACCAATTCCCATTAAGGCAGATCCCGCGTTTGTCATGATCGTTTTAACGTCGGCAAAATCCACATTAATCAATCCGGTGATGGTAATTAAGTCGGAGATCCCCTGCACCCCTTGGAGCAGGACATCGTCGGCGATTTTGAAAGCGTCGACAATAGAAGTCTTTTTATCCACAATCTGTAATAAGCGTTCATTAGGGATGGTAATCAAGGTGTCAACCCGGTCCTTCAGGGACTTAACACCTTCTTCCGCTTGAGCTTTTCTAACCTTACCCTCAAAACTGAAAGGTTTGGTGACCACTCCAACTGTTAAGGCGCCAATCTCTTTGGCGATATCCGCAATGATCGGGGCCGCGCCTGTACCGGTTCCCCCACCCATCCCAGCTGTGACAAAAACCATATCCACGTCCTGTAGTACTTTAATAATCTCGTCTCTGCTTTCCTCCGCCGCCTGTCGTCCAATCTCCGGATTTGCGCCGGCGCCTAACCCTTTAGTTAACTGGTCCCCTATTCGTAGTCTAATATCGGCGTTAGAACGGAGAAGAGCCTGTCCGTCGGTGTTGATGGCAATAAACTCCACACCCTGCAAGCCGGCTTCGATCATCCGGTTAACAGCATTATTGCCACCGCCTCCCACACCGATTACTTTAATCGAGGCAAACTGCTGATTTGTTACTTCAAATTGAAGCATAAATGCTCCTCCTTATTCCGTAAATCAAATTATGTAATGACCAGTTATGTAGTGAATGAAAACTCACTTGCAATTATAGTGATGAGCACATACTTTCTAAATTTCCACAAAAAAAGACAGAACCCTTTTTGCCATAATAAAATTTATCCCTCTGAATTGTTAATTTTTAATAACACCAACCTTCCCTGTCTGGTCTTTTCCTAGCGGGAGGGGGTGTTTATTTCTTTAAATATAGATCAATGATCAGTTGTATCTCTCCCTGTCCGCTCTCAACCTGGCGGGCGATATCTTTAACCGGGACTCCCTTTTTGTAGAGATCAATTATGGTCTGATGCCGACTAGAGCTCTCGCTTGACTCTACTTCTTTTTTTATACTCGTATTTCGCTTAGGCGGTTTATGTTCCCTTCGCTTTTTATCTTGGTCTGAAGTTGTATCGTTTATCTGCTTAGGGGATTTTTTCCCTTCCATTTCCTTTGACTCTTTATTAGCCTTAGTTTTCACCGTCTTTTGTTTTGAACCGCTTTTGGTCTTGTCTGCTGCCGAACTGCCTCTGCCTTTTTTTCGTGGGGGAGCGGGTTTTTTCTTGTCTTGATTTAAAGGTTCCGAATTTCCAGTTGATTTCGAGCGAACTCCGGAATCAATCTGGTTCTTTATTGTGTTTTCCAATAAAAAAGAACCATCCCCAACGTCTTGAACCTTTGCCTCAGTTGTAGAGAAAGTTCTTGTTGGAGCAGTCCTTGTTTGGGTGGTTCCTGTTGGGGTAGTTCCTGCCGAAGTTCTTCCTTGCGTTTGCTTCCTGATTTCTACTTTAGCAGGTATACTAAGATTTTGAGATGTAGTAAAAGGTTCTCTCTGCGCCGGATTCTCCTCGGGTTGAGCAGAAGCGTCCTCCTCTCCTTCAAGTACGGCGCAAACCTCCAACAATAATTCTTCCGTATGTTGCAATCGGGTCCTTGTCTCTTTGAGGGCTTTATTTACTCTTCGTCTTTCCCAGAAAAGATAGATTAAGAAAAAAAAACCCATACCTAACCAAGGCATATATAAAACCCCCTTACCGCTAAACCTCAATATCAATAACTTGTCCTCGGAATTCCAGTCTTTTCTTTACCTCGGAATCACCAACTGATATATCAATCCCTTCCTGCTGTGCATGGGCGTTATTCTCACTCTGTTTTCGCTCTCCGTCTCTATAACCGCGGTTCTGACCGCTCTCTTCTTGGTCGTCAATCCGTCCGTCAACCATCTGGTCTTTCCTGCGCACCTGTTGTGCTTGTTTCTGGATCTCTTGGTCAAGTCGAGTTTTAGCTATTTCCGCTTCATCCTGAGGTTGTCGAAGCATGGCGCCTTGCGTCTTCTGGACTTCCATGGTACGGTTCGTTAACACCTGGACATCCAGGGGCCCTAACATCTTTAACCCCTCCTATCGATAAGACTGCAACACGACCTCACCTTCGCTATAGGCCAATACAGAGAAATGAACCTCATCCTGAAAAATCCGGACCGCCTTCCCTATAATCGCCCTGACTCCCGGGTAAATCGTTTTTTGTGCCCTAATTCGTCCTCTGTCCTCGGTTCGTTGGTTAAATTCCTCCAAAATCTCTTCTTTCCTGGCCTCCAGTTTTCTTTTTTCGCCTTTCATCACAAAACTTGTCCGGGTGATTTTTGCCTTCATCTCCGCTTTTTCCGGAGGAAGGTTCATTCCTTGCTTGTTCAGTATGATTAAGGCTTTTTCTACTTTATCCAGTTCTTTCTCTAATTCCGCCAGACGCTTTTCAATCTCGTTCAATTCAAGCCTGGAAGCTGGGTCCGTCCCTACCTCCACTTCAGTAATTGTACCCATTCTAGAACCGATCACCTGGGCGTTGATCTCATCCTTGGCGCGGACTATTCCTCCCATGATCAATCCTTTTTGCGAACCTAACGCAATCTTGCCCCCGGAATTCACTTGACTGTGGATTATAGTGTCTCGTACTTGGACATTTCCTAAAACATCAACTTTGGAACGTTCAATATGCCTGGCATACAGTTCACCTTTACATTCGACAACGGTCTTGCCCTGTCCGATGATCCCGCCATTGATTGTGACATTACCATCGGCATAGATAAATCCGCCGTCCACATTACCATAGATCAAAATGTCACCGGCTGCCTTTACGGTAAAACCGTTTTCCACATCTCCACGAATCTGCACACTTCCGGTGAAATCAATATTTCCAGTGCCATAACCCACATTACCGCTGACCCTATGGAGATTCTGGACGGACACTTTTCTCCCGACCAGACTAGGCTCGCCGTCAATATTCGCGGTTAAACAGGTTTTATTTTCATCCCAGCTTACATTCTTCCCGGCCACGACCGGTATATCCCTGCCTGCAACCGGCTTAATCTCTACCCCTTTTACGGTCTGACCGGGAATCCCTGGAGTAAGAAGCTTTTTCTCCAGTAATTTTTCGCCTTTTTTCACATTGTGGATCAGGGATAACTCCCTGTGGTCGACCCGCCCGTTCTCCAGTTCCTTGGGGATTAATTTCATCCGGTTTACTTCAAAAAAATAAGTGACTTCCGCGTCTTCTCCCCTGACCGCTGATTTACCTTCGGCGATCAGTACGGACTTGGTGATTTTCTCTTCTACCACCCTTTTTACAACCACATCTTTTAAACCGAATACTATCCCACAATCCTTGATCTTCTTCATTACCAGTTCATATGTAGGCCAGTCCTCACCTTCAGCAAGGGTTTCCAACTGCAAATAGGCCTTCATATCGTCTGGAGTAAACTCGATTCTAATTTTATCCCAGTTTACTTTGGTGTGTTCGTTTAGATCACTCATTTTTATCCCTCCAGACTAAAGAATCGCCATGGCTGAACGCCATCTGCTTAATCGACCTTGTAATCTAAAAATTGCTTTTGTATGGATCTGGGATACCCGGGACTCCGAAATCTCCAGGATTTTCCCGATCTCTTTTAAGGTCAATCCTTCATAATAATATAAGGTGATGACCATCCGCTCTCTTTCGGATAGATTGTCGATCGCCTTAAATAACGCTGCTTTTAACTCGTCAATCTCTACTTGAATCTCCGGGTCGGAGCTGGCTTCGTTTTCCACTAAATCCAAAACCCGGACATTTTCTTCCTCCGGTTTTTTTGTGATCCAGATCTCATCCAATGAACCCAGAGTTGTACAACTTACTTCACTTAACATGTGATAAAACTCAGGAAGTGTAATATGTAGGGCCTCCGCTATTTCTTGGTCTGTGGCATAACGTCCCAATTTGTTCTCTAATTCCAGGGTCGTTCTTTCCAGTTCTTTTGCCTTCTGCCTGACCGATCTGGGAATCCAGTCGTTGCCCCTTAATCCGTCGAGAATGGATCCTCTGATACGGGCAATGGCGTAAGTTTCAAACTTAATTCCTCTGGCTCGGTCAAACTTGTCGATGGCATCCATTAACCCGAATACTCCGCAACTTACTAAATCATCATAATCAACATTGGGCGGTAACCCGATGGCAACGCGTCCGGCAACATACTTTACGAGTGGAGCATATTCAAGGATCAAGGCCTGACGAGCGGCTTCAGTTCTGTTATTTGTAAATTCCTGCCACAGCTGTTCTTCCCGCCCTTGACTCATAATATACCCCCCTACTCATCGTGTGTTATATGTCTGAATACCAAATTATTTCTACATTTTCTATTAAAATCCTCTCATAAAATAATTTCCGGTGAGTTTAGCATTTTAATCGACACATTTCCGGTCTGCAAATCAAAGACGATTGAGCGTCCCACATTACCCCCGACATTCTTCCCAGTAAGTTCAATCCCTTGTTCTTCCAAAACCTTTTCGACAGCTACCACATTCCTGGGACCGATTAGTAATTTATCATCTTTATCTATAGAGGCAAACATCTGGGAACCTCCGGCAATCTTCGCGACAAGACGTGAATCTATGGCGCCCAACTGTTTCAACCTGGCTATTAATTCCGGAATGGAAGTATCAGCGAATTTTCCTTTATTTAGCGTTCCCTTGGACATGGTACTGTCCGGTAGCATGATATGAGCCATTCCTCCAATTTTTAAAAAGGGATCATAAAGACACGCCCCGATACAAGAACCCAAGCCGTAAGTGACTAACACATCCGGCGACCGGGAGCAGGCTATTTCTGACATCCCGACCCGGATGGGTTCTGACATCCCCCATTCACTCCTAACGTTTGCAAGATCGAGTCTAAAGAACCCGGATCCGGAACTAAAAAGAAATGCCCGTCAATCTTCGAGTCGCTTGCAGTTAACTTCGTTTCAATGATTACGGCATAGTCTCCGACCTCACCCAAATCAGCCAGGATCGTGCTTACGATCGCCCCCACCATATCATAGGCTAGAGCCGGTACAGAGGAGATCATATGTAGTTTAGTAAAATTCGAAAAGGCATAGACATACGCCCCGGTTAAGATATTACCGATCTCCTTTAGAGCAGAAACCTCCATCTCTCCCAAGATATTTCGTACTTTATAGATATCACCGATCAGCAGTCCTGCCAGGAACAATGCCTGTTCTTTGGGGTACAGATATAGGATCTTACTGGGAGCGTCGCCAAACACCCTTAGATAGACTCCGACCATGGGCCTTTCCGGCCCTCCGATATAATCCGCAGCCTCATTCAATGGTAGGATATTG
>Ga0079223_10001937_pt1 | contig 12619 bp, 14 predicted proteins | sample Stecom2011_FD_75072 | JGI IMG/M metagenome (GOLD analysis project Ga0079223, IMG submission 75072) | Agricultural soil microbial communities from Utah to study Nitrogen management - Steer compost 2011 | ecosystem: Environmental > Terrestrial > Soil > Agricultural land | place: USA: Utah...
AGAATGGCTATGTTTTTAGTATTGCTATCCATTAATCTTTATTTTGCTTGAATTTACGAATAAAATTTTAAATGCCATATTTTATTCTGCTTTAATGGATGGGAGGGACGAGCCTAGCGATGGCGAATGACTAACTTTTCTTTTTAGCCAAGAATTTTTCGATTCTTCTTGTTATAATTCTAAAGATCATCTCAGCATCTTTCTCTTCTAACTTTCTTCCAAAAGAACGTGTTTTTCCGTAGTATTCAAATTGAATTCTATTGGTACCAGCTACCCATGGAGAATCTTCATAGACTTTCTTAAAAGAATTGTCTTCTGGAGTTTCTACACTTAACTTGGTGATGTTTTCAATAAAGTACTGCTTTGATTGACCGTACTTTCCAGTTGCTCGCTTTATTCTAAGTGAATTAGCATCTAGTTTGATATATTCTCTACCATAATAGATATAAATAATCGACCTGAATACCCTTACAGCAAAGTAAAGCCAGAATGCCATGAAAACAAATAAGGCTAATTTTTCTTCTCTTGTATATTCTCTAAAGAATTGAAAAGAAACATAAGCTCCCGCCATCAGGTAGAGTATAAACCATATTACCATTACGATTTTCTTCTTTCCGATGTTCGGTGGGAAAATTACAAAGCTTAGACTATCTTTATTGTCTACAAATGATACACGATCTCCAATCCATTTCATAGCCGACAAAGATAAATCTAATTTAAGAAGTAGGACTGATAATAGTTGAAATTTATTGCCGTTTACTTAAAGTTGGATGGAAATTGCGAAAATAAATTAAAAAATTGTGAAAATATTTTTCAAAATGAAGTTTTTCTTTACCATTTAACTTCTTGTTGATTTTCAATAACATAAGCGTTTTATAGGTGTGTAGAAGTGGGAGAGAATAAAAGAAAATACATTTTTTTGAAAAATAAGTTGGATTAAGTGTTGCTAATTAAAAAACTTGAATTATATTTGCACTCGCAATGAGCAAACTCCTCCTTAGCTCAGTTGGTTAGAGCATCTGACTGTTAATCAGAGGGTCTCAGGTTCAAGTCCTGAAGGGGGAGCTTCAAAAAGCCAAAGGGTTACAGAAATGTAACCCTTTTTTGTTTCTATGCGTCAAGGGTAATTTCCAAGTAAATCAATTCTTATAGGTTGCTACGTCCTTATATAAACAGGAAGTTTCTAAGATAAAGTTATACGGTTCCGTTTCGCAACTCCCAACTTTCCGCTGAGTACTTGATCCGTCTTCTTCAATTTTAACGTTTCAACTGAATTGACAAATACTTTCGTTTCATAAGCATTAACTTTTCAATTGAATTAAATTTTGGGCATAAAAAAAAGCCTTCCGATTTGGAAAGCTTTCTTTGTTGTGACCTCGCCAGGATTCAAACCTGGAACCGCCTGAGCCGTAATCAGGTATTCTATTCAGTTGAACTACGAGGCCAAATAGTAACAGCTTATCTTGATAAGTGCGGGTGCAAAAGTAATCATTTAATTTTAATCTACAAGAAAAGACATTAAATAATTTTTCTTTTGCGAATATATTTCTTCTTTTTATTGTACCTCTGCTGTTATCCCTCTGTCTAATAGCGCTGTACACATATCTGCTAATTCACTAAATTCTCCTGATTTAACTTGACATTTCCCCATGTAATGGATCAACATCGTGCATTGTTCCGCTTGAATTGGATTATGTTCGCATATTTTTACTAGAGATTCAATAACAAAGTCAAATGTATTTACATCATCATTGAATACAATCAAATCATGATTTGCTACCTTTTTCTCTACTACCTCCTCCGCATATAATGTTTCTGTACTCATTTTCATTTCTTTTTAAAAAATCAACTGCAAAGATAGGCTATTAATTTATTTGTACCAATTATTTTTACTGAAGGAAGGTGGATTTTAGTCTTTTTTAAGGTAAAACATTGACAGGGTTTCAGATTGAATATAATACATCCAAAAAACTTATAATCGCTTTGTTAACGTGAAAATATTCTTAAATTTAAGAAAAATTGAAAGCAAGTAACGAAATTTGAAATGCTTGTTTTAAATGTTAAAACTACATTATGCGAAATATAATCACCTTAATTGTCTTATTTCTTTCATTAACTATCAGTGCTCAAAATGAGTTTACGCTTAACTTGAGTGGAAAGATTTCGAATGCTCCGGATACTCCTTTATTAATTTTTCACAGTTCAGATGATGAAAAAGTGGATGATATGGAAGTTTTTGCTGAGATTAAATTAAAGAAAAACGGGAAATTTAAAAGTAAGCTCGTCTTACCGAATATGGATTATTACAAACTGGGATTCTCTAAGGATGACTATTTTGTTTTAGTAGTTGATGGTGATAAGAAAATTCACTTGACAGCCGATGCTGAAAATTGGTTAAAAGACTTCACAGTTAAAGGTTCGGTTTCTACAGATAAATTCAACTCTTTTTCAGGTAAACTGGAGGAATTGTCAATGATTGGGGATTCTTTAGATGAAGTATATAAGGCAAATCCTGCGGCTTTAGAAGCGATAATAGAGTTTTATTCAGGTGAAATTGAAAAGTTCTTTGATAAGGCCAACGTGTTTATTTCCGAGAATGAAGGTTCTACCGCTTTGTTATCTGTCTTAAGCGTTTATGATATCAAGGATGAAGAAGATAGAGCGATATACAAACAAATACTTTTTAGCTTAAATGATAATTTCGGAGAGAGTACTATCGTTAAAGAGAAAGTCGCGGCCTACCATGATCTTGTTGAAGAATATGAAGCAGAAGAAGCATTGAAAATTAAGAAAGGTGATAAGGTGAAAGAGATTTCACTTGCAAATCCAGCAGGAGAAATATTGAATTTATCAGATTATAAAGGGTAGATTGTATTATTGGACTTCTGGGCTTCTTGGTGCGGACCTTGTCGCGTGGAAAATCCAAATGTGGTAGCGCTTTATGAAAAGTATAAGGACAAAGGTTTTACTGTTTTCTCCGTTTCTTTCGATACAAAGGAAGAGAATTGGCTTCAAGCAATCGAGAAAGATGGACTTGTTTGGGATGCTCATGTTTCCGACCTAAAAGGATGGAAGTCGGAAGCAGGACAAACATATAGAATTAATGCAATTCCAACTACCTTCCTTATAGATGAAAACGGGACAATAATTGCTAGGGATTTAAGAGGGAAAAAACTAGCTGAAAAACTATCGGAACTGTTTGACTAGTTTAATCTTTTCTGTGGAAATAGAAAAGCTGATTGTTTTAAACTTAAACTTTCAGATGCTTGTAGCTTAGGATTAAATCCCCTTCAATATCTTCATTGCTGAGTAATAACTTGCTTTTTAAGACAGGAGCTTCAATTCCTTCACCAAATGTGTTTTGTCCAATCAATTGACAAGCGAAATCCCAGTTGTTTTCATCGATAAAAGCTTTAAGCGTTGCTGCACCTCCTTCGATAAATACGGAAATGATGTTCTTTTCTGACAAGACTTTTAAAATACTAGTTGTATTTATCGCTTGTAGGGTAACTAGCTCAACATGATTAGGTAAGCCTTTGATTGTTGATTGTAAACTAATAATTGTAGTTGGATTGCCATCTGTACAAACCTTTGCATCGACATTGATATTTCCTTTAGGATCAATGATAAAACGATGTGGTGAGCGACCAGCAATTTCCCTGACATTTAGTTGCGGATTGTCGTTGTTAACTGTCTTCCAGCCAACCATAATTGCTTGTTCTTTACTGCGCCATTTGTGAACATAGAGTTTCATTCTCGGTTGCGTAATCCAATTGATGCCTTCTTCTCTTTTCTCTGGTAAACGGTCGATAAAACCATCTCTAGTTTCTGCCCATTTTAAGACAACATAAGGACGTTTTTTCTCCTGAAAAGTAAAGAACCTTCGGTTGAGCCAAAGCGCTTCTTTTTCGAGTAAACCAACACTAACGTCAATTCCTGTGTTGCGAATATGTTCAATTCCTTTTCCTGCAACAAGTGAGTTAGAATCCAAACAAGCAACTACCACTCGCTTAAAACGATGTTGTACAATTAAGTCTGCACAAGGCGGTGTCTTTCCGAAATGGGAGCAAGGTTCTAAAGTAACATAGATTGTTGCTTCCGATAATTTACTTTTGTCTTTAACGAAATTTACCGCATTTACTTCCGCATGTGCCTCTCCGAAATTCTGATGGAAACCTTCGCCAATTATACGATTGTCATGAACGATGACAGCACCAACCATTGGATTAGGAGCAGCTGCTACACCTCCTAGCTGTGCTAACTGTAAAGCACGTTCCGTGTACATTTCGTCTGTTGATGAGAATTTCATATTCCGTCTGTTTTAATTAAACTTCAATGTTTTTATAGGCGATATCTTGGTAACCACATACGAAGGAATGATTAATGCTAAAATACACAGTACAATCGTTCCGATATTCAGTAAGAGAATTGGCCAGAATTGAAGTTCTACCGGCACAGCATCTAGGTAGTAAACTTCTGGACTTAGTGGAATAAAAGCGTACTTCTCTTGTAGTAAAGCCAAGCCAATTCCAATAACATTTCCTATGATTACTGCTCTAAATATGATGAAGAATGCCTGGTACAAGAAGATTTTTCTAATTTCCCAATTTGCCGTACCAACTGCTTTAAGTAAACCAATAAATTGCGTTTTTGTGATGATTAAAACCAATAGTCCGGAACCCATGTTAATTGTTCCAATCAACAGCATGAGCACAATGATGATGATAACGTTTAAGTCCAAAAAGTCGAGCCAAAGAAAGATATCTTGCTGGTCTTCTATGATTGTTCTAACACGGTATTCAATGTTGTGGTCGATGTCTTGGAAGTAGATAGCTCTTTTCACCTGACTAGTGATTGCTTCTAGTTCCTTAAAGTTGTTGACTTCAACTTCGTAGCCACCGATATAATTATGAAAACTACCTTTTCCATCGATGTATTCGAAAGTAATCTTTTTTCCACCCTTGATTTCTGTAGAGAATTTCGTTCCTTCATCATTGAGGAAAGTCCACTGAATTTCTCCGTCTTCTATATTGCTCGGAAAGCAAGCATATTGTTTATTTCCTTCAACTGAAATCTTCAAATAAGCCGTATCAGGAATCGAATTTATTTCCCCGAATCCGTCCATAAACATCTGATAATCTGATGTGACTAATCGAATAGTCGTGTCTTTGGTGTCGCAATAGGTAAAGCCATAAGCATTCTCATAACCATTTCCCCAATCGTATCGGTAGTTTCCGTTTCCTCCACGAACGTCGGCGTAAATTATGAATTGTCCGTCTTTTGTGATGGTGTCTGCCACGCGAACAGCTGTTTGAATTCCCCAGTCATTAAGTCTTTGAACACTTCTTATGTCCCCGACTATGATCTGCTCGTCAAATTCTTGTAAACCTGTTTTAAAAATCCCTGTTACCTTGTACCTCAGTTTCACCGGCTGGTTTTTCACGAAAAAGATATTTACATCTTGCCCAACTTTCAGGTTTAAATTCTTAGCAACAAAAGCAGAGAGTATAATTTCATCATGTGGAATAGTATCCCTTACATTCGGAACTTCTCCTTCTAAAAGATGCTGTTCAAAAAAACTCCAATCATAATGCTTATCCACACCTTTCATGATCACACCTTGGATTTCTTGTTGCACTTGGAAAGTGTCGACCGCATTTATGGTATAAAAATTGGTGTCTGGTTTAGACTGCAAGAGTGCAGGTTTGTAGGCAAATGGTTGAATTGTTTTGATTCCTTCAACATTCTTAACATGATGAATGAGCGAATCGCTATAAACGATAGGGGAGGTCTCGAAAACAGAATTTTCTCCAGCTTTTAAAATCGTAGCGTGAGAACCAAAACCAATTACTTTGTCCTTAACTTTGTTTTGAAATCCAGTAACAACAGAAATGGTGATAATATTAATCGCAACCACGAGAATGATACTCAGTCGAGCAATTCTTGTGATAGGTTGAGAAACTTTTTTATCTTCGTTCTCACCATAATGGATTTTCTTAGCTATGTAGTAAAGTTTGTTCAAATAAAATTAATTAAATGCAAATGTTTTCAATACGATACACCTTTCTTAGTCTGTTTATCTTTTTAGTGATGTCTTGTCAAAGCAAATTGCCTGCTCAAGTTACACCTGCTCACAAAACTACTGAAAAATTAGAAGATGAATCACATAAATCTATAATTGTTGGTGCAGAAAGAATCGCTGAGTTAAAAGAAATTCTAAAAAACAAGCGTGTAGGAATTGTTGGGAATCAAACCAGCATGGTAGGCGCTACTCATTTAGTGGATACTTTACTTTCTGAAGGTGTGCAAGTGATAAAGATTTTTTCTCCGGAACACGGCTTTAGAGGTGACGCTGATGCGGGCGAACATGTAGCTTCAAATGTAGATGCAAGAACGGGTTTACCTATCGTCTCAATTTATGGAGACAATAAAAAGCCAAAAGCGGAGCAGTTGAAAGGACTAGATGTTTTAGTATTGGACTTACAAGATGTAGGCGCACGATTCTATACTTATATTTCTACTTTGCATTATATCATGGAAGCTGCTGCGGAAAACAATCTGAGCGTTTTGGTACTTGATAGACCCAATCCTAATGGACATTATGTTGACGGACCGATACGAAAAGAAGGTTTTGTTTCCTTTATCGGAATGCATCCTATTCCTGTAGTTCACGGAATGACGATTGCTGAAATTGCTCAAATGATCAATGGAGAAGGTTGGCTAGATAAAAAAGTGAAGTGTGACTTATCGGTACTTTCTTGCTTGAATTACGAAAGAACTATGAAGTACTCTTTGCCTGTTTCCCCATCTCCCAACTTGAGAAGTGATGAAGCAATTGCACTATATCCTAGTTTATGTTTCTTCGAGGGAACAGATGTAAGCGTAGGAAGAGGAACGCCGACACCTTTTGAAATTTACGGACATCCAACTTTGAAAGGACAAGCTGGATTTGACTATACTTTTAAACCAGTATCGAGTTTTGGTGCAAAACAACCTTTATTGGAAAATCAGCAATGTTATGGAGAGAATTTACATGAATACGCTAAAAATAATGAGATACACCAACTGGAAATTAAATGGTTGATAGCTGCATATAAGGCGATGGGTTCAAAAGAAAGTTTCTTTTCAAGAAAAAGATTTTTTGATTTACTCGCGGGAACAGATGAATTGAGAATTCAGATCTCAGCTGGAAAAACAGAGCAAGAAATTCGCGCTTCATGGGAAGAAGGATTGGATAACTTTAAACAAACGAGAGCACAATATTTACTCTATAAATAGTGATTTACAGTAATATTTTCTATATTTAACAACTAAAACATACAATTGAAGAACATGAAATCGATTATTTTATATGCTTTACTATTTGTCGGAGTAATAATGACCACTTCTTGTAATCGCGAGTGGACTTGTCAATGCGTGACCAAAGAAGGAAGTACAATGGTGAACGTTGAACACATTGTCATAAAAGACGCAAAACAGAAAGATGCTAAGGCGAAATGTAGCGGTTTTGAAGAAAAAACGGAGGAATATAAAACTGAATGTTCGTTGTAATAAAGCTATGTAAGACTCTTAGTATATAAAATATATAATTAAAGCAATCATGGGGAATCAAGCTACTACTATAGATGAACAATAAGAAAACTTCAATCGAGAGGAATGGAAATTGATTGTGGACTAGAAAAAGCTAAAGAACATTTATTTAGATATAGGGTATTATCGTTTAGGGTTTTATTGGTTCTTTTTTGAAAAGGATAAATTTCATAACTTTAAAATAGGGACTAAATTTTCAACGATAATTCAGTTGTACTATCTCGATATCGATTTGAAAAATCTATTAGTAAGAGCTCTAAATAGAATTGAAATAAATGTCAGGACACAAATTGTTTATCACGTATCCAATCATTATAAAAATAGCTCAACCTGGTTTGTTGATAGAAAAGTAATGAACAATGACTTTGTTGATGGTTTTCCTAAATATTATAATGAAAAATTTATAAAGAATAATACGACTATTAAAAAACATCATCAAAAGTATATAAATGATAAATATGCGCCTGCTTGGAAAACTTTAGAGTTTCTTACTTTTGGGAATCTAATATGGATTTACAAAAACCTTAAAGACCAAGATTTGAAAAAAGAAATAAGCAATCTTTATAATATTAAGAAAGTTTATGTTTTTGAGAATTATTTAGGTTCAGCACTATTTGTAAGGAATATTTGTGCTCACGGTGGAGTACTTTATGATAGTAATACACCTAAAGCTATCAAGCCTACTCCTTTGATAAAGCTGAGTAACAATTCCAGACACTCACTTTTTGCCTCCATTCAAGTTATTTTGTTTTTATTAGGAGTAGTTTCTGAAAATAGGAAAGAAGAACTTGAGAAAGATATTAAGGAATTACTTTTAAAGTATAAAGCCAATAAAGATATTGCTGAAATAATTGTAATGAAAATAGGATACGATTTTAACAAATTATAATAATTTATTATGAGTTAATATTTTTTTTATCAATTTATTCTCTATCTTTGTATCATAGTGCCCAGCTATCCATTTGCGATAGTGCTGCACTTTAAAATTGTATTTGAGCCTAGGTAAAACCTAGGCTTTTTTACTTTTAAAAACACTTAATCCCCTTATTTATAAGGTGAAAATTAGTGGTTAAAATAAAAAAAGTAAATTATTTTCATTTTTTTCTTTTGTTTAAAGAAAAATTGTCTAGATTTGCACCCACTTTTGATTATAAAGGTTGAAAGGTATCAAATATCGTTTTGATATAAAGTTTTAGAATGCGGATGTGGTGGAATTGGTAGACACGCTAGACTTAGGATCTAGTGCCGCGAGGTGTGAGAGTTCGACTCTCTCCATCCGCACAAAATTAAAAGTGGTATGAGTATAAACTTATACCATTTTTTTTTAGTTAGTATTTGCAGAAAGAATTAGTAAAAAACTTTTATACAGATTCAATATGAATGTTACAAGAGAAAACGTTGATGAGCTTAACGCGATTTTAAAAATCACTGTTGAGAAAAACGATTATCAAGCTAAAGTTGACAAGACTTTAGAAGATTACAGAAAAAGATCTAATATCCCTGGCTTTAGAAAAGGAAAAGTTCCGATGGGAATGATCAAAAAGCAATACGGAAAAGCAGTGCTTGGCGATGAACTAAACCGCGTGGTAAGTGATGCATTATACAAGTACATCGAAGATGAAAAGATTGAAGTGCTAGGTAATCCATTACCAAAAAATGATATTGAAATCAAAGGTGACTTTGATAATCCAGATACTTTTGAGTTTGCATACGAAATTGGTATCTCACCAGTTGTTGATGTTAAACTATCAGGTCGTAACAAATTTGACTTTACGAAAGTAAAAGTAGATGATGCACTTATCGACAAACAAGTTGATGATTTAACACGTCGTTACGGAAAATTAGTTTCTGTTGATAAAGTTGGTGAAAAAGACCTAATCTTATGTCAATTCGTTGAGTTAGATGAAGCAGGTGAAATTAAAGTTGGAGGAATTATGAATAATTCTACTATCTCTATGGAGTTTGTAGAAGATAAGAAAACAGCAAAAGAAATCATCGGTAAGAAAGTTGGTGATAAAGTAGTTGTTGACCCTTCAAAAGTTTCTAAGGGTGGTAAAGATACTGCTGCAATGCTTGGAATTACAGAAGAAGAGTTGGCAAACGTTGCTGATAAGTTCCAAATGACAATCAACGAGATTAAAGTAATGGAGCCTGCGGAAATGAATCAAGAATTATTTGATAAATTATTCGGTGAAGGTGCTGTTACTTCTGAAAAGGAATTAAGAGAAAAGGTAAAAGAAGACTTAGTTAAAATGTTTGAAAACGATAGTAACAGAATTTTAGTTCGTCGTATTTCTAACAGTTTAATCGAGAAAACTGAATTCGAATTGCCAAATGAATTTTTAAAGAGATGGATTTTTGTAACACAAAATTCTAACCATAACCATAACCATGATCACGGACATGACCACCAACACAACCATGTGTCAATGGAGGACATCGAAAGAGATTACGAGAATTATGTTCGCGGATTAAGATGGCAGTTGATTCAAGGTGAAATCTTCAAGAAAAACGATTTAAAAATCGAAAGACAAGAAGCTATTGAATATACAAAAGGTTTATTGGTAAACCAATATGCTCAGTATGGTATTCCTGCACCAGAAGACAAAGAATTAGAAGCTTCAGCTATCCAAGTTCTAAAAGATAACAAGGAAGCTCAACAAATTTACGATATGTTAGCAGACGAAAAGATGTTAAACTACTTCAAGGAAACTGTTAAACTAGTTGATGTTGAGGTTGATTATGACGAATTCTTAAGAATTGCACAAGACCAAAACGCGTAATCGTAAATAACGTTTAGAAATAAAATTTAAAACCGATGTGTTCAAAAGAATCATCGGTTTTTTTTATATTTGATAGAAATAAATTGAAATTATATGATAGTAGTAACAGGAGCAGCTGGATTTATTGGAAGTGGACTTGTTGGGAAGCTAAACGAAATGGGAATTCAACGAATTATCCTTGTCGATGCCTTTCTTAACGATGAGAAAGAACACAATCTAGTTGGTAAAAAATATGCCAAAAGAATCGAACGTTCAGAATTTATTGAATGGCTAAAGAAAAATGGACAGGATGTTAAATTCATCTTCCATATTGGCGCAAGAACTGATACGACGGAATTCGATACAGAGATTTTTGACCGATTGAACTTAAATTATTCAAAAGAAGTTTGGAAAGCAGCAACAACACATAAGATACCATTGGTATATGCAAGTTCTGCGGCAACCTACGGACTTGGTGAATTTGGTTATGAAGACAATCATAGAATTGTTGAAAAACTAAAACCATTAAATCCTTACGGAGAATCAAAGAATGATTTTGATAAATGGGTATTGAGTCAGCATTTAAAGCCGCCTTTCTGGGCTGGATTGAAGTTCTTTAACGTATATGGACCGAATGAGTACCACAAGGGAAGAATGGCCTCTGTAATCATGCATGCGTACAGACAGATTCTACATACAGGTGGAATGAAGTTATTTAAATCACACAACGAAAAATATGCGGATGGCGAACAAAAGCGTGACTTCGTTTACGTGAAAGACGTTCATAACATTTGTGTTTTCTTAATGGAAAGTCGTCCTGCAAGTGGACTGTATAATGTCGGCTCCGGTAGAGCGCGAACTTTCAAGGACTTAGTGCGTAAAACTTTCGAATCATTAAACATAGAGGCGAACATTAGTTATATCGATACACCAGAAGATATTAGAGGAAATTATCAATATTTTACGGAAGCAAACATGAATAAGTTGATTGAAGCTGGATATTCAAAAGGTTTTCATACGCTTGAACAAGGTGTAAAAGATTATGTTGAGAACTACCTGATCGACGGAAAATATTTGTAAGATAATTTTCATTGATTTAGTTTGTAGTTTAATATTTTTTTCTAATTTTAAACAAAATATATAACTAACAAAAATTAAATTATGAAAAAAGTATTACTATTTGGAGCTGTATTAGGTTTATTCGCAATCACATCATGTGAGAAAAAACATACCTGTACAAAAGATGGAGTTGATGTAACATACTCCGAAAAGGATTTTACTGATATCCAACTTGCTGTTTTTAAAACAGTTTGTGAAGAGTCAGGAGGAAAATGGAAATAAGATCATTTTAAAATAAACTTTATGAGTGGTTTCAAATTTTTGGAACCACTTTTTTTTTAACCAAAGAATACGATTATGAAACAACTATTACTTAGCGTTTTTATTATTAATGTCTTAGGATTGTTTTCTTGTGAAAGAGATTGGGATTGCAGGTGTTCTGTAGATTTCCTTGATATACCAACTACACAAGACACAAACTTAGGTGAGAACAAGAGAAAGGAAGCCAAAGCGGAATGCGAAAGCCTAGAAATTGAATTAAACGCCAAAGAAGGAGTAGCAGCTTCTTGTAAACTAAGACCGGCTTAAGATTTGGGTGCTCTTACTGCTTAAATGAGTTTTCATAACTTTATAAATCTACCTTTTTCTTTCAAGGAATATTTGGTAAACTACTTCTATTTCTTTATCTTAATATAGAAAATTAAATCAACTATATGACCACCAAAGAATTAGGAGACATCGGAGAGAATGTTGCTACACGTTTTTTGCGAGAAAAAGGCTTGTCGATATTAAAAAGAAATTATCGTTTCGGAAAGAATGAAATTGATATTATTTATGAATTGCCAGGAAAAATTGTTTTTGTTGAGGTGAAAACTAGGGAATCAACCGCGATGGGACCACCTTGGAAAGCAGTGACAGTAAAGAAGCAGAAACAAATTATTAAGTGCGCTCATCATTACATTGTGACCAACGATTTGGACGTTGAAGCACAATTTGATATTATTTCTATCATTCGCAATAAACATGGCACATTTATAGAACATATTGATGACGCTTTTTATCCAAGAATGTAATTGCTATTATTATCTTTGCAAAATCAATTGATAAACAATGAGTAAGGAAAGAGGGAGAAATCCAATGAAGAAGACCGGTAAAGCGCCAGCAGGTGCAAGGTCATCAAAGTCGAAACCAGCTAGCGGAAAACCAGC
>Ga0079223_10001940_pt1 | contig 12610 bp, 9 predicted proteins | sample Stecom2011_FD_75072 | JGI IMG/M metagenome (GOLD analysis project Ga0079223, IMG submission 75072) | Agricultural soil microbial communities from Utah to study Nitrogen management - Steer compost 2011 | ecosystem: Environmental > Terrestrial > Soil > Agricultural land | place: USA: Utah...
ATCTTACGAGATATTTTCGGACATTTTTATTCCAAAACAGTATCAATTTACTTAAGTCAATTCAGCTGTATTATGGGTTCTTTTAACATATCTGGAGATTCGAACAATTTAATATCATTATTATTTTCCAGAAAAAACTGAAGCTGCCAGCTGCTTTCCAGCAAAATGGCATACTTACCGGCCCTGTCCTTTACAAGAGCAGACTTCAGAGGCATGGAAAGCTTTGATAAATCTGTACTTTCATTATCAATCCATCTTGCAATTGTCCAAGAAGCTGTTTGCAGTCTGGACTCTGCACCATACTCCGATTCCAGCCTGAACTTTACCAGGTCAAACTGAAGCGAACCAACGGCACCCAGTATATAGTTTTTTTGTGACGTATTGGCGTCTGTAAAAAGATGAACAAGTCCTTCCTGAACAAGCTGCTCGAGCCCCTTTTGAAATCGTTTGAAACTGGACGGAACAGGATTGTGAATAAAAGCAAAACATTCCGGAGAAAAGCGCGGAACTTCACTATACATTATTTCTGAATTTTCACTCAGAGTATCGCCAATACTGAAGAAATCTTTTCCGACAACCCCAATAACATCCCCCGGATACGCCTCATCCACAGATTCTCTCTCCCGTCCGAAAACATTGCTTGAATTTGAAAGACGGATTTTTTTTCCAGTTTTTGCGTGAATAACAGACATGTCACGAGTAAATTTACCTGAAACTACTCTTATAAAAGCCATGCGGTCGCGGTGACGGGGATCGAGGTTTGCCTGTATCTTGAACACAAAACCGGAAAAAACATTCTCTTCCGGTCTTACAATTCTGTTTTTTGTATGCCGCGGTTTAGGTGAAGTAGAGAATTCCAGAAAACCATCAAGTAGAAGTTGAACTCCAAAATTATTAACTGCACTGCCAAAGAAAACCGGTGTCATTTGTCCTTCTGCCACCATATCCATATCCAGACCAGAGCCTACATAATCAATCATCTCTATTTCACTGCATACAGTTTCGTAGGTAGAAACAGGGAGAAGTTCACGGATAAGAGGATCATCAAGACTGCAATTGTTTACAGGTGCTCTGTATGCACCTTTGGGAGTACGCTCAAACAGGTGAGCCTTTTTTTGTCTGCGATCCCATATTCCCTTGAACTCGGTTCCACTTCCAAGCGGCCAGTTTACAGGGTAATAACTGATATTTAAAACCTTCTCTATCTCATCTAAAAGTGCAAGGGTATCAAGTGCTGGTCTGTCCATTTTGTTGATGAAAGTAATAATAGGGATTTTGCGTTTCCCGCATACTTCAAACAACTTGCGGGTCTGCTGCTCTATTCCTTTTCCACCGTCAATGACCATTATCACAGAATCAACAGCCATCAACACCCTGTATGTGTCCTCCGAAAAATCGTTATGTCCGGGAGTATCAAGCAGGTTTATCCTGAAACCGTTGTAATCGAAATTCAGAATTGTAGAGCTTACAGATATTCCTCTTTTCTTTTCGATTTCAAGCCAGTCAGAAACGGTTGTTCTCTCTTTTTTGCGGGCAGTAACCGATCCGGCCATCTTGAGCGCTCCACCATAAAGAAGCATCTTTTCGGTTAAAGTAGTCTTGCCTGCGTCTGGATGCGACACAATGGCAAATGTTCTTCGTCGGGATATTTCTTTCGATAAATTCAACAGGTTTTCTCCATTAAAAGTGAATTAACTCTTTTAGAGCAGATTTTAAAATAAAGACGCGGTATTTAGATTTCAGGGTGGACTGATCAATGAAGCATTATTCAACTCACGACTCAGAAGCGAGCAGATATCGTGGAAAGTCCGGAAAATGATAAGAATGGTTTTTATTATTGAAAACATTCATAGAAAATAATTTCCGGTTCCCAGGTTTCCTGATTTTTTTGTGAAAAACCTTTGTTTCGCGGGTTAATGAAACATTTTAAATGGAATCATAAACCCGCCTGGTTAATTATTGTGTTAACTTATTGATTAAAATAAAGAAACAATCTCTTTTGTGATTGACAATTAATCACAACTGGATAGAATTATAAACCGGTTCAGATCAAAATTATCAGCTATGGAAACAGATTTTACATCATATAATTTTTCCAGTTGTGCCATTATCTGTTCAAGTTTTTGCTGTTGGTTTACCAAAAGATAAATAATACTCAGTGAACCATCACCGATTTTACCACAAAGTATCCCTTCAAGATTGAAATTACGCCTCGAGAATAAACCGGTAATATGAGACATGACACCTGGATGATTATTTACTCTGAGTTTCAGAACTGTGTATGAATTTTTCATAATTATTCTCCAATCATTTCGTGGTTAGCTGCACCTGGTGGAACTATTGGTAAAACGTTTGATGTTTCCTGTATGGGGATATTTATCAGACACGGGTCATTTTCCGAAAGAACACTGCTGAGAACAGGAACAGGTTTGGTCTCACCTGAAAGGTCTATGGCTTTAACTCCAAATCCATTGGCTATAGCACAAAATGATGGTTTCGAGTAAAAACGGGATGCAATATAATTTTTATTGTAAAAGAGTTCCTGCTGTTGACGAACGAGGCCAAGATGACCGTTATTGAACAGTATTATTTTTATATTCAGGTTTAATTCTGCAATTGTATCAAGTTCCTGGATATTCATCAGCACAGAACCATCACCGGTAAAACAGATTATCTGCTTGTCCGGATTAGCCAGCGCAGCTCCGATTGAAGCCGGAAGGCCAAATCCCATAGTGCCCAGACCACCCGAAGTAAGAAATGTTCGTGGGCGGTTAAACGGATAGATCTGTGCAACCCACATCTGGTGTTGTCCTACATCGGTTGTTACGATTGAATCTGATTGTGCCAACGCTGAAATGGTTCGAATAATATTTAACGGACAATAGGGGTTGTCATTTTCTTTTGCCGGAAAAGGGAACATCTTTTTTAAAGAATTGATGTATGATATCCATTCATCACGGGAATCATCTTGAATCCGCTCAAGAAGTTTAGAGAGGAAGTGGTTAACATCTGCAGTGACTGCAATGTCTGCTGATTTTATTTTATTAATTTCGGCTTTGTCGATATCAACATGGATAATTTTTGCCTGCGGGCAGAAATGGGATACCTTTCCGGTTGCCCGGTCGTCAAAGCGAACTCCAAGCGCAAGAAGCAGATCGCATTCATGCAGGATCTTATTGGTGAAACGCGCTCCATGCATTCCCAGCATTCCAAGATAAAGTGGTTCATTATTTGGAACTGCACCAAGTCCCATAAGTGTCGATGTTATCGGGATACTGTTTTTTTGAGCAAATGCCAGCAAATTACCCGAAGCATCAGAATTAATTACACCTCCGCCAATATACAGGACCGGACGTTTGGAACTGTTTATTAATGAAACAGTCTCCTCAATTTGGGAATCATGAGCAAATATGTTTAAATTACAGGGAACAGGGGTTGGCCAGAAATCAACTTCGATAATCTGCTGTTGAACATCTTTGGGTATGTCGATCAACACAGGCCCTCTACGTCCACTGCAAGCTATTCTGAAAGCTTCAGGAATAACTGACAGCAATTCCTGAGCTGAGCGAACAAGGAAATTGTGTTTTGTTACCGGCATGCTCATTCCAATGGTATCAACCTCCTGAAACGCATCGGTGCCAATCATTGGGCCTGGTACCTGGCCTGTAATTGCAATTATTGGAACTGAATCAAGTTTGGCATCTGCAATAGCAGTAAGAAGGTTTGTTGCGCCTGGGCCACTTGTTGCAAAACAGACTGCAGCTTTTCCACTGGAGCGTGCAATACCCTGGGCAATAAATCCGGCTCCCTGTTCGTGTCGTGCAAGAATGTGGCGAATTGTACTGTTATAAAGTGCATCGTATAATGGAAGATTTGATCCGCCTGGAATTCCAATAACGGTATCAATCTCATGCATTTGAAGCAGTTTGATTGTAATCTGTGCTCCTGAATACTTCATTTTTAAAACTCTCCTTCTATTTTTCTATTAATTTGCCAATAAAAAAGCCCCTGTCGGTTCCACCGCCAGGGGCTTTTATCTTTTTATAATACAACCCCTCACGGTGGAACTGAAACCACGACCACGACTGTCACGACTACAGAGACTAGTGTGAGGGATAAAATTATCAGGTTTAGTGTATTTGAAATCAAATTTGAAAGTTTTTGTTTCATTTTGTCCTCAAAAAAAGAAAAAGCTCCTGCAGATTTTATCCGCAGGAGCCTTTTAACAATACAGTCCTTGGGCTCCTACGGCATAAACCGCACGACACCGAGGACTACTACTGTTAAACACTGTGAGATCATCATATTTTAACCTTCTAATCTATAAATTAAAACAAAATTATTAAAACCGCAACTGTTTTTATGCCAGATATATAGTATCCGGTACAAAAATCAATGGTTAATAATTTCATATTAAACCAGATTGTCATATCCTGCCAATAATCGTATATTTTGATGAATAAAGTAACTTTGAAATAAAAAGGAATTTGGCAAATGAAGACACTTAGTTTGTTTCTGATTATATCGTATGGGTTATTTATTCCCTTCTTCAGATGTCAGAGTGTTACAAATGTTCTGGCTCCCTATGTTATAACTGAAGAGGATGAGATTGCTCTGGGTAATCAGTTTTATCAGCAGATACGTTCAGATGAAGCGACTTATCCTCCTTATACAAAAAACAGCAGAGTTATCCGGTTCGTTGATTCTCTTGGCAAACATATTGCCGCATCACAGAATGACAGAAACATTGATTTTACCTTTGATATTATTGATGATGATCAGATTAATGCGTTTGCAATTCCGGGCGGGCATGTTTTTGTGTACAGAGGCCTTCTTGAAACTGTCAGAAACACTTCAGAACTTGCAGGTGTCATAGCTCATGAAATCGGACATATTACCAAATATCACAGTCGTGATCTTCTTGTTCAACAAACATTTGTGAACAATGTGAATACTATTTTGTTTGGTAATGATTCTGCTTCGATATCTGCTGCAGCAGCAACATTGTTAGAGAACATGGCATTTTTAAAATTCAGCAGAAATAAGGAGTATCAGGCAGACAGTTGCGCTGTGGCTTACACTACTGCTTCAAAAATAAACCCGAACGGGATGAAAACATTCTTTTCTTTGCTCCTGGAGAGTGATGGTGATCCAAATGAGATTCTGTCATCATTTTCGTCACATCCTCCATTTTCGGACCGAATCAAAAATATACAGCGAATTATCGGGAAGACTTCTGGAGTTCCATCTCAAAATGAATGGCTATTTGAAGAAGAATATTTGGAAATTAAAGAGTTATTGTGAATCAGTTTCGATTGATGATCACTGAAATTCTTTTTTTGTAGAATAAGGCTAAAGAACGCAGGTTTTGAAAATGAATCTGAACATCAGTAAGTAAATAACTAGTTTTTAGATTTTCTGGTATTGATTATCTTTTCATTGCAACCATAAGCATTCCCGTTTCCTCCTGTAACCATTATCCTTAATAAAGTTGCATCTGTTGGCAGTTCCGTTTCATGGATATTTCTTTTGTCGGGTTGTAACTCAAATGGTCCGTAAAACATGATAAAGGGTGAATCCTTTTTTAAACTTTTTTCGGATTCATTGACATTGTGAGTACGGTTGTCTGCAATATCAATTAAAGTTATTGAATCCACATATCCGTGAGAAATTTTTTCAAAAAGATCAAGTTCACCTGTTGCGGTTTCATTTTTTGTGAGATTATAAAAATGGTTTCGGGGATTGGGCGTCTGGAATCCGCTCATCCTGAGTTGATATTCATCGACAATTGCAATTGTATATGTCATGTTTTTTCCGCTTCTTTCAGATATTTTAATTTCTGTTTTATCGTTTTTGCCTGGTATCTCTGAAATCTCTATTGTTGGAGTGATGATGATTGATGGATCAATTACCGTTACGGGAATCGTTCCACAGGTTTTTACAGGAAAACCGTTTTTGATAACCGATAATGGATTAAATAAAGTAAGCTTGATTTCTACACCAGGGATCATTCCATGTTCTGCCTTGAATTTGAAATTGGTCTGGTTATTTTTGCTTTGAATCCATTTTTGTTTTATCAGATCTTTGCTGTTTTCAATATTTACAAGAATGTAATCTGAAGTTTGTGATTGAACCGAAATGGAAACAGTATCTCCGGTAACAAACCGGGTTTTATTGATTTTAACTGATGATGGTGCTTTGTTTACAGGAATAAAATTTTGATTCAGACTGCATGAATTAAAACTGGTTATGATAGTTTCACCGAATTCAAGAACATTTTGCCGAGATATGTCTGAATATTTTCCTACTCTTATTTTTTTCTCAAACATGGAATTGCCGGCTTGAATCTGCAGATTCCATAATCCGTCGGGTGAAGATGAACTGGTGGGAATTCTGAATACGTAGAACCCGTTTAATGATTGTGACGTTTGAGTATTATAGACAGGGTTGTTTTCTGAATCTTTCAAATCTAAAATTACAGGTTTTGTCTGATCCATTTGATTATATCGATCGTGAAGTATAAATGTGACATAAAGTGTGTCACCCGCGCGCCGGATACCTCTTTCACAATAGATAAATCCATCAATCGACTTACTGGCGGATTCAGGGATTGCAACTGTATCTTTTTCTGATACCTGAAGATTAATCGGGAGGTAGGATTTCTGGTTTCCTTTGGACGCAGCAATTAAAAACGGTTTTCCTTTGGTGCTTAATGTCAACAACCCCTCAGAGTCTGTTTTACCCGATGCAACTATCTGCTGCTGATAATCAAAAATGTTGATTTTAACAAGCGGCAGAGGTGATGCTGTAGTCAAACTGGTAGTTACAATGTTTATGACATTGTTATTTAGTAACTTTGCCGTGATTCCAATATCAGAAACAAGAATGTTGCGATAAACTGAAATTTCTTTGTCATGATTGCCCTGATCTTCCGGTAATGTTTTTAAATTTTTGTCTTCCATGAATTCATTTAAGGGTCGAAAGCTCTTTTTTGCTTTTTTACTCCGGGAAATTTTTGTTAATTCGTTTTTACCAGGTATCAAAATTGTATCGCTGTTATCCTTTTCAGGGTGGCTGTACGAAAGTCTGATTCTGAAAAAACGGCTGTTCTGTTTCTCCAACAGTGGTTTAATGCTGATTTCGTACCGTTTTATCCGGTTTGATTTTTCTTTGTCTGAATCAAGCAGAATCTCTTTTGTCCATATAACCTTACCCACTCTTTCCAGTTCGTTTTTTCCAAAAAAATCATTAATCTGGAAAAATTGCGATATTGTGTTTTCAAATATTTCAAATGCTTCAATTTTAATTTTGTCGATATTGACAGCGTGAACCGGTAAGGTGGGATTATCCAGAAAAGGAACTATTAATCCGGAGTCACAGAAATCAAGCCGGGCCGGCAATTCCTCGAAAAAAACAAGACCATGCCAGGGTTCCCGAAGTTCTTTTCCTATGGAGTTTCGTATTCCATGCTCAACCTGAATACCAACTGTGCCTGCCCACCCTGAATTGTTAAAGATGCGAACAACATTATTATTTATTATAAATGATTCATTACTCTTTGATCCGGCTCTTATTAGTCCATTAAGGTTCTGATCCGGATCAAGCGGATCATTGAATCTTACTTCAACATAGCATGTTTCACCCTGCACTGAGTGAGCACTGATAATAAAAAAGGAGTGAATTGAAGGGACCTGTACTGAGTGTTCACCTTTTGTTTCGATGCCGATTGGTTTACCATCCCAGAATACTGTTATCTGTGATGGAGTATCTTTACGTAAGATACTATCAATAATGAAAGGGTATGATTTCGGACCATTTGGATTCTTATAAATGATATTCAGGCGTTTATTGTTCTGGAAAGCTGAAACAATGTTTTCAATATTGATTATTTCTTCTTTATCAGAAGTTATAATCTCGCCTTCAAGCTTTTGATATGCGAGATTATCATGACTTGATGCTTTTAATTCATCGAAAATCAAGTCGAAACTTTTTTCTACCGGTGTAAATGAGAAAATGAATTTTCCTTCAAGAGTTTCCTGGAAAGCTTTTATATTTAATGATGCAGTGTAGGTTTGTCCACCTTTTAGTTTATGTGATGGAATGAATTGAAGGGTACTGTCATTAATCCAGATAGCTGCGCCTTCGATATCAGGATTAAAAGAAAAAGGTGAATCCGGCAGTGGTACATTTATCAACATCGGATTAATGTTAACCTTGTTTGAGAATGCTATTTGTATCGGTTCACTGTTGATAAATGTCCCGCAGGTGTATTTATTGATCCCCAGAAGATGTGTATCTGAATGGTCATACTCATCTTTGGTACAACTTGCTAAAAGTGCAATCGTTATTACAGCAGCAATTATATTTAGCCTGTTATTCATAATGATCACCTTCCTGAAGTAATTGCATATAAAGCAATATAAAGGCCAGCAGGATGATCAATTTGTTTATACAGTTAAATTGAATGGATAATATGCTGGATTGCAATTTAGTGTTTTTAGGTCAATACAAGACTGTTTTTATAAGCGGCAGTTTTCCAGGGTTAGCAACACTTGAACATAACGGTATATTAAAGGTTGTAAAGTCGTTTACCTGCGGGATCAGTCTGATCCTGGAGTAAAAAAGAGGTAATGCTTTTTGATGAATACAACGCATAAAACCATAATTGGTGATTCCAGGAATTTATGTGAAATTAATGATGAATCCATAGATCTTGTTGTAACGTCACCACCATATCCAATGATTCAGATGTGGGATGAACCATTTTCTTCAATCTCTTCGGAAGTAAATGATGCCCTGATTCACAAAGATGGGCAGTGTGCTTTTAAAGCAATGCATCATGAACTTGATAAAACCTGGAAAGAGCTTTACCGGGTTTTGAAAACCGGATCATTTGCCTGTATCAATATCGGTGATGCAACCCGGACAATTAATGGCAGATTCCGGTTATATCCCAATCATGCAAGAATTATTTCTGCATTTCTTGATATTGGTTTTGATGCTCTTCCGGTTATACTTTGGCGTAAATCTACAAATGCTCCAAACAAGTTTATGGGATCCGGCATGCTGCCATCAGGTGCTTATGTAACACTGGAGCATGAGTATATCCTTATTTTCAGGAAAGGACCCAAAAGAGATTTTTCAGATCCATTACAAAAAAATAAGAGAATGGAAAGTTCATTTTTTTGGGAAGAACGTAATAAATGGTTTTCTGATATCTGGGATTTTAAAGGAGTAATTCAGAATTTGAATAACAGGGAACTGCGTAACCGGAGTGCAGCTTTTCCGATAGAGATGGCATACAGGTTAATTAATATGTATTCGCTTTATTCAGATACTATTCTGGATCCTTTTGCAGGTACCGGAACAACATCTCTTGCTGCAATTGCATCTGGACGAAGCAGTATCGGTGTTGAAATCGATAAGGGATTTGCACCCGTGATACTTGGGCAGCAGAAAAAATTTCTGGACCAGGCGAATGATCTTTTACACTCACGAATTTCTTCACATAATGATTTTGTTGCTTCACGAAGCCTGAAAAACGGACCTCTGAAATATTTAAACGAACCGCACGGTTTCGCTGTAATGACCAGACAGGAAACCCAAATACGGTTGTACCGGATTGCAGAAATAATTGCTGGCGGTGAGTATGAGACTAAGGTGAAATATGAGTTAGCCGGGAATTTGCTTTAGGAACCCTGGATGTGTCACCGGTTACATTTGGCAGAAGCGATAATAAATTTAAGTGGCAGGGAATTAAATTTAACCCATCTCTGAGAATATGGCTACGGAAAAAGTTCTCATCGTCGTAAAAAGCTGGCCAACCCTCTCCAAAAAGTATTATGAACTGGTATGTACTACTGAAAATAAGTATCCGATAAAAAAAAATAAAAAAAATTTAAAAAAACTCTTGCGCTTACAAAAAACGTTTTATATATTAAAAGTCCTACCGATTGCAAGGCCCTCTTGCAACAATTTGGGTGAAGCGGAAGCGCCGGGTTTAAATACCCGGCGATTCTTTTTTTTGTACTCCCAATTCCAGATCTTAATTCAACTGCAACAGATTAATTCTTTTATGAAGGGTCGGGTAATCTATATAAAGGATGAAATGGGGGAGAGGTGATTAAGGTGCATGCAAAAATCCAGCTTACTTGTTTAACTCCATTTTCACAGACAAATATTTCATCATATCTTTCAAAGTAACTATTCCCACAAGATTTTTTTCGTGATCGATAACCATAAAACGGCTTTTTCCGGTTCTGTTCATTGTTGTAAGCACTTTCATCGCATCGTCATCAATACTCACCGCATTGTCTGTGGAGCAGTTTTGTGCCAGTTCGCCAACAGAGTGAGTGCTCCACTCTTCACGGGGAACTGTTTTTACTTCCTGAGTGGTTATACATGAAATTTTATGGTCCTGTGCAACCGGGAACATGGCATAGTGGTAATGGTAAAGATAGTTTTCAACAAACTGGTCAACAGGTGTTTCTGATGGTACGGTAATCATATTGGTATTCATGAATTTTTGAATTTTTTCTCCTTTAAGATAATTTTTCACAAGTACCGACTGGTAAGACATCTGTGCTGCATTTCTTATGAAAAAACCGATAAGAATCCACCAGATTCCGCTGATAAAGGCTCCGGTTACAAACGAGAAAACTCCAACGACAATTAAAACAATGCCAAAAAAAGAGCCGATGTTTGCCGAAATACGTGTAGCACGGTTTAAATCTTTTTTAAAATGCCAGAGAATAGATCTTAATACACGTCCGCCATCAAGGGGAAATGCAGGTATAAGATTGAATATGGCAAGAATTATGTTAAGTGAACCCAAATAGTTAATCACCATCACAAATGGTTGGTTCCAGGCCTGGGATCGTCCTAATGAGGTTAGTCCAAGTAAAATTAATCCCAAAAATATGCTTGCAAGCGGACCTGCAATCGCCATGAAAAATTCAGCTTTTGCGCTTGGAGGCTCTTCAGTCATCTCTGCAACTCCTCCGAACACAAAAAGGGTAATCCCTTTCATCTGAAGACCGAAACGTCTTGCAATCAGTGAATGGGATAATTCATGAAACACTATAGACGCAAAAAGTCCGAGCGCACCTGTGATTCCCATTATCCAGTAGGTTGTACTTTCAAGGCCAGAAATAAAATAGGGGAATACAGCGGATGCAAGCGACCAGGAGATAAGAAAAAAAAGAATAAACCAGCTTAAATCGATACTGATTTGAAAACCCGCTAGTTTGAAAAGGCGAATAGATTTACCGAACATGCAGACTCCAGTTTGATTAATCGGTCGGGAATATCTCAAAACATAGTCAGATAAATGGTCAGTAAAGCAATCATTACGCCATAAAACAGTGTGCCTTATTTAAAAACTGAATGCAGATGATGATTAACGTTTGTGCCTGCGCAAAAAGATACCTGGTGAAGAACGGGTTTTATGGGTTGTTACCACGTATGTCGAAAATGATATTGATTGTTACAGGAAAACAGCTATTTTTGGATCAGAATAAAAACAGATTAATTTTTTTAAAATTTTTGGAGCACAGAATATATGTATTCTAATAAAAATCTTGTTGGAGTTACAGTTTTAATACTGATTATAATACAATCAATTGGGTGCTTTGCAGCAGATACAGGTAATACTATTCACAGGAATATTTTCAATTTCGGACATCAGATGGGGTATATCTATTCACGGATGGATGATGCGTATTTTGAGAAATCCGGTACCTGGAGTTTCGAAACCGGTTTTGTGGCTTTTTATACATCAAAAATGCCGCTGGTAAAAAATGATGAGTGGAAAGAGCGCCTTATGTTTATCATTCCGCTTTATTTTGAATATTACCCTGCTGATTTTGTCATGTTAAAACTGGAATTGACAGATCTGTTTATTGAATTCCCTTACAAAAGTATAAAAAATACGGGGGGTAAATCTCCGCGTTTCGAAACAAAGGTCAGGTTAGTTAAAGAGAAAAAGTTTATACCTTCAGTGGCATTTACCATCGGAGTAAAATTTTCAAGTGCCAAGCCATACACTATCTGGAAAAATGATCACAATTATTATGAAAGTAATGGTCTGGCTGGTGCAGGCACCGGGGTTGCAGATTATTTCCTTATTTTTACCTTGTCAAAGGGGATTACGGAATCGGATTATTTGAGTGCAAGAATCGGTCTGGCTCCTCTTGGGAGTCCGGTAGAGTATGTCAAAAAGTCTGCTCAGGCTGATCAAATTCCTTATGGAGTTTCTTACAGAAAACTGTGGAATAAATGGGAAGGTGTTATGCAGCTCAGTGGAATGTATAACGGACTTCGTGCAACACAACTGGCACACTACTCAGTTTTGAGGTTACAGATAAAACATCTTTTTAACCGCAGCACATTTACTTTGAATTTTGAAAAAGGTCTTACAAGAGAATCGGATGAGTGGGTAGCTGGTTTTTATCAGAAATTTGATTTTAATAAGAAGTAAATGTTCAAATTAATATTTTATAACAGGAAGGCTTAAGTCTTTAGCTGATAATATTCTTTACTATTATTATCCTGTTTATAGAATAGTAAGAATAAGGATATTTATGTTACGCCGAGCGCATAAGCCGCGACG
>Ga0079223_10001941_pt1 | contig 12609 bp, 12 predicted proteins | sample Stecom2011_FD_75072 | JGI IMG/M metagenome (GOLD analysis project Ga0079223, IMG submission 75072) | Agricultural soil microbial communities from Utah to study Nitrogen management - Steer compost 2011 | ecosystem: Environmental > Terrestrial > Soil > Agricultural land | place: USA: Utah...
ATGGTGAGAAAAAGATTGCTCTAGTTTCGGTTGATCCTACAAAGAAGAAAAATCAAGGAGCACTTTTAGGTGACCGTATCCGTTTAGGTAGTGCTAGCTATCACAACATTTACGTTCGCTCTCTTGCCACACGTGATTCAAAAAATGAACTCAGTCCTGAAATTGAAAAAGTAGTGACTTTCCTAAAGTCGCAAAACTTTGATTTAATCCTGGTTGAAACTTCTGGAATTGGGCAGGCAAGTGATGAGATCACCAAAGTTGCCGATAAAACCTTGTATGTGATGACTCCTGAGTACGGAGCTTCCACTCAGCTTGAAAAAATTGAAATGCTTGAAGTGGCCGATTTCATCGCTCTTAACAAATACGAAAAACCTCGTTCAGAAGATGCTCTACGTGACATCAGAAAACAGTATCGTCGTAATAGAAATCTTTTTGCTAATCACCCTGGATCTCCAGAAGATCATGAGCTTCCGGTTTATGGAACGATGGCTTCCAAATTTAATGACCTGGGAGTGAATGCCCTTTTTAAAGATATCATGAAGGCCTTTGATCTTCCGATTGGCCCAGAACTGGAAGCTCTTCAGGCGGATCGTGCTGCTGAAAAGAAATCTGCGATTATTCCAGCAAGTCGAGTTAATTACCTCCGTGACATTGCTGAAACTGTTCAAAACTACAATAAACGCGCTCGTGAATCCGTGGAAAAGCTCAGAAATTACGAAGCACTTAAAGCGGCAAGCACTCTAATTTCAGATTCAAACGAGATTAAAGAAAAAATCTCTGCGTATGAAAAAGAACTAGCAGGGGAATTAAAAGAAGTAGCCGAGTTTGATGCTGTTATTGAGCAGTATGTAAAAGGGGAATTTACTTACGTTGTTCGGGGTAAGGATATTAAAGTACCTACGAAACATACTTCTCTATCGGGATCAAAAATTTCTAAAGTTGGTTTTCCAAGATTTCACTATGCTTCTGATAAATTAAGATTTATCCGCTCACAGAACCTTCCAGGTTTTTATCCGTATGCGACGGGAGTATTTCCATTCAAGCGTGCGGATGAAGATCCTAAGCGCCAGTTTGCAGGTGAAGGTGGACCATTAAGAACAAACGCTCGTTTCCATTATCTTTCTAAAAATGATAATGCGAAACGCTTATCCACTGCTTTTGACTCAGTAACTCTTTACGGAGAGGACCCAGCTACTCGTCCTGATATTTACGGTAAAGTAGGAGAGTCTGGTGTATCTATTGCCACTCTTGATGACATGATGGACCTCTACAAAGGTTTTGATCTTACAAGTCCATCAACATCTGTTTCTATGACTATTAATGGACCGGCACCGATTATTCTGGCGATGTTTATGAACACAGCTATTAACCGTGCTCTTCCTGAGAATGAACAGGAAAACCGCGAGAAGATGGTTGAAGTCATGAGACAGGTTCGCGGTACAGTCCAAGCTGATATTTTAAAAGAAGATCAAGCTCAGAATACTTGTATTTTCTCTTTAGAGTTTGCTCTGAAGATGATGGGAGATGTGCAGGAGTTTTTCTGTAAAAATAAAATTAAGAACTACTACACTGTTTCAATTTCTGGTTACCATATTGCCGAAGCCGGAGCGAATCCGATTACTCAGCTGGCCCTAACTCTTTCTAACGGTTTTACTTATGTTGAATATTATCTTTCCCGTGGAATGCACATTGATGATTTCTGCGAGAACCTTTCATTCTTCTTCTCTAATGGTCTAGATCCTGAGTACACAGTCCTTGGTCGCGTTGCTCGTAAAATTTGGGCAGTGGCCATGAAAGAGAAGTATGGTGCAAGTGATAAGTCACAAAAGTTAAAGTACCATATTCAAACTTCTGGGCGTTCTCTGCATGCTCAGGAAATTGATTTTAACGATATTAGAACAACACTGCAGGCCTTCTTGGCCCTCAGTGATAACTGTAACTCCCTTCACACGAATGCCTATGATGAAGCTATCACGACCCCAACTGAAGAGTCCGTTCGTCGTGCTATGGCAATTCAGCTTATCATCAACCGTGAGTACGGTCTTAATAAGACTGATAATCCTCTTCAAGGTTCATATATTGTGGATGAACTAGCCGATCTTGTTGAAGAAGCAGTTCTGGCAGAGTTTGAAAGACTCTCTGATAAGGGCGGTGTTCTGGGTGCTATGGAGTCCATGTATCAGCGTGGAAAAATCCAGGATGAATCTCTTTACTATGAATCTTTAAAAGACTCTGGAGAATATCCAATTATCGGGGTGAACACTTTCCTTCCAGAAAAAGTTGAAGAGTGGAAACCAATTGAACTTTCTCGTGCTTCTGCTGAAGAGAAAAACGCTCAGATCGAGCGCCTTCATAATTTCCAAAAACGTCATGGCGACAAGAATGCTGAGTGCTTAAAGCGTCTTCGTGATGTAGCTCTTTCTGGTGGGAACATCTTTGAAGAGCTTCTGACACCTGTTCGCTACTGTTCACTTGGCCAGATCACTAACGTTCTTTATGAAGTTGGTGGTAAGTACCGTAGGAATATGTAATGAAAAAATCTAAAGTCTACACTCGCACAGGAGATAAGGGTACCACTGCACTAGTCAGTGGTGCTCGAATTTCAAAGGGAGATCTTCGTATTGATCTCTATGGACAGGTAGATGAGTTAAATTCCCGTGTCGGGATGATGATCTCCTTTATGAAGGAGTTGAATATGTTTAATGCTGAGATTGGCTTTCTTCATCGTCTACAGTCAGTGTTTTTTGATCTGGGAAGTCAGCTTGCTACCGAAGTGGAAAACCGGGAAAAATATAAGCTTCCTAAAATCACTGAAACATTTATTGCGGAGATGGAAAGAGAGATTGATCGTATGGATTCAATCCTTGAACCGATGAAGTATTTTATTCTTCCTGGAGGTACTCAAGCGGCCAGTAGCGCTCATTTGTGCCGTACCGGTGCCCGTTATGTAGAAAGACTGTTGGTGAAATACTTCGAGGAAACTCAGGAAGAACTCCCGGAAAACTCAGGCCAACTTCTTAACCGTGCCAGTGATTATTTTTTTGTTCTTGCCCGTTACATTGAAAAGAAGGCAGGGGGAACAGAAATTTCCTGGATACCTAATTCTTAGTTCACAATAACTGGAGTTATAGTTTCTCAATATTCACTCACGACTCAAATCAGTGCGCTATTCAACATTTTGGATAATTAATTCTCATTTTTGTACCAAGCCTCACCAAGGTAATCAAACTTGGTGATTCTTTTAATCTTTTGTAAATAATTGTGAAGCTTGGGACTGAACTGCCATTCAGGGACAATGTAAAGGCCCCACAAGTGGCTTGCTAGCATGATATCCTTGATGTGCAGATTATTTTCATTCACATCATGAATCATTTTTTCCACTTCCAGCATCACTTCCTGAGCGCGTTCAATGTTGATATCTTTCTTTTTTACCAGCTCACTAAAAGGTCCCCGTTTAACGGATTTTTTCTTTTCAAAATATTCACGGGCTTCAGGGGTAAACTCCTTAGTGTAAATCCACCATGGCATTGCCAGGTCATGGACGACACTGCCGATCATATTGATTACTTCCACAAAACTTTTATACTCATGGCCTGTTGTAAAATCTTGAGTGTTGAGTCGGTTATTTTGATCGAGCTTGGCGATGATATCCAGGCTTTCATTCATTGGTTGACCATCGAAGACCATAATCGGAAGCATCTTTACTCCACATAGTTCAACCGGCGTTTTTTCATCGTCATAACTGAGCACTTCGGACTCGTAAGATAGTCCAATGTAGCCTAGGGCCATTCTCACTCTGACGCAAAAAGGACAGTGAAGGTAGTGATAAAGTTTAAGCTTCATAATTCCTCGCATTTACCCCTCATCTTTTAGAGGGAAGTTTGGTGAACTTAATGATAAAATAGGTAACATAAAAGATGAATAATGGAGTCTAAATTATGGAAAAACTTATTAACATCACAGATAAGGCACTAGAGCAAATTGCCAACATTGCTAAAACGGACAACCCTGATGGAACTAAAGGTTTAAGACTTGCTGTGACAGGTGGTGGGTGCTCCGGTTTGTCTTATAAAATTGAATTTGGTGAGGCTAAAGAGAAAGACAATATTCTTGAATTCGGCGCACTAAAAGTTTTAATCGATCCTAAATCCTCAATCTATCTGAAGGGTGTCGTACTTGATTTTAAAGATGGCCTTCAAGGTAAAGGTTTTGTGTTTGAAAATCCTAATGCAAAGAACACTTGTGGATGTGGGGAGTCTTTTTCAATTTAATTTATGAATTTACTTCGAAATAGATTTTCATTTTCTCAACTAAAAGTTAGCCTTAATAAAATTGTCATTTCAGGAAGTGATGCAAGAACTTTTATTGGTTCTCAATCAACCTTTGATGTCAAAAAGCTTGATGAAAATGAATTTCATTTAATCTCATTTTTAGATCCTCAGGGAAGAATCCTGAGCTATGGATGGCTCCTTTCACTCAAAGACCAATTCCATTATTTTGTACCTCCACTTCTTAAAGAAAGTTCTCTTGAACGTTTAAACCGTTTTTTAATCAGTGAAGATGTAGAAATTATCGACACTGGTGTAGTCTCTCTTTATTTCACCTTAAATGATCCCAAGGCTCCTTCTTATAAAGGGCTTCTCTTTGATCAAGAGGCGGGTCTTTATTTTGAAAAACAAGAGGCCATAGAACTTAGTGAAGATGAAATTGAGGCCAACCGTATTCTTACTGGTTACCCTCTTTTTAATCCCAAGGAATTTAAACCAGAGATTATCAATAACACACAATTATTTGATCTGGCCTTGAGTCGTCAAAAGGGATGCTACCCAGGACAAGAAACGGTTAATAAGATCGCCAATAACAGAGGTGCTGCTTATTACCCTCTCTTACTAGAATCCAAGAAGGAACTTCCGCTGGGAGAGATTTATTCTTTTGATAAAAAAATTGGAGAGGTGCTGGCCTGCACTCAGTATCAGGATAAGTTTTTCGCTGAAGCAAAGCTTCTTCGAGATTTTAGAGTGGAGGGACTCTCGCTGAAGGTCCAGGTTAAGGAAGATCACTTTGAAGTTGTGGTTCGTTATAATCCTTACTTGAAAGGAAGTAATACCCATAAAAGTGATGAGCTTTTTCATGAGGCAACTCTGGCTTTTCAGCGAGGAGAAATCACTGAGGCTGAAAATTTATTTAAAAAATCTATCGAGTTTAATCCATACAATGCAGATGCCTATGAAGCCTATGGGGTGATGCTTGGTCGTGAAAACCGTTTTGATGAAGCCATTGCTCTGATGAACAAATTATCCGAGATTGATGAAAACTCTGTATTGGCCCATACCAATCTTTCTATGTTTTATATGAAAAAAGGTGAGATTGAAAAAGCCGAAGATCATAAGGCAAAGGCTACCTTAAAGAGTTTTGCTCAGTTCGGAAAAGAAGCCGAAGAAAAGGCACGTTTAGAGCAAGAAAAGAGCGAAAAACTCTCAGAATGGGCCAAGCGTGAAGAAATGTTTCGTCAGGTTTTAGAGATTGATCCGGAAGATACGCTAGCAAACTTTGGTTTGGGAACAATCGCCGTTGAGCAAGGAAAGTTCCAAGAAGCAATCGCTTATCTGGAAACTGTTTTAAAAGCGGATCCTAAATATTCTGTGGCCTATCTCACTTTAGGTCAGGCCTATGCGGGGAATAAACAATTAGAGAAAGCTAAAGAGATTTGGCGTGAAGGGATCAAAATCGCTGCTAGCAGAGGGGATTTGATGCCGGCCAATCAAATGCAATCACTCCTTAATCAAAACTCATAACGGGCCTTTTCCAGGCCCTTTTTTAATTTGGAAAGCTCTCTTTGAGAAACCTTCTTCTCCCACTCAGAAATCACCTTTTTATCTTTTTTAAGAAGTTTTTGCTGTTCTTCGATAAGGCTCCATCCTTCAGGGTGAATCAGCCCTTTTCTTTTAGCTTTCTTTAAATCTTGAAAGCTAAAGTCGAGCATGTAGTACTCTTCAATGGCGCGCCAATAAATCTTTTTCCATTCAGCTTTAGAAAATGAATAAAGATCTTGTTCTATCTTTTGGTTAACAATCAGATCTCGGAAAAGGTGGTAGGCCCAAAAGAAAGTAAAATAGGCATGATAGATTCCTCTTAAAGGACGAGGAGAGTTTCTCCAAGGGGAGAAGTAATTAAGTTCTTGCGGCTCTTCAATAAGCTTATTGAGGTTTAAATAATAGTTTAAGTGATGATGTCCATTTTCATGGAGTAAATCATCAAGCAGATCGATAAAGTCACGATGATAAAGATTTATCATAGAGTAACCAGGAAGTTCCTGGTGAGAGTAACTTACTAGTTCCGGAGCATTAATAGGAATAATGACTTCAGTGAAAGCTTTAAATCTTTCCCATGAACCGGGAGAATAAAGTTTGATAAGTTTTAAGGCTAACTCAATTCGTGAAGAGAAAGTTTTAAATTCTTTCAATGAGTGAGCGTAGAGATCAATGAATTTTCCATCGATATTCATCATTGAATGGAGAAGGCGTTTAGGCTTTTTAGTACCGACTTCACCTAGTGACGTTTGAATCCGATAGTGCGGATGATGAGCATTCGTCGAGTGAAGAAATCTTTCCAGTAATGTTTCAAGGTGGGCATTTACAATCTCTAGAGTTTTAAGGTGGGCTTCTTTAATGGATAACCCCTTATTGAGAGCACCAAGAAAATCTCCACTAAATTCAGAGGCATTCCATCTTTCAAAAACTTCATCATCAAAAGCTGTAAAAGCCTCAGGGTCATCAGATAATTTTTTTGTCGCTTGAAGATTAAAGACTAGTGAAGCCAGTTGTTCTTTAAGATAAAAATGAAGGGATGAATACGTGCTTAAATCATAGTGCGCAATAGACTTAGCAAAGGATGGATCTGCTTTTTTGAGCAGAGATAAAACCCTAGTAAGATCGCGCTTATATTTTGTGGAAAGTTTCTTTTTAACGGCTTGGTAACTTGAAGTTTCAAAAATCATAAGATCACTTTTAATTGTTAGGCGGTGACAAAAACTACCACGGCCAGTGAAGTGGGGAAATCAAATAATTTAGAGGGATTATAGATGAGAAGGAACATTTAAAAGTGGCTGGGGTGGTCGGAGTCGAACCGACGACCAATAGATTAACAGTCTACTGCGCTAACCACTGCGCCACACCCCAACATACTGTTTAAACGTTCAACAGTTATAAACTGACAGAATAGCCTTGTCTAGTAGGATTTTGCTATTTCCTTAAGTTTCTCTTTTAGTTGACCGATAAGGTCGGAAAGAGGTGACGTGGGAAATTCGAATTCCGTGCTAAGGGCAATAAGTGTTCTTAGCTTAGAAGAGATACTAAAACTTTCTTCTTCTGAGGAAGAGATTTTGGCCTTTGAGCAGGTGGCCGGAGGGGAGTGGAGTAGTGCACCTCAGGCGAGGCGCCCAAGCTCCCCCGCTAAAATCCTTTCTTTTCCCAGTCCCGAAAAAAAGGCAAATCTGGCACGGGACCTGGAGCCTTTGCCGGAAGAAGGGGAATCCCTTGATTTAGGGGGACTGCAGGAGCTCTCTCTTGATTTTATTCTTTCTCAAAGAGAGTTATGGAAGCGGGGAGTGCAAAGTTTAGGGCTTGCTACGGCCATAGAAGAATATCTTCGACAACTGCAGGTCATTTCTATCAAAGAAAGTAGCGATGAAGGAAAAGAAAAAATCCGCTTCATCACTACTCAAGGTCTATTAATTAATAAAAAACAAAATTAAAACGGAATAGCTGTGAAATTAGAATCTGGTTTTACACCTAGCTCGTCCATAAGATTCTTATCTACTCCATAATTGTTGGATCCGAGTTTTTTCAGATGGGTTCTGATGGCAAAGAAATCATGTTCCGGGTGGTTCAGAGCAACAATGACATCCAGTGTGTCCTTATCTGCTTTAAACTCTTCAATTCGAGACAATGTTCCAGTAATCTTTTCTTTAATCGGTTTGATTTCCTTTAAAGGGGCGCGATAGTGAGGGCCTCCATCAAAAGGATCAACTTCATACATGTATTTGAAACCAATTTTTTCCAACATTCTTTGAACTGGCTCCGTCTCTTTTCCAACTTTTCCGATGGCTTCGCGAGCTTCAATTGGAAGTAGCGTCTGGTAGATATTCTCAGAAGGGAAAAGACTGAGAATAAATTCCTTGTTGGAGCGAGAGAGAACATCCGCTTCATGATAATTCATGTTGAGAAATCTTCTGCCAATAGCTTCCCATAGTGGGGAGTTTCCATATTTATCAAATGGAGGCATAAGTTCTGAGTGAACATATTCTTTGAAGCGCTCCGGATGAATGGCCATATAAAGAAAGCGAACAAAAGAGATTTGTTTCCCTAGTTTTTGTTCATGTCCTCGGAAATCAGGGTCGAGAATAAGTCCGCCAATTTCAGTCGGGCCATCGGTATCTAGACCTAATTTAAGTGTGCCATGAACAAAGCCGGTGTTAATGGTTTGGGAGAACTTGGCTTCTTGTCCTACTGTGAGGAAAAAGTGAGGCTCGTCTTCTGTTCCATGCTGAGCATGGATCATCGACACGCCTAAAATTTTATGAGTGTGAGTATCTTCTAGAACAAAGATGTAATAGTTTTCCCAAAGATTTGGACTTGGGTCTTTGAAGCTTTTCATGGAGCTTTCAATTTTAGCACTAATGATATCTTCGTCCGGAGGAAGATTAATAAAAGTCATGATGTTAGAAAGATGAAAGAGCTCTGCTAAATCACTAGGTTTAACTGAACGAAGTACATACATTTAAAACTCCTGCGAGATTATTTTCTCGAGCTCATTGAGAGCTTTTAAAGGGTAGGACCAAGGAAGTATCAATTGATATGAATTATCTTTGATCATTCCCTTTATTCCGAAATTCTCCAGTTTTTGGGCCTGGTAGCCCAACTCATAATGACCCGGTCCCAGAGAATTCACTAATAATGATTTATTATCGAGTAAAGTAATCAGTCTAGCATGAAAGCGTGTCCATTTACCTTGAGTATTCCATAAATCATCACTGAATGCGTAGCAGAAAAAGGGCTCCAATGTCAAAGACAGGGGACCCGTGAGCTGCTCGAGAGGAAAAGCATCTTTTGCAGCAATAGTTGCCCCTAGCTCCTTGCAGTCAAAAATAATTTTATTTTCCGAGGAATTTATAAATTTAAAAACTTCATAGGGAAGCATCGTCTTAACTTCTAATTCTGGAATAAAGTTTTTAGCGCTGACTAAACTATCAAAGTGCTTAAAAAAATAAGGCCCCTTCGCCTGTTCAATACTAAAATGAGGGTCGAGCATAAACTGACAGAGATTTTTTATCATTGAAGGAAGCAGCGGGCGAAGAATAGGCGCTTCACCTGATAAGTCATTAAAGGAGCTTTCGTCTTGAGGCTCACTAAAAATAAACTGTGAAAACAATTGATAAAAATTTAACTTGGATTCCACTGGTGAGTTATCCTTGATTAATTTGGAGGCGCTAGTAGATAATGTATCTACATTAGGAGGATACTACTATCGATACCGTATTGAAAGCTTTTGAAAGTCATCTGAATAAAGGTGAAATAGAGGAAGCTAAGAAGGCCCTAAACTCAATCGATAAAGATTTAGAACCCAGTGTTTATTGGTTCAGCATGGGGCAAGTTTATGCAAAGGATAATAACTGGGCCGATGCAAGAATCGCCTTTTTAAAATCACACAAAATTTTCCCACGGCAAGAAACAATCGATAACTTAGAAATCATCGAAAAAAAATTAGTGGTTTCTGAAGTAGAAGCTCCACGAAGCATTAAAGATCATCTTATTAATTCCACTTACTTTATTGGAGCAGAACTGGCCCTTACCTTAAACCTTGCTCTGTTAATATTGGGAATGTGGAATTTTAAAAAATCTAAAAACCTAAGACATTTTTTAATGATAACAGTGGTTATGGTCATGTTGAGTGGGCTTTCATTGTGGACTCGACACTGGCCTTGGTCCGTTGCTGAACAAGAAGTAGATGTCTATCACGGACCTTCAGAAATATTTGATAAAGTGCAAGTGGTCCCGAAGGGAATAAAGTTTTTGGGTCTTGAAAAAGATTCTTGGATTAAGATTATCTATCCTTCGCGTTTTGAAGGTTGGGTAAAAAAGGAAAACATCAGTGAGCTTTGAAGAAAAAATGAATGAGTCTGGTGAAGATGAAAAATCAAAAAGACTCAATATCAGTCTACTGAGGTATATGTGGGAAGCGTCGCCGCTTTATTTTAAAGAAAGCTATCATACCTTCTTTCGAAATCTTTCTGTCTTAAAATCATTTTCCGACAACGATATTCGCATTTTTACAACTTACCTTCATCGCCGTGAGTTTGAAACTAATGAAGCCATTTTTAAATATGGTGACTCCGGTTACGGGTTTTATTTTATCCACAGTGGTTCAGTAAGTATTCAGGAACCAGGGGGAGAAGAGATTGTTCACTTGGAGAAATCCAAGTTTTTTGGTGAATTGGCCCTATTAGATGAGGGACATCGTAGACCAGCGACTGCTATTGCTACAACTCCTACGGTGCTCTTAGGAATCTTTAAGCCAGATTTGGATAAGATGCTTGAAAGTCATCCCGTGCTAGGAGCGAAGTTTGTTCATGAGTCTGCCATGATTCTGGCCAATAAGATTGGGCACATGACAAAAGAGATTATGGCCTTAAGAAGAAAGCTTGAAGCTCTGGAGAAAAAGAATTGAAAAAAAATCAGATCGTAAAAGTGTATTTGTTTTTTGCTATTCTGATTGCAGCTTTAGCCTTCATGGTAAAGTTTCCAAGACTAACCCTTCCTTTTGGTTTTTCTTATATTCTTTATCTGATGATCAATCCGGTAGCATCAAGGATTCTTCGGGGAAATAATCAACAACGTATTATTTATTCACTCTTCTTTACGGCCTGTGCTTGCTTACTAGTGGTCCCACTTGTTGCCACTCTTTACAATGCTGAGACAGACTTTAAACAGCTCCTTAAGCATATTCCTGAACTCAGAGTGAAGTTGCAATTTAAGTACTTGCAGTTTCGTGAGCTCTTTATTGATAAAACTGGAGTGAAGTTGAGTCTGGATCCGGTGACTTACATTATGAGAAATGTGGAGAGTCAGGGGGCCAATTTGTTATCCAGTATCCCCACTTTAGTTTCGGCTATTCTGGAATGGATGCTTCTTGTTCCGCTTTTTTTATATTTCTTCTTTAAAGAGAGCAAGACTTTAAAAGTAAAGTTCATGGAGTTTATTCCCAACTCAATCTTTGAAAAAACCTACGTGCTTTTTTCTCAGTTTAATACCAAGTTTGGTGAATACATTATCGCAAAATTCATCGAGGCAACAATTCTGGGAAGTCTCGTGACTCTGGGGCTGATTCTGGTTTCTTTCCCTTACCCGTTCATACTAGGAATTGTTGCTGGTGTTACCAATATTCTGCCCTATGTGGGACCAATCATTGGTTTTGTTCCCGCCATTGCGGTAGCTTTATTATCACAAAATCCTGATGTAACGCTCTTAAGCGCTACACTGATTTATTTGATCGCCAATGCTGTTGATATGGTTTTAGTATTCCCTTTACTGGTTTCTAAGATTGTTAACCTTCATCCAATTTTGGTGGTGGTCAGCGTTTTGGCCGGAGGACAGATTGGAGGAGCCGTAGGAATGATTGTCGTTATTCCGATGGTTGCCTTTATCCAGCTTCTTTTTAAAGAAATCTATCAAGATTTGAATGCTCAATAGCGGAGAGTTTATGAAGTACTTATTATTGCTTTTACTGATTATTTCTTGTGGTTCCAATGACAAGGATAATCGTGGAGAAGCGGAAAAATTATTTGCCGAAGCCCAAGAGCTCGCAAAAGCGGAACGCTATATTCTTGCGACGGAAAAGCTCAATATAATTAAATCTCAGCATCCTTATTCGTTTTATGCTACACCTGCTGAACTTCTTCATGCCGAAATTTTATACAAGCAAGAAAACTATATTGAAGCAGCCGCTGCTTTTATGCTCTTTCGAGATTTTCATCCCCGCCATGAGAAAATCCCTTACGTGATTTTAATGATCGCGGAGTCTTTCTATAAGCAAATTCCTAAGACCATTGACCGTGATCTTGAACCTGCAGTTGAAGCGATTCGTTACTATCAGGAAGTTTTAGATCGTTATCCTGATACCGAGGATGCAAAGACGGCCCAAAAAAGAATTAAGGCCGCCCAAGAAATGCTGAAGAAAAAAGATGTGTATATTGCTGACTTTTACTTCAAGACGAAGAAGTGGGGAGCTGCGAGATATTGGTATCTGGATATTATCAATAATCACCACAAAGACACTAAAACAGCTTATCGGGCAGCTTTACGAGTAGTTGAAGCATCTCGTTTAAACAAAGATTATGAAGACTGCATTGAATATGGTGAAAAGTTTCAAGGAGCGGTTGATAAAGAGACCCGTAAAGCCATAAAATCAGCCTTAGATAAGTGTTATAAAGAAAAACAATAAAGAGGTCGCTTTGGAAAACTTAAAAGTTAATGAGCTGCTTAGAAAGGCTAAAGAAGCTTTTCAAAAAAATGATTTAAAAACGGCTTCAACTCTTTTGAGCGAAGTGATCGA
>Ga0079223_10001943_pt1 | contig 12602 bp, 8 predicted proteins | sample Stecom2011_FD_75072 | JGI IMG/M metagenome (GOLD analysis project Ga0079223, IMG submission 75072) | Agricultural soil microbial communities from Utah to study Nitrogen management - Steer compost 2011 | ecosystem: Environmental > Terrestrial > Soil > Agricultural land | place: USA: Utah...
CGATTTGGAAAACACGGCATTCTGATGGATCTGGAATTGCGACTTATTATGCGTTCCAAAAGGGCGCGTAGCTTTTTGATCGCCAGCGCCGCATTTTGTTTTATGCCGTTTCTCATGGGGCTAAATGGAAGAGAAGATCTCCCGCTTGTGTTTCTCGCTTTTGCAGCGTTCTTTATGACCGGTGGTTTTGCCCTAAATCACGGTCAACTTATGCTTTCGTGGAATAGTATGCATTTCGATTTATTGATGTCTCGGGGATATAAAATTAAAGATATTTTCACGGCCAAGTATTATTTTCTCGCATTGGTCTCCGGTCTCACCTATATCCTCACCCTGCCCTATGTGTTTATGTTTCCCGAATATCCGTATGTCGCTCTGGCGCTAACTCTTTGGAATATGTCCTTTTCCATTTATGGATATATGATTCTGGCGAGTGTGAGTTCCCAACGCATCGATCCCAACGAAGGCGGGATGTTCAACCACTCCGGATTTGGCGTAAGCCATTACCTTATTGTGTTTCCACTAATGGCTCTTCCGTTTGCTGTTTTCGGAATCGGCTGGTGGATAGGCGGCTCCGCAGCTGCCTTAATGCTTGTAGGCGGCTTGGGAGCTATTGGAATAGTTTTCCACAAAAGATTTATCGGTTATTGTGTTTCACTATTCAAACGAAACCGCTACCGTATTTTAAATGCATTTAGAACGAAGTAATCGCATACACCTGATACTTAAATACTCGCAATGATCGAAATTAAAAACATTAGCAAAACCTACGGCAACAAAGAAGTTTTAAATATTGAGCATTTATCTATCGCCAAGGGTGAAACTATAGGACTGGTGGGAAATAACGGCGCAGGAAAAACCACCCTGCTAAGCTTGATACTCGACCTAATAAAAGCTGACACCGGAACCATCCTATCCAATGGCGAAGACGTGAGCCAAACGGAAGAATGGAAAATGTACACCTCGGCATACCTCGACGACAGCTTCCTAATCGGTTTTTTAACACCCGACGAATACTTTGAGTTTTTGGGCAAGCTATACGATCTAAACGCGGCCGATGTAGCGCGATTTACCGAAAGCTTTGAATCCATCTTTAACGGTGAAGTCCGCGGACAAAAGAAGTTTATTAGAGATTTATCGATGGGAAATCGCAAGAAAACCGGATTGGTAGCCAGCCTAATAGGCAATCCTGAAGTACTTCTCTGGGACGAACCCTTCTCCAATCTCGACCCCTCCACCCAAATGCGTATCCGCGCCACCATCGAAACCCAAAAACAAGCGGGCACCACATCTATTATTTCAAGCCACGATCTTAACCACATTTACGAAGTTTGCGAACGTATCGTAATCCTCGATGAAGGCAAAATCGTAAAAGATGCTCTGTGCAAAGACACAACGCGGGAGGAGCTTTTTAGACATTTTGGCGTTGAGACGTATTAATATGTCAAGCGTTAGGAAATCACCTTAAGCCAATACGCGACATCCGGCTTTTGTCAACAAATTACCGCAATTTACTAACCCCTTGAGTTGACAACTAACCCCTTGAGTTGACAACTAACCAATTGACCATCAACACTCCGCACACCACCGACCCCTAAAGGGGAGCTGCAGCCGCACGACATATTTAATCTGATGATCTTTTCTTCTATAAGAAAGCCGACTACAACTCTCACAGGTTTAATAAACAAGAATGCTCCTTTAAATTATTTGAGTGCCCGGGTCATCTTCAAAAATAATTATCGTAAGAGCTTTACCAAAAAACGATTTTTCTCATGGAACAATAATGTGTGCGGAAGGCTCCACTCCAGGGGTTCTAATCTCTTTTCACATCCTATATTAGGATTGAATGATTGTAAAATGTTTACTTTAAAATCATGGCAATCAAAAGCTTCCCACACCCCATCCCAACTTAGCGCAGCGATTTCACGCCGCGAAGCAAGTAAAAGGGCGCTACCGCACATATCTAATAAAAAAGTGATTTTGTCCATTAAAACGGCACACTGCTATAAAGAAGCTTTTTATGGAACGATAATGCGTGTCGTGAGCACTCCCCTTTAGGGGTTGGGGGTGCGCGAGAGCATTGATAAACAGCAAGTTGGTTCGTAGAAAAGATGCAATAATAACTAATCATACTCTTACAATCCATTGACCTGATAAGATGTGCAAAGAGATTGGTTCAGGGATCGGGAGTGTGAGTGAGCATTTAAAACTTTTAGAGTTTATAGGGCGAAACACGCCTGGATAATTTACTTAAGCCCTACTCCACAAACCAAAAAGAGCCACTCAAACAGAGCGGCTCTTTTAATTTAAAAAAACTTAAAGACGTTTACATCTTACTCTCCAGCGAATGAATAGCCTTCAAGGTTTTAAGAATCGAATCGGGTGTAACCGAAATGGTATCAATTCCTTCCTTCACCAAAAACTCGGCGAAGTCGGGGAAATCGGATGGTCCCTGGCCGCAAATTCCAACTTTTACACCATTGGCTTTTGCAGTTTTTATCAATGAGCTTATCATGATTTTTACCGCCTCGTTGCGCTCGTCATAAAGATGCGCTACTAAACTTGAATCCCGATCGAGCCCGAGGGTAAGCTGAGTTAAATCATTCGATCCAATCGAAAAACCATCCACATATTTAGAAAACTGCTCGGCGAGTATAACATTCGAGGGCAGCTCTGCCATGAGATAAACTTTCAGTCCATTTTCACCGCGCTTCAAATCAAATTCTGCCATAGTTTCCAATACGCGCTCCATCTCTCCGGGTGTGCGGCAAAACGGAACCATAACAATCACGTTTTTAAAGCCCATTTCTTCACGCACCTTTTTAATGGCTGCGCACTCCATCCCAAAAGCTTCTTTGTATTCATCTGAATAGTAACGCGAAGCTCCGCGCCAACCAATCATCGGGTTTTCTTCTTCGGGCTCAAAATGGCTTCCGCCAAGGAGATTCATGTACTCGTTTGATTTAAAATCGGAGAATCGGACAATTACATCTTTCGGATAAAAAGCCGCGGCTATTCTTCCAATTCCGTACGACAGCTTTTTAATAAAGAAATCGCGCTCGTTGTCAAAGCCGTGAATCAGTTTCTTTATTTTCTTGGTAAGCTTTTCATCGCCAAGCGATTCGTGATTGAGCAAGGCCAGCGGGTGAGCTTTTATGTAATTGTTGATTATAAACTCTTCGCGCGCCAAACCGACACCGGCACTTGGAATACGTGAGAATTTAAAAGCCATATCGGGCGATGCTACGTTCATCATTATCGGTGTTTTGGTAACGGGCAGCTCACTCAATAATGTTTCAGTTTTTGAAAACGCAATTTGACCGGCATATACTTTCCCAACTTCGCCTTCGGCACACGAAACCGTTAATTCCTGTCCGTTTTCAAATGTCTTGCTGGCATTTCCGGTCCCGACAATCGCCGGAATTCCCATTTCACGCGCCACGATTGCAGCGTGACAAGTTCGGCCACCTTTGTCAGTTATAATCGCCGATGCTTTCTTCATCAGCGGCTCCCAATCCGGGTCGGTCATTTCGGTAACCAGTACTTCTCCTTCCATAAAGGCCTCCTCATCCTGGCTCCCATCTCTTCCGTCAAGGGTAAATAGCTTACGCACTTTTCCGGTTCCGATTCTATCGCCGACAGCAATTCCTTCCATTAACAACTTGCCGTTTTCAGGAATTTCATCCAGATGATACTCCAAAACTTTGTCGTCTTCGAGTTGTGAATGAATGGTTTCCGGACGTGCCTGAACGATGTATAGTTGGTGGTTCAATCCGTCTAATGCCCACTCGATATCCATGGGTGTCCACACGCCACGCTTTTCGGTGTAATATTCTTCTATTTCCAATACCCACCGCGAAAGTTGTAGGATTTGCTCCTCGTTCAGACAAAAAGTTTCGCTCAAGTTTCGATCTACCGGAACGCGTCTTACCAATTCGGTCAGCGTAGTTCCATAAATCATTTTATGGGTTTTATGGCCCATTTTCTTTTCGATAATGGGATTTAGTTTTTCGTTTTTAAGATGTGGTTTATAAACAATAAACTCATCGGGCGAGATTTCTCCCTGCACCAAAAGTTCGCCCAGACCGTAAGCCCCGTTGATGATTACCGCATCGCGAAAACCGCTTTCGGTATCGATCGAGAAAGCCACACCCGATGCACCCAAATCGGCGCGCACCATTTTTTGAACGCCTACCGAAAGTCGAACTTCGTTGTGGTCAAAGTTTCGCGCCTGGCGATAAGAAATAGCACGGTCGTTGTAAAGCGATGCAAAACAGCTTTTTACAGAGTTCAATAAAGCTTGGGTTCCGCGCACGTTCAAGAAAGTCTCCTGCTGACCGGCAAATGATGCGTCGGGCAAATCTTCGGCTGTAGCCGATGAGCGCACAGCTACGTCTGTTCCCTCTCCTCCATACAGCTTCGAAAGAGCAATATAGCGTTGTTTAATTTCTTCTTGAAGCTCGGGCGAAAAAACACCATCCGACACCATTCGTCTGATGTTTGATCCGGCTCTGCGCAAGGCAACAATATCGGCGTGATCAAGCTTGTCGAGTACCTCATCAATGCGTTCGCGCAGCTTATTGTGCTCAATATATTTGTTAAAAGCGTGAACTGTAATTACAAATCCGCCGGGTACATCGATACCCCGATTTGACAGGTTTTGAATCATTTCACCAAGAGAAGCGTTTTTACCGCCCACGGTATCGATCATTGAGAGATCAACTTCTTTAAGATCTACAATAAAAGGGTTTTGGGTCATTCGTTTTTGTGTTTAATGTGTGATTGGATTGAAGTGTTTACATTGTGATTACGTCGTGATAACGAGCAAGTTTCAAAAAATAAATATCATAGCGATTGCGACGTAAAAGGTATAAATTCTTTTAGGCCTGCAAAATCAGCCGACCAATAAGTTATTCATGAGTATTTAATAAAACAGGATGTACTTAAATAATTGCCTCTGGTGATACGTGCTGATGGCTTAGATCTCAAATGTTATAAGGTTTGTTGGTACATTATACACTAAACATATACGAAGCTCCCACATCTTGAAAGTCAACTGTCAACTTAAATCTTATTGATTTTAAATTCATTCCCACACTCAAAACAATACGAAACTTTTTTAAAAAACGGTAAGGGAAAACCGAGTAACAAAAATGAAATTGCAAAAATGCGTCGCGAATACTGCGGACGAGAAACATTGTCGGAATGACATTTCGGACATTGTAATACGCTTGATTCTCTAGATTTATTCATATTTCGTGAGAACGCCTTTGTCTATACGAATACAATCGCAAATAATGCAATCAGAACTATTAAAGTCAAGATTAAATAAAGAATCCATTTCATACTTTGTATTCCCTTGGGACTCACAAGCTTTTTCTCTAAATAAGTGGGCTCGTTTTCTGTAGAGGTGATAAACCCGCCTTGAAGCAACAGTGAGTTTGCTCGTGGAATATCAGCACTTAAAACTTGCAACTTAATCCCTCCAACTGCCTGTGATAGAAAATTATGCGATTGAATAGTCAATTCATCCAGCACGCGACATTTAATTCCTTCTGATTCAAGCTTACCACGTGCCACAAACATTTCGCTTGGAAAAACGAAGGTTGCAATGGTGATGAAATCATTCGTTGCGTGATGCATAAAAAAGTCGATTATCAAATTACATAATTCCTAAAGTAAGTCATTATTTCCAATTGGGCTATTCACTTGCAATGACATCTCTATCTCCGGTTTCCCTTTTGCCTTCTTCAATCATCTCTTCGGCCTCCTGTTTATCACCTTCTTCTCTCTCCTCTACTTCCGCTTCTTGCGAGGAATCATTCCGATCGATATAAAAACTGCAATACATTGGGAAATGATCGGAACCGATATGACCCAAGGTTTTAAAATCTTCTATGAAAATCTCGGTTGAGTGAAAAAGCAAATCGATTGGCACCCGCAGAAGCCGGTAGTCGGCATGAAAAGTTGAAACCAAACCATAGCCCCGTCGCGGGTCAATTAACCCCGAGGTGCGACGAAACAAATTAGAAGATTTCGCCCAGGCAACATTATTAAAATCGCCCATTACTAAAACCGGGCGGTTGAGATTTTTTACGCTTTTAGCCACGGCGAGCAAATCACCGTCGCGTTCTTTTGACGTGTCTTCCTCACTTGGACTCGGTGGCGGCGGATGCACACCAAAGAAGACAAAAGGTATATTTTTAGGGCTTTTTAATTCTATTTCAAAACTCGGAATATTGTCTGCAACAAAGAAATGCGTCTGCGCCTTGGTGATTTCAAGTTTGGAATAAAAGTGCATTCCGTACGTGTTTTCAAGGCTGTGTTTGTGATGATACGGATATTCGGTTTCCAACACGCTCAACGCATTCTCCCAATCGGCATTTGATTCGACCGTAAAAACCATATCCGGCTTTTCCTTATTTATCAGCTCGATCAATCGATTATACTCCGTATTAAATTGATAGACATTTACCGAAAGGGAAGACAACAAATGATTTGCCTCACCGCCCGGGCTCCTTTTCTTAAGTCTATAAAGTGGCGTATATGGAATTAAAAGAACAAGATTTTGAATCATGACGGCTCCCAACAAAGCCTGAATTATCCAAAAATACAGGTTGTGCTCTTTCAGAAATATCCACCCCAGTGTTGCTATAATAATTTCAAGAACAAGAAGTTGTATACGCCCGAAATCCCACACCCGAAATACCCAATGCTGATTTGGAACCATGGGAAGCAGGTTGAATACGATGAGAATAATGGATAATATGTAAAATATGAGAGTCATAGAGCGGACGGGTTAATAACAAATATAGAAAGGGGATTTATAGAAAACCCTCCTAACTTAGTATATTTCATTCTTAAAATTTAAATCATGCCCATAAATCAAAACATAAAACTCACTGTCGACGCCTTGATTTTTTCTGCTTCCGCTAATGATCAATTTGTGCTGTTGGTAAGACGCAAAAACGAACCTTTTAAAGGTCAATGGGTATTGCCGGGTGGCTTTGTCGACGATGGTGAGGGATTGGAAACGGCAGCGATTAGAGAGTTGCAAGAAGAGACTTCGCTTAAGATGGATAACCTCGCGCAACTAAAGGCTTATGGCGATCCGGGTCGCGATCCGCGCGGACATACAGTCTCGGTGGCCTTTTGGGGAGAGGCGCATAAAGACAAAGTTCTAATAAAAGCCGCATCGGATGCCGATGAGGTGAAGTGGTTTAATATTATGGATTTACCCAAATTAGGTTTTGACCATGCAGAAATTTTAAAGGATGGTTTGAAAGTGTGGGACCCGAATGAATTTGATATAAAACACCTATAACTCGGTCTGTTTGTTTATGCAAAGCACCATAAACCCATCTTCATTTAATAGGATGGCTTCCTTATCGAGCTTACCAAAATGTCGGTAACGTTCAGAAACTTCGGCAGCAATAGCGATCATTTCAATTTTTTCGCGGCGCATATATTCCAAGGTTTGCATTGCATAACCTATCTCGTGTGGCTTAGCCTTAAGTTCCACTGCCTTCCATTTCACCTTTCGGTCATCCAGGTTTTTTTTAGCTGTGTCAATAATTCCCGTGGTAGCTTCTTCGATGGGCAAGTTGGGATTGTGAATTGTTAAGAGGGTGATCTCACCATCGGGCGCCAGCAGATCGGCGGAGCGTGACACCTTTTGCAAATAACGCGGATGGATATCAGCCGGAACCAACACTTTTTGATAGCCGAAAGACATTGGCTTGCAAGACTTGCCCAACACCAATGTGGGGGCCGCTACTTCGCGCACGAGTTTGTGAATGGCACTACCAAACAATCTCAAATGAATTCCCTCCGACCCATGTGTACCGGCGACGATTAAATCGGGCTTTAGACGGGTAGTCAATAGTTTAGCCGTCTCAAACAACTCACCGGATTCAATAACAAAATCTGCTTTTACGCCTTTGGCTTTAGCCTTTTCTATAAACGGCTTCATCTTTATCTCCACTTCGGTTTGGGTACTTGCATTGAGGTCTTTTGTAATATGACAAAGCCTTAAGTTTGCGTCTTTCATTACGGCTATAGCCAACGCCTGATCGAATGCCAATACCGCAGTTGTCGAAAAATCGAGAAAAACTAAAATATTCTTCATAGTGTTCAAGCAAGTTTGAGGGTGATGAAATAACATGTGTAAAACACGGAATTTCGCTCTCTAAATTACTTGAATTTGGATGATTTACAAGATATAATTCTCCTAAAGGGAAATTTATAGCGCGCAAAAGTCGGGGGATCGCAATAAATATAAGGGTTTTCACTTTCGTGAAACGTTTTTGTATTCAGCGCTTTCGGAAGGTTTGAAAATATAATTCAGTGACAGATTTACGAAATTATCAAAAGTGATAATCCAGTCTCATCCATTTTTCTGCCTTCTACGCTGGCGTTCTATTCGGTTTTGAAGCCGTTTGTCTTTCGCTTCCAAAACATCGCGAGCTGCGGGAGTCTTTACGTCTCGGTGGTCAACATGAATTTCGCCCGACTCGATAAGGGTAACGATTTCTTCAATCATGTAATCGTCCTCATTTGTAGCGGGGTCGTAGTTTACCTTAAGGTCAGAGCCAAACATTTTGGCAATTCCCTGCCACATAAAAGCAGTAAATCCGCTTCTGAGCTGCTTGATCAATTCGTAACTGGTGGTTCCCGTTTCGCGGTCTATGAGTTTAATAAGTACCGCTCCCTGGCTACGGGTAAGTTTTGTAATCTCGCCTTCAAACTCGGCTTTTAAATCTTCTTCGCACCGATTTAAGTACTCTTTTTGAGCAGCTTCTGTATCGAGCAAAGCCAGGTTTTCGTTGTAGGCTCTGATCAGTTGACCTGCTACTTGTGCATATGGATAGGTCTTGATAACGTTGCGATGCAGCTTATCGTACTGTCGTTGATACCGCTTGCTTCGCGCCATGCGTTCGCTCGAGATAAATGTAGTGCGCAAGGTAACAACCGGAATTGTATCGCCATCGACCACAACGGTTTCAAGAAGATACAATCCCTCGTAAGAATTTACATTGGTACCCGATTGCGCATTTGCCGAAAGGCCAAACCACAAACTGAAGAATAAGAATGTAATTAATGGGCGCATATATGAGTTTAACGTCAATAATCCGCGAATGTTTTATCGCGCTTACCCAATTACAAAAAGCCTGCCTAAAATATTAGGCCATTACTTCCGCCACTTTATCGGCTGCATCTTGCAACAAAATCGCAGAGTGAACTTTCAATCCCGAGGCATCGATAATCGCTTTACCCTCTTCGGCATTGGTGCCTTGCAATCGTACAATAATGGGTACGTGAATGTCGCCAATATTTTTGTAAGCATCTACAATACCTTGCGCAACACGGTCGCAACGAACGATACCTCCGAAAATATTAACCAAGATTGCTTTTACTTTTTCGTCTTTCAAGATAATGCGGAAAGCTTCTTCAACGCGTTTTGCATCGGCCGTACCACCCACATCGAGGAAGTTTGCCGGCTCGCCGCCGCTAAGCTTAATAATATCCATAGTAGCCATTGCCAATCCGGCGCCGTTTACCATACAACCCACGTTACCATCGAGTTGCACGTAGTTTAATCCGGCTTCTCCGGCTTCCACTTCTGTAGGATCTTCTTCAGAAAGGTCGCGCATTGCTGCGTATTCTTTGTGACGGTATAGAGCGCTGGCATCAAGAGTAACCTTGGCATCTACTGCGATAATACGGTCGTCGGAAGTTTTAAGAACCGGATTTATTTCAAAAAGACTGGCATCGCAACCGATGTATGCATTATAGAGCGACTCCACGAATTTGGTCATTTCCTTAAATGCTTTTCCGCTAAGGCCTAAGTTGAAAGCAATTTTTCGACATTGGTAGCCTTGAATTCCCAAAGCGGGATTGATCGATTCCTTGAAAATAAGCTCGGGAGTTTTTTCGGCTACCGCTTCGATATCCATTCCACCTTCGGTAGAATACATGATCGTAACCTTTGAAGTTGCACGGTCGAGCAAGATACTCATGTATATTTCGCTTGGCTCACTATCGCCGGGATAGTAAACATCTTCGGCGATAAGTACCTTGCTTACTAACTTACCTTCGGGTGGAGTTTGCGGCGTAATAAGCTGCATACCCAGAATATCGTTAGAAATTTCCTTTACTTGATCCAGATTTTTGGCAATTTTTACTCCTCCGCCTTTTCCGCGACCACCGGCATGAATTTGTGCTTTAATCACAAACCAGTCCGATCCGGTTGTTTCATTGATTTTCTTGGCAGCCTCAACTGCTTCTTCGGGAGTATCGGCTACTAGTCCGCGCTGAACGGCTACGCCAAATGAGTTAAGTATTGATTTACCTTGGTATTCGTGAATGTTCATGGATCAAAATTTATTTGCCGCAAAGGTACACAGCCCCTTTATGTTTTCAAAGACTGAAAGTGGGAATGATGGAAAAATATGTGAAAGTGAAGGTTTGAAGGGGTTTAAGCAAGAATAGTTTCAAATACGGGTTTGAATCTTGCATTGTTCAGCGTAAGCAACGTCTGCTAAATCCATCCTTTAATCTTTAATACTCAAAGTTTCTTTTATTTTTGTGGGGCTTAGTTACTATTTGATAGGTCGATTCGTCTTAATGGAACGCAATATGAGAATCAATTTTCTTTTTTTGTTTTTGGTTTTATTCACCCCATTATTGGCGGAAGCTCAAGGTGTAAAAGGTACTGTAATAGACCAAGATGGGACGCCCCTGCCCTATACCACGATATACGTAAAAGAAACCGGCTCGAGTAGTGTGACCAATCAGAACGGGCGTTATGAATTACGGCTTCAACCGGGAAATTACAATATCAGCTTTCAGTTTTTGGGATATAAAAGCGAACAGATTGTAGTAAGCGTGGGCAACGAAATGATAACCCGCGATGTGGTTTTGCAGAAGCAATCCTATACGCTTCAAGCTGCAGAAATAGATGGCGGCAAGGAAGATCCGGCCTATAAAGTAATGCGCAAAGCTATTGCCAAAAGCAGTTACCACCGTCAGCAAGTCGATCATTTTACTTGCGAGGTGTACTTAAAAGGCGGCGGAAGATTGGTTGATTCTCCCTGGTTTTTGCGCAAGACTTTGGAAAAAGAAGGGCTCGATACATCGGCCACTTTTGTAACTGAGTCGGTGTCGGAAATTACTTACAACCGACCGGGTGATTACAAAGAGCGTGTGATAAGTGTCCGCACCACCGGGGATGATCGCAATACCAACCCGATGAATTATATCAATACTTCATTGTACGAGCCCACGATCGGCAATATTATTTCTCCATTTTCACCCAAGGCTTTTGCCTATTACAAGTTTAAATACATTCGATCCTTTTCAGACCGGGGGTATCAAATAAATGAAATATTGGTTATCCCTAGAAGCCGTGGAGAGGATATTTTTAGAGGAAAAGTATATGTGGTAGAAGATCTTTGGGCTATCCACAGTGCCGACCTACAAATTGAGGTTCAGGGTGTAACGATTGATATCGACCAGGTTTTTGCACCGATTGAACCCAATGTATGGATGCCTGTGTCGCATAAATACGATGGGCACGGCAAAATTATGGGTTTTGAATTTGAGTTTCAGTATCTGGCAACGGTTAGCGACTACGATATTAAATTAAACCCTACGCTTACTGCCGAAGACATTGTATTGCTCGATGAGAAAACCGAACAGGAAGCCATCGCCTCGCGGGAAAGTGCTCCCGAAATAACCGGTAAAAAATCGGAAGCCGAGGAAAAGCTAATGCAGGGTGGTGAGCTTACGCGAAAAGAGCTGCGCCAATTGATGCGCGAATATGAAAAGCAAGAACGAAAGAACACCGACGAACCACAAGTTATTGAATCAAGACAGGTTACAATTGACTCGACTGCATACAACAGCGACTCAACCTTTTGGGCTCTAAGACGTCCTGTGGTTCTAACAGAAAGTGAGCAACGCGGATATGCACTGCAGGACAGTTTGGTATTGGAGGAAAAAAAGCGCAGCGAAGGCGACACCCTTTCGGGAAAAAAATTCAACCCGCTCGACCTTGTTATGGGAAGTCGGTACGACTTGGGCAACGATAATTATTTGCAAATCAAAAATGTACCGTTGTCTATTCGCTTCAATACAGTTGACGGGTGGAATTTTGAATACGGACTTACCTATTTCAAGCGAATTGATAAGGATAAGCGTTTTGAAATCACACCGCTTTTTAGATACGCGTTTGCCCGCGAGCGCGGAATGGGAACAATTACGTCGGCATATAAATACGGCAGCGGTTTGCAAAAAGGAAGTAGCATTCAGGTTTCGGGCGGATATTACTATAGCCAGTTTAATGAAAATGAACCCATTGCTACTTTTACCGATGCTATTTCTTCCTTATTTGTTGAAAATCACTTTATGCGGGTTTATGATCAAAAATTTATAGAAGCTAAATTGGATCACCGTGTTTTGCATAATTTATATTTGAAACCATCGATTAATTTTGCCGAACGCATTGAGACTTTTAACAATACCGATCATGTTTGGATTGACAATCCGAAGAAGGAATATCCTGAAAATGCTCCCGTGAGTATCGATATGCCCGACACTCA
>Ga0079223_10001945_pt1 | contig 12592 bp, 11 predicted proteins | sample Stecom2011_FD_75072 | JGI IMG/M metagenome (GOLD analysis project Ga0079223, IMG submission 75072) | Agricultural soil microbial communities from Utah to study Nitrogen management - Steer compost 2011 | ecosystem: Environmental > Terrestrial > Soil > Agricultural land | place: USA: Utah...
AAGGGAAAGACAACTGCGGCCTTTGGTCTTGCAGTCAGGGCAGCTCTTGCGGGCAAGAAGGTCTATATCGGTCAGTTTGTAAAGGATATGAAGTATAGTGAAACTGGGATTTCAGAATATCTGGATAATATTATCATCGAACAGCTTGGAAACGGCTGCTACATCTATTCCAAGCCCAGTGAAGAGGATGTTGAAAAAGCAAAGGAATCCCTCCAGAAATGCTCAGGGATCCTCAAAAGTGGCAAGTATGATCTTGTAATTCTTGATGAAATCATCATAGCAATATATCTGGGGCTTCTTGATGAAGACCATGTTATTGAAGCGGTTTCAGAAAAGCAACCAAATGTTGAGGTTGTACTGACAGGCAGGTATGCCTCCCAGAGGCTTATGGACATTGCTGACCTTGTAACAGAAATGCAGGAAATCAAGCATTACTATTCACAGGGAGTTCTCTCTAGAAGAGGCTTTGATTGCTGATATGGTCTTGATTCCTAAAGCTTGGCTCCCTTTTTTTGAGGTATGCCCTTACTCCCTGCCGGCCTTCCCTTGTGCCTCCTGCAGGCTTTCCCATTCCTCCATTACCTTGATAATCTCTTCCTCCAACATCTCCTTTTGTCTATAAAGCTCCATAAGCTGGTCTGGATTGTCATTATTGTCTTCCATCAAAAGCATCAAGTTCTCCAGCTCCTTCTCCTTGTCCCTGATTTCCAACTCTAGCCTTTGGAGCTTCTGTGTATGGTCAGGTCTTCTGGCAGGCTTTTTCTTCTTTTCAGCCCTTTTGTTTTCCAAGGGATCCTTTTGCTTTTCCAACTGCTTTTTCTTCTCACGTTTTTCCAGGTAGTCATTGTAGCCGAAGGGATACTCCTCATAGCCATCCTTCTCAAGTACAATAATCCTTGTAGAAAGCTTTTCCACAAAGTACCTGTCGTGGGATACAAAGAGAATTGTCCCTTCAAAGTCCTGGAGGGTGTTTTCAAGTACCTCCCTGGTGTCAATATCCAAGTGGTTGGTGGGCTCGTCAAGAATCAGGAGATTTATTTTTGTGTAAAGAAGTGAGCAAAGCTTCAACCTTGACTTCTCTCCTCCTGACAGGACCCTGATCCTTCTGAAGACATCATCTCCAAAGAAGAGAAGCTTAGCCAGTTCGTTTCTGGACTCCTGGTCGGTTATGCCATGGGTTTTTGTGAAATACTCAAGAATCGTTGAATCTTCGTTCTGAAAACTTATATTCTGTGGAAGATACCCGATTTTAACCCTTGACCCACACTTTATGCTTCCATTGTCCTGGATAGCCTCCCCAAGGATAATATTAAGCAAGGTACTCTTTCCAGACCCGTTTGCACCCATTATACATAGCCTGTCCTGATAATATAGGGTGAATGTCAGATTCCTGAATAGACTTTTACCCGGGAAGGATTTTGAAAGAGCCTCCACATCCAGCACTATTTTCCCAGTTCTTTGTACTCCTGACCCATCAAGACGGATTTTTCTCTTTTCCTCCTGAGGCTTGTCAACAACCTCAAGCTTGTCCAATCTCTTTTCAAGCTCCTTGGCCCTTTTGTACATTTTTTCACTGTCTCTCATGGCACCCCATATTCGGTACCTCTCAATCTGCCTCTCCATCATGTCAATCTTTCGCTGGTTGTTCATATACTCCCTGTATTCAATTTGGAACCGTCTTTCCTTCTCCTCCACGTAGTATGTGTAGTTCCCGTTGTAGCTACTGACCCTTGCGGGCTCAAGTTCAATTATCCTGTCAACAACCCTGTCCAGAAAAACCCTGTCGTGGGAAACCATCAATACAGTTCCCCTATATTGAATCAGAAATTCCTCCAGCCACTCGATTGAATCCATATCAAGATGGTTTGTCGGCTCGTCAAGGAGCAGGACATCCGGCTCCTGTAGGAGGAGTCTTGCAAGGAGCACCCTGGTACCTTCTCCACCGCTCAATTGATCAAAGGGCTTTTTCATAAAATCCTGAGGTATTCTCAATCCCTGGCAAACCTTATCCATATTTACTTCAACATCGTATCCACCGTAGAGCTCATATTTCTCAACCAGGGATGAATACCTGGCCATGGATTTCTCAAGCTGCCTACCTGAAAGTTCCTTCATAGCCATTTCCGCATCACGCAGCTGTTTCTTTATGTCCCATATATTCTCAAATGCCTGTTCCAGAACCTCCCTAACTGTTGTTCCAGACGGGCTCTTGAAAATCTGATGAAGGTATCCCAGGGTAACTCCTTTACCAAATGTAAGGGTTCCCTCCTGATAATTCTCCTCACCCATTAGAATTTTCATCAAAGTGGTTTTTCCACACCCGTTCTGACCAATCAAGCCAACTCTTTCTCCTGCCTGCAGGTCAAATGATATGTTTTCAAAAACCATTTCGGCTCCGTAGTATTTCTTAAGCTTCCATACACTGCACTGTATCATGTGCATCACTTCCAATCTATCTTGTCTTTGCTGATTTTGATGTTTTGTATTATCATATACTAAAGGAGTTGATTGCAATGTCTGATAAAACAAACGCCGCAAGGCTATGTGACAATGCCGGTGTTGAATATGTATTGATCCCCTATGAGACTGATGACGACAATGTTGATGGCAAATCCGTCGCAAAAAAACTTGGCCTATGGGAGGATGAAATATTCAAAACCCTGGTTACAATAGGCAAAAGCGGAGAGATCTATGTTTTTGTCATTCCGGTCTCAGGTGAGCTGGACCTTAAAAAGGCTGCCAAGGCCAGTGGTGAAAAATCCATACACATGCTACCCCTAAAGGAGCTCCTTACTGTAACAGGTTATGTAAAGGGCGGTTGCTCTCCTCTGGGAATGAAAAAGCACTATCCTACTATTTTTGATGAAACAATCATCCTTCTGGACCGCATAACCTTCAATGCAGGCAAGGTGGGTCTTCAGCTTCAGCTTTCCGTGGTTGACCTAAACAAGGTTCTTACCTACAATATTGCCGGTCTGCTCAAGGACTAGCCCAGGTATCCTACAATAATTGATGCAAGAAGGAAAACCACACCAAGTGCAGCAAAAATTATAACTAGCCTGAATCTGGGGTCAGGCCCCTTATTGAAATTATTCATATGATTACCTCCAAAATTTGCTTTTGCATTTATTATAACACGAACTTCCAGTTCACAATGAACAAATCACAATTCACAAGAAAAAACCAGAGTTATAATACATGCTCTGGTTTTTTGTACTTAAATTCAGTTTTTGTTTTAAGGGAGGTGGATTGCCTTTCCAAAAACCCCTTCCGCTGCTTCGTGTATTGCCTCACCAACTGTTGGGTGAGCGTAAATAGTTGTTAGGAGCTCATCCACAGTTGCCTCAAGCCTTATTGCAAGAGCGGCGACACCTATAAGCTCTGTTGCACTACTTCCACCTATGTGAACTCCCAAAACCTCTCCAGTCCTCTCATCTGCAACTATCTTTACAAGACCTCTCACATCACCTGTAATTACCGCCTTACCGTTGCCGAACATTGGAAAGCGCCCAACCTTTATCCTATAGCCCTTTTCCAAGGCTTCATTCTCGGTCATTCCCACTGCTGCAAGCTCAGGCTTGGTATAGACTGCATATGGTATGGTCCTGAAGTCCATGGCCTTTCTCTCTCCCATTATCAGGTCTGCAACCATCAATCCCGATGCAGAAGCCACATGTGCCAGCTGGACTCCTCCAGTGCAGTCACCTATTGCATAGATATTGTCAACATCGGTCTTGAATAGTCTGTCAACCTGGATGGCTCCTTTTTCTACCCTGACTCCAATCTCCTCAAGTCCCAATCCATCCCCGGCAGGCCTTCTACCAGTTGCCATCAATACCTTGTCTGCCTTCACCTGGAAGGAATCACCACCCATTTGGGCCCATACCTCCAAGCCTCCGTCGGCCTTTTCTATCTTAAGGACCTTTGCTGATTTGTGGATCTTAACCCCTCCATCAATCAGTGCATCCTCAAGACCTTGGACTATCTCATTATCCATATTTGCAACAAGCTGGGGGAGCATCTCAACAATAGTAACCTCTGTTCCAAGATTTGAGTATATGTTGGCAAATTCAACCCCAATTACACCACCACCGATTACACACAGTCTCTCTGGAATTTCCTCCAGGCTCATGGCTTCCCGGCTTGTTATGACTCCCTCCAGGTCATGGCCTGGAAGGGGTATGACTATTGATTCAGATCCAGTGGCCACAATGGCCCTATCAAAGTCTATCCTTTTACTTCCACCACCTGCAAGTTCCACATGGAGACTGGTCCTTGAAGCAAACCTGGCATTTCCTTCCACAACCTCAATATTGCCAGACTTGAGAAGGTTCTTGACTCCTTCAACAAGCTGTGTCGCCACAAGGTCTTTTCTAACCATGAGTTCCTGCCAATTAACCCTTAAGTTGTCCATTTCCAGACCAAGTGCCCCGGCTTCATTTTTCAACTGGTGGAAAATATCCGTTGAATGGAGAAGTACCTTGGTTGGGATACAGCCTGTATTCAGGCACGTCCCCCCTATGTGTTCCTTTTCCACAAGGACGACCTGGGCTCCATGTTGAGCAGCCTTAACTGCGGCCACATAACCTCCCGGCCCACCTCCGATTATTGCAATCTTCATAGTATCTCCCTCCTAAAGCAGTATTTTCAGTGGATGCTCCAGCATTTCCTTCAACCTTGCCAGGAACATGGCTGCAACTGCACCGTCAACTGTTCTGTGGTCAGCAGTAAGAGACAGCTTCATGATGGGTTTAGTGCATACGCAGCCTCCAACTACAACTGGGGTATCTATGATTGCATTGACTCCAAGTATTGCTGATTCCGGTTGATTAATTATTGGTGTGAAGCTTTCTATCCCAAACATTCCAATATTTGTAATGGTGAAGGTACCACCTTCTATCTCATCTGTGAGAAGCTGATTTGTCTTTGCCCTGTAGGACAGGTCCTTTATTTCATCGGATATTACCCCTAGTTTTTTCATGTGGGCATTCTTAACTACCGGTACCAAAAGTCCATCCTCCAGTGCCACTGCAACTCCCATATTGACGTAGTTCCTCAGTATGATTTCTTCTCCGTCCAGTGAGCAGTTCAGATAAGGATGCTCCAGAAGAAGAAGGGATGTCACCTTCACAATCAGGTCTGTGTAGGTTAAACTTCTCTCACTTTTCAGCTCCTCCCGCAGTGCCTTGAGATTTGTCATATCAACTGATATTGTAAAGTTGACCGTTGGTGCGGTATGAGCACTTTCGCTCATTCTTTCACCAATGATCTTTCTCATGGTGGTCAAAGGAATCCTTCTGTCTTCAGGCTGGGCCATGGATGCATATTGAGCTTCCCTGTCTGCACGGAGAACATCCTCCTTCATCACCCTGGATTGGCTGGAAATTCCTGAAATGTCAATTCCTTTTTCCTTTGCCATCTTCTCAGCCGCGGGACTTGCCTTTGTCCTACCCTTGTTTTCAATTGCATTTTTTACATCGTCAAGAACAATCCTTCCGCCTGGACCGGTTCCTTGGATTGACTCAAAATCTATTCCTTCCTCCTCCGCCAGCTTCTTTGCCACTGGCGAAATCTTGACCTTACCTGTTCTTTCAATTTTCTTCTCAGGCTCTGGAGCCTTTTTCCCCACCTGAACCTTCTCCACTGTTTTGTCACTTGAAGTCTCGGGTACCTCAGACAGTAGGGAGGATATGTCCTCATCCGCTCCTGCAACAATACCAACAGGCTCCATTATCGGAACTGTTTGCCCATCCTGGACTATTATCCTTCTAAGTATTCCTGCTTCTGTAGCTTCTGCATCATTTGTAATCTTGTCTGTTTCTATGCTGAATAATTTATCCCCGACCTGAACCTGATCTCCCTCCTGCTTATACCATTTGGCGAGTTTTCCCTCTTTCATTGTCAGGCCCAGCTTGGGCATCACTATCTTCTTTGCCATTTTACCTCCTCCTCCAGTCTCACCGGTTAAAGAATCCGTTTATCTGTGCAGATTCAATGGTCCTTTTTATGTTGACCCTGTAGGGCCCATCCCTGCTTATCTTAAAATGGTATGTTTCTCCCTTTTTAAAGGGCAGCTCCCTTTCACCATCAAGAGCCATTATTCCCTTGTAGTCCATGGTCATTGAGAACATTTCCTCCAGGGGATGGATTACCGGCTCATCCACTCTGATTTCCTTCATTGTTCCAGCGGCAATGGGTGCAACCAGCTCATTCTCTCCTGTGTTAACATTGATGGATGCTCCAAAGTTATCATCTTCCCCAACTATTTTCTTGACACCTACTATGGTGGAAAATCCAATTGAAGCAGGGTTCGCCCTTGACACTATTACCCTTTGAATATCTTCCGGATTCCATATTGCCCTGGAACCAATATAGGTCTGCTTGGAAATCACACAGTCAACAAGAGCAATGTCCAGCATCTTACCACCCTTGTATATTTCTATTCTCTTGTCCCTTCTACAGGACTGTCCTAGGTTGCTGGTTCTGGTTGAAACAGCCGCCGCAGCAATACCTGCCACAGTTCCCTCCAGCATTTCAGGGTACACATTGTTTGTCCCTGTGGAAATGCTAATAAGGGGTGTTACCGTGATTGATTTTGCAACTGCCCGGCTGGTCCCATCCCCTCCAAGGGCAATTATGCACTGGACACCTTTTTCCTCCATCAGTTTTGCCGCAAGTATAGTATCCTCAACACTCCCCTTGACTCTCATATCCAGTATTTCAATAGGTATATTCAGCTCCCTTGACCCCTTAAGATCCTCCTGGGCCTTATATCCTATAAGAAATGTGTCAGGCATAACCATAACACCTGTAACTCCGGCACCCTGAGCAGCCAATATTATCCTCTTTACAATATTAACCTTTTCATTGTTATCCACAACAGTTGCATGGGAGACAAGCCGTCTGATGTCCTTGCCCGATGCAGGATTTGCAATAATACCAATTGTACTCATCTTCTCACCCCTTGGGGGGAGGCAACAATTGTTGCCTCCATCTAGAACATTTTCTTAACAGCTGTCACAATATCTTCCACGCTAGGTACATAATACTGCTCAAGAACCGGTGAAAATGGAACTGGTGTATTCATTGCACATACCCTTACCACAGGTCCATCCAGATAGTCAAAGCCATCCTCGGCGATTATGGCTGAAATTTCTCCAGCAAAGCTTCCCCTCTTGTTCTCCTCAGTTACTATTACAGCCTTGTTTGTCTTCTCCAGGGACTTCAATAGACCCTCCTTGTCAAATGGGAAAAGGGTTCTTGGATCAAAGACCTCGGCCTCTATTCCATCGGCGGACAGTTTTTCAGCAGCTGCCAGGGCCTCGTGGACCATTTTTCCCGTAGCAACTATTGTAATGTCTCCTCCTTCTCTTTTTACATCCCCAATGCCAAACTTTATTGGTGCCATGTTCTCATCAACCTCTCCACTTGCTCCGTAGAGAACCTTGTGCTCAAGGAATATTACTGGATTCTCGTCGTCTATTGACTGAAGCATCAGACCATAGGCATCAGCAGGACTTGATGGATATACAACCTTAAGTCCAGGGATGTGGGCCAGCCATGCCTCCAGTGACTGGGAGTGCTGGGCTGCCGCACTTATTCCTGCTCCAAGTGGAAGTCTCACAACCATCGGCAAAGTAATCTTTCCACCGAACATATATCTCATTTTTGCCGCCTGATTCACCAGCTGGTCAGCACCCACAGTTGCAAAGTCCATAAACATTAGCTCTGCAATGGGTTTTAGTCCTGTAGCTGCGGCACCTACTGCAGTACCGATTATAACACCCTCAGAAATTGGGGTATCCCTCACCCTCTCTGGACCAAACTCATCAAACATACCTGCGGAGACCCCAAAGCAACCTCCAAACGCTCCAACATCCTCACCAAAAAGCAGGACATTCCTATCTTCTCTCATTCGCTTGTTCATAGCCTCTCTGATGGCTTCCATCATACTCATGGTTTTCATCTATCTTACCTCCTCTACGATATCCGTATAAATATCCTGAACAATCGACTCTAAAGAAGGCACCGGGCTATCCTCTGCAAATTTAATGGCATCCTCTATTTCCTTGACTATTTCCTCATCAATCTTCTTCAGTTCTTCCTCTGTGAGTATTTCATTATCCATTAAGTAAGCAACTGCTCTTGGAAGAGGATCCTTTGCCATCCACTCCTGAACCTCATCTGATGGTCTATAGGTTGTTGGGTCGCCCTCAAAGTGACCTTTATGTCTGTAGGTCTTGCATTCTATCAGGGTTGGACCCTGACCACTTCTTGCCCTTGCAACCGCTTCTGTTGCAGCCTCATAGACAGCGAATATGTCATTTCCATCAACTACGATACCAGGAATATTGTATGCCACTGCCCTGTCTGCAACATCCTGTATTGCCTGGTGTCTTGCCTGGGACATTGATATTCCGTAAAGGTTGTTTTCACACACGAATACAACGGGAAGCTTCCAAATGCTTGCCAGGTTTATTGACTCGTGGAAAGTCCCCTGGTTTGTGGATCCGTCACCAAAGAAACAGGCTACAACCTGCCCTGACTCCCTGTATTTTGCACTTAAGCCTGCTCCAACTGCAATATTGTGACCTGCCCCAACAATTCCGTTGGCCCCCAGGATACCCTTGGTTGCATCGGCAATATGCATTGATCCGCCCTTGCCCTTGCAGTATCCGGTTTCCTTGCCGAAAAGCTCTGCCATCATGTACTTTGATTCTCCGCCTTTTGCAATTATGTGACCATGGCCTCTGTGAGTACTTGTTATATAATCATCCTCATTCATGCTTGAGCAGACTCCTGTTGCCACAGCCTCCTCACCTAGATATAGGTGAACGAAGCCAGGTATACTGCCTTCTGCAAAAAGCCTGCTTGCATTTGTCTCAAACTCCCTGATACGTTTCATTGTCCTGTACATTTCAATGATTTTTTCATTAGTCAAATCCAAGAAAATCCCTCCTTGTTAAAGCAACTCTACCTCAACACACGCCAATGCAGCCTCTATACTGCTGTCCTTGTCCCCAAAGTCTGGAATGTACAAGCCTGGAATCACAAGACCACCTTCAACTGCCACAATTGTCTTTTTCCCAATGGGAAGACATTTCTTTATTCTCTCCACGTCTACCTCCTGGGGCCTTGATACAGCTAGGGTGACCTTGACACCAACACTCTCGTTGAAATCCTTGATTTTCATAATCTCTTCAAGTCCACATAGACAACTACTGGAAACTGCATCCAATACAGCTTTCTCCGCAGCTCTTGTTACGCTCTGGCCGTGAAAATCGACTCCCATCCCAAACTCGATGATATACCGATTCATGATCATCACCTCCAATTGAATCCCTTGTACTGGTCCCTCCTTTCAATTGGGAATCATTACATCGTCAATATATAATTGCAATTACCATGCCAAAATGCTTTCTCCTTTTACTGCGCTATTGCGTGCCTCTGGGGACCTGGGAAATTCCCTCCAAATAGAAAATTCCCACAATCGGGAATTTTGTTTCCCGATTGTGGGAATTTTATTGAGTCTTGAAGGTCTTTGGATTTATTCTATGTTGCTTAAGCTTTCTGTACATGGCCGATTTGCTTAAGCCAATAATGTCACCAGCTTGGATTACGTGACCATTTGCTTTTATTAGGGCCCTTTCAATAACATCCCTCTCCTGGTCCTTAATGGAAAGGCTCCCGTATGAATCCTCCCCCTCCTCATGAGGACAGAGATCTTCAGGAAGCAGGTCTTCATCTATCATATTGCCCTCACAGAGATGAAATGCTCTGTGAATAGTGTTTTCAAGTTCCCTTACATTACCCTTCCACTCAAGCCCTTCAATGCTCTTTAGAAAGTTCGCAGATATTTTTTTATCAGTTTCATGTGTCTGGTTGAGCCTCCCCACAAAATGCTTTGCCAGAATGGCGGCATCATCCCCCCTCTCCCTTAGAGGAGGAACCTTTACATTAAATACATTCAGTCGGTAATACAGGTCTTCCCGGAAGGTCTTCCTTCTGGTCTCTTCATAGAGGTCCCTGTTGGTTGCAACAATCAGTCTCACATCCAGCTTCTTGGAAACCTTTCCTCCAACCCTGGTTATTGTAAAGTCATCCAAAACCCGCAAAAGCTTGGCTTGCAGGTCAAGAGGAAGCTCACCAATCTCATCAAGGAAGAGGGTTCCACCATTGGCCAGCTCAAATTTTCCTATTTTCCCTTCCCTTACAGCCCCAGTAAATGCGCCTTTTTCATAGCCGAAAAGCTCGCTTTCCACAAGGTCCTTGGGTATTGATGCGCAGTTAATGGCTACAAAGGGTCCATTCCTTCTACTGCTATGATTATGTATGGAATGTGCGAAAAGCTCTTTTCCAGTCCCACTTTCACCCTCTAAAAGCACACAGCCTCTTGTTCTTGCAAACTTCTGCGCCTCCCTTATGGCCCTTAGCATGGTGGGATTTTGTGTAAGTATACTATCAAAAGTATACGTTGCCTTGTTGCCCGAGACCACATTCACTGTCTGGTGGACATCCTTCATTTCCCTGAAAAGGATGGCCATACCATGCTTTCCCCTCTCTATTTCTATGGGTGCTATCTTCACGTTACAGGGAATCTTAGTCTTTTGAACAGTAAAGTCCCAATCAATCCTTTTAGTAAATGCATCGCTTTCCCTGAATATATGCTCTCCCAGGTATTCCCTTATGTCACTTCCATCCAATTGGCCTTCTCTTATCCCTAAAATCCTGTCTCCTGCCTTATTTATCCTCTTTATCCTAAAGCTTTCGTCCACTATCATCATACCATCTGACATGGATTCGACGGTGGTATCCAGTATTGCATAGGATTTTTTCAGTGACAGCTGATTCTGGATGGAGTATGCAGCCGCAACCACTATGCCAAGGGTGTGCTTGTGTGCACCCAGGCAGTAGCCTGACATATCCAACACCCCCACCAAATCATCCTCGTCGCCTTTTATTGGTGCAGCTGAACAGGTCCATGGATGGTGCTCTATGCAGTAATGCTCCGCTCCTATTGTTTGTACAGGCTTATTCTCATGGATACAGGTTCCGATTGCATTTGTACCCACTTCTACTTCAACCCAGCTTGAACCGGGACAGAAGTTAAGAGCCCTGGCTTCATCCTCAACTATCTTCTCACCGATCACATGAAGTATTACACCATTCTTATCTGTAAGCACAAGAACAAAGCCTGTCCCTAGAACAAGACTGTTTAAGTTTTCCATTATTGGCTTTGCAACTTCAATTAGCTCCCTGTTTGATTGCAGGATTTCCTCAAACTCATCCTCATCGATCCTTCTCCCGGTTCCACCATAGGGGTCAACCCCAGCCTCCCTGCATCGTTTCCAAGAGCTGGCAATCATTGGCGAAACATCCTTTGAGATTTCTCCATGATCTATATATCTCACCCAATTACCTTTAATTTCATCAAGAAAGTCCAATGTCATTCTATCAACCTCCCTATATGGGGTACCACCAAACATATGGCTCATCCCAGTCTAGAACGCCCAACAGCATATCCTTTCTACGATCATTGGTATAGTGGTTCAATATCTTCAAGGCAACAGGATGTGTGAGCTTCTCAAGGGCTTCGTCAACATTGATCCAATGTAGCGACCCCTCTTGATTTGGAACCACATAGGGTGCCGACACGTCTCCAAAGAATATGTGATTTACAACTATCTCATAATCATCTACCCTATTGTAAATAATGTACTTCAAGTCAAGCTTCTGAATCTTTGACTTATCAAGACCTGTTTCCTCCAATATCTCCCTGTAGGCTGCTCCGTAGGGGTCATTTATTTCCTCAGGCTCCATATGCCCTCCAACTCCAAACCATGCTCCTGGAGCAATTTCCTTATCCTGACTTCTTTCAAGCAATAATACCTGGTTATTCCACATCAGGAACGCTGTGACTATATTTCTGAACTTAAGCATATCCCACCCTCCTTCCCTAAACATATACCCTTTTTTCAACACAACAATACATAATACCGATATAGTGGGAAAGTGTGGAAAAGCCCTGCCAAAGCAGGGCTGATCTTGTCCTAGTCTTAATATAGTTCCTCTCTTCTGTGCTTAAGAAGGGGAAGCTCATTTCTCACCTTGTCGATTGTACCAGTATCAATTGTTATGTGGAGTATACCCTCTTCAGTATCCAGTTCTGAAACCAGGTCTCCCCACGGTCCAGTTGCCAGGGAATGGCCATAGGCCGTATAGGAGCTTTCCATATTTCTTGACTGTGAGCACATCAGCATGTAGACCTGGTTGTCAAGAGCCCTTGCCCTCGCTGAAAGATGCCAATGAGAAGGTCCTGTGACCATGTTGAATGCAGCCGGTACAAGTACCACCTGGGCACCCTCAAGAGCCAGCTTTCTGGTAAATTCAGGGAATCTTATATCATAGCAGATAATTAGTCCCACCTTGACCCCGTCCACAGTGAACAGAGTGGATTCCCGACCTGGAGAAAGGACATCCGATTCCTTAAAGGTTATTCCTCCCTCTACGTCAATATCAAAAAGATGAGCCTTTCTGTGCTTTCCAACAAGTTCTCCCTTGGGTGAGAATACATAGGAGGTGTTGTAGATCC
>Ga0079223_10001947_pt1 | contig 12590 bp, 13 predicted proteins | sample Stecom2011_FD_75072 | JGI IMG/M metagenome (GOLD analysis project Ga0079223, IMG submission 75072) | Agricultural soil microbial communities from Utah to study Nitrogen management - Steer compost 2011 | ecosystem: Environmental > Terrestrial > Soil > Agricultural land | place: USA: Utah...
AGGATCCGGATCTGTGGCATCATCTCGCCACGAACATATATATAGGACGAATTGGCCCCCAAAGCATAACTGGACACAATCATGCCTTCAATCAAAGCATGAGGAACATAAGTCATAAGGTACCGATCCTTGAAAGTGCCGGGCTCTGACTCATCGGCATTGCAAACCAGATAACGTGGCACCCCTTCAGGTTTGGCGAGAAAACTCCATTTCAGTCCGGTAGGGAAGCCCGCTCCCCCACGTCCGCGAAGCCCGGATTTTTTGACCTCCTCTACCACATCTTCCGGAGACATGGTTTTTAGGGCTTTTTCCACCGCACGGTATCCCCCTTTTTGGCGGTACACCTCAAAGGTATTGATTCCGGGAACATCGATATGGTTCAGTAATAACTTGCGTGCCATTCTCAATTATGCTTTTTTCCTCAATTCCTCAATTAAATTATCTACACTTTCCTCAGTGAGGTTTTCGTAGAAAGTATATTCCGGGCCAATTTGCAATACAGGTCCGCCTCCACAGGCTGCCATACATTCGACGCCTCTCCAGCTAAACATTCCATCCTCCGTCACCTCTCCCTCCTTGACACCCAGTTTTTTTGAAATATGATCCATAATGCGCTCTGCACCCACCAGACAACAAGGCCCGGTACGACAGACTTCCAAAACATATTTGCCTTTGGGCTGCAAGAAGTACATGGTGTAAAAAGTAGCCACCTCATACACTTCGATCGGCTTGATCTGCAAATAATCCGCAATACGATCCATTGCCGGCACACTTAACCAGCCATAAACTGCCTGCACTTCATGCATGATCGGGAGCAAAGCTGATTTTTGCCTGCCTTCCGGATAACGGGAAACAATCTCATCAAATTTGGCCAGCAAATCCGTTGAGAACTCCACTTGTTCGTTATATTTTACACTAAGCATCTAACTCTCCTGCTATAATGTTTAAACTACTCAAATTAATAATCGCATCAGACAATAGCATTCCCGCCGTCATTGGTGCATACATCTGATAATTGACGAAAGAAGGCCGTCTGAAATGTAACCGATATGGCGAACGGCCCCCATCACTAACCAGGTAGAAACCCAATTCTCCGTTGGCTCCTTCCACGGCATGGTACAGTTCATCCATTGGGGCATCCAATTCTCCCATTACTATTTTGAAATGGTAGATCAATGCTTCCATATCATTATATACCTGCTCTTTTGGAGGCAGGTAGAAATCTGGCACATCCGCATGGAATATGCCTTTGGGTTCCTGGGCAATTTTGTCCATGGCCTGTCTGATAATTTTCAGACTCTCCCACATTTCTTTATTGCGGACCAGGTATCTATCATAAACATCCCCCTTTGTGCCTACTGGTACTTCAAAGTCAAACTCATCATATGAGGAATATGGCTCTACCGCACGGACGTCATAATCCACACCCGTGGAACGAAGGTTGGGACCGGTCCAGCTATAGCTCAACGCAGTTTCCGGTGTCACGGCAGCTACCCCGGAAGTCCGTTCAATAAAGATACGGTTGCGGTCCAATAAGGTCTGGAACTCTTCCAGGATCGCTGGGAATTCATCCAGGAACTGTTTGGTTTTTGCAAAAGCAATCTCATTGAAATCCCTTTCAAACCCTCCTATCCTGCCGATGTTGGTGGTCAGGCGGGCTCCGCAGATTTCTTCAAATATTTCATAAATAAATTCGCGCTTGATCATCATTGGGATAAATCCGGCGAATGTACCAGTATCCACCCCCAAAATTCCGTTACATATAATATGATCAGCGATACGGGACAGTTCCATAACGATCACCCGCATGTATTGCACCCTCTTGGGGATTTCAATGTCCAGAAGCTTTTCGACCGTCATATGGTATCCCATATTGTTGATGGGAGAAGAGCAATAGTTGAGACGGTCGGTCAATGTGGTAATCTGATAATAAGCCCGGTGTTCTGCAATTTTTTCAAAGGCCCGGTGAATATAGCCGATGGTGGACACACCACTCACAATTCGTTCCCCGTCCATTTGGACCACATTCTGGAATACTCCGTGGGTGGCAGGGTGGGTCGGACCAAGATTGAGGGTGATCAACTCGTCCTGTGGATCATTGTCCACAAAAACCGGACTATTATTGGATATCTTACTAATGGAGTCGTTCATATTCTTCAACTTACCTTCCAAAAAAATAATCTTTCTTGTCCACTCGGTTTGGATCTTCCAATGGATGTTCCTTTCTCATGGGGAAAGCTTCCATATCATCAACATTCAGGATGCGACGCAAATCAGGGTGACCGGTAAATCTTATACCATAAAAGTCATATGTCTCGCGTTCCATCCAATTGGCTCCGTCCCATAGGGCTGTAGCACTTGCGATCACCGGTTGCTTACCCTCCAAGAACACTTTGATCCGAACCCGTGAGCGATTTGCCCAACTATGAAGGTGATAAACCACACAAAACGGCCTATCCAATTCCGGATAATGCACTGCGGTAATATCGGTCAAAAATGCAAACGATAATTCGGGTTCTGTTTTGAGAAACTCCAGGACACTCAGAATATCCTCAGGCTGGGCGATCAGGGTAAGCAACCCATGCGGCTCGCCATCTACCTGCAGTTTTCCTGCAAACTCAGCCTCACAACGGGCTACAATTTTTGCGTTTTCAAGTTTAGCCATTGAAATGAAATCCATATTTTTCCAACAATGCCCTATATTCCGGGGTTTGCCTTCTGTTCAGGGATTCGTTCTTGACAATATCCTGCAGGCGCATCACACCATCCAAAATAGCTTCAGGCCTGGGGGGACAACCAGGCACATATACATCAACCGGAATTATTTCATCAATACCCTGCAATACAGAATAAGTATCAAATATACCTCCGCTGGATGCACAGGCCCCAACTGCGATAACCCACCTGGGTTCTGCCATTTGGGAATAAACCTGCCTGACCACTGGTGCCATTTTCTTGGCAATGGTACCCATCACCATCATCATATCTGCCTGCCGTGGGGAGAAGCTATTTCTTTCCATGCCGAAGCGCCCCGCATCATAAGTAGCGGCCATGGTGGCCATAAACTCGATGCCGCAACAAGATGTCGCAAAGGGAAGAGGCCAAAGGGAATTGGCTCTCGCCAATCCTATTACCTGATCCACTTTCGTAGCAAAAAATCCTGCTCCCTCAAAACCCGGAGGCGATTTGGCTAATGTGATTTCACTCATTATAAGTCCAATTTCAACAAAAAACCCATCCTTACCTACTAAAGATGAGTACAAATTTACAATATTCAAAGGCTCAACGCTCCGCTTGGGGATATTTAGAATGATTCTAATCCCAGTCAAGGGAGCCCTTCTTCATCTCGTAGATAAGCCCGGCCACAAGCACAGCCAGGAAAATACCCATTTTCCACAATCCGTCGAATCCCATTTCCCTGAAATTCACTGCCCAGGGATACATAAAGACCACCTCAATATCAAAAATCACAAAAAGGATCGCAACCAGAAAATATTTGATCGAATATGGTTGGCGGGCATTACCAATCACTTCCACACCGGATTCAAAGGCCCCCAGCTTGGTTTCCGTCCTTACCTTTGGTCCAATCAGGTGAGTGATCACAATCGTACCGACCCCAAAGGCGACTGCCAGGATCATCTGGAACAAAATCGGGATATAGTCAACAGGCATGCTGCTTGCAACTTCTTCTGTCATGCTCAAATCAATTAAAGGTTGATACAAATTTAACGATTTTACATCATAAAACAACTAAATTCTATAAAAAGAAAAGGTGGCATCTTTTGGGGATGCCACCTTAATTTTATTAAAATATGTTATTTTCTATAGCAGATCAACGACCTGCTGCATTATAAGCAATAACCTGCTCTATATAGGCCAAAACTTGTTGGGCGTACTCATTTCCTGGTTCAAGCTTGATGGTCTCAGACAACAACTCCTTGGCCTTATCATAATTCTCTACCTGTACATACTGGTAGGCCATGGTATTGTAAATCTCGATCAGATTAGCTTTGGATTTCTGAACCTCCTCATCACCCTTGCTCTTCACCATTTCGATATACTTCTCGTAATGAGCAGTTGCATAACCCTGGAAGTTTTCTGGATCCTCTTTCAGAGACATATTGCGGGCGCGATACAGATATGGATCCAACAGATCCGGCGCTGTATCAATCACATAGGCAAATGCAGCATCAGCTTTCCCGATCAATTCATCATTTCTTGGTTCTCCTTTATTTATTAGATTGGCATTTGCAAAATATGCCGCAAGGCCAAAATAATAAGTGTCAGTCACCTGGTTTCTGGAGCCTTCGGTACCCGATGAAATTTCAAACACCTTCGCCGACTCAACAAATCTATTGGCAGCCAACAGTTCACGACCAGTAATATTCAGATCATCTGCGGAAATGGAGTCCACTTCTACAGCTTTCCTGATATAAGCAATTCCACTGTCAAAGCCGACCATATACGTTTCTGTAGTTTGGGTCGCGTTCTTGATTTTGGCAAGTCCCAGGTAAAGGTAGTCACGGGCAATCACACGCTCTTCCTCCATACGTTGCAGCATTTTGGTCAAAGCATCCTCTGCTGCGGCGTAATCTTTCTTGTGGTAGGAGGCGTGCCCCAGATACCTTAGAATTTTTGGATTGATATCCTCAAACTGAGCCAATTCATGTGCTTGCTTCAGCAATTCATCGTAATCCCTGGCATAAACCAAAAAGTCGGCATAACGGATTCTGGACTCAACCGAATAATCCGTCAGGTCCATATATTGCATGTAATATTTTACAGCTGTTTCATTTCGCTCTTTATACACAGCGGTGTCAGTTGCAAAAAATGCCCAGGCATTATAGGTTTCAGCCATTTCCCGGTAGGTCGGCGCATAATTTGGTCTTTTGGCTATGATGTCTTCCAAGGATTGGATAGCCTCGGCCCAAGCTTTTGAACCCCTCACAATGACCGCCATCTGAACCTCTGCCCGTGTCAACGCCGGGTTAAGGGTGATAGCATCCCGATAACTACTATATGCAGGACTACGTTGGTCAGCTCCAAAGTAAGCATCCCCAAGAGCCAAATGGATCAATGGATCTTGTCTTTTTCCAGTTCTGGAAAGGGCCTGGTTCAGGTATTGCATAGCTCGTCCATAATCAGGTTCAGGGGCGTCAATATAAGCCCTGCCAATATGATACAATTCTAAATAATCCCTCCTTTTGATCTTGCTCGAAACCTCTGAAAATAATGTCTCGGCTCCAGCTTGATTCCCGGAAAACAATTCTACTATCCCCAATCCTGCAACATTCAAAAGATTTTTCGCATCAGCCGTACGCCCCTGCTGGAAAACGTTTTTTGCCGAATCCAAATAATCATTTTTCAGATGGATCTGTCCAAGATAGAAATAGTTTTCTCCTTTCTTGGGTTGCTTCTGAATCAAATTTTCGAGTATCCCCTTTGCACGGGCATACTGTTCCTCATCAATAGCCCTTCTTGCATCGTCCAGACTCTGGGCCTTCACCCCAGTGAGAATGAATACAATTGAAGCTCCCAGCAAAATTGCTTTTTTCATCATTTCTATTAAATTTATTATTACAACTATTTACTCTTTATTTAACGTAATAGAATCGTGGCCTAAGCAGCTCCAACCCTAATTTTTCCTGATAATAATTTGTCTGGGCGGCAGACTATCCGGCATCAATCCGGACTTCAGCACGATCCTTTGTCCACGCTCACCTGACATAAAAGCTGCAAAACCCATGCCTAAACCATATCTGGGTTCTGCGTTGATTAGGTAAACCGGCCTCTCCATAGCATAGAGATCAAGTGCCAGATTACTTTGTGTCGGCAAATAAAAGTCATCATCCCCAGGATTACCAGGCAGGTTTTTCACACTCATGGGCCTTACCACTCTCAAGTATTTACGGCTGATACTATCTGGTTTCAACATCCAGTTCAATCCTATCACACCAACGGTACCGGGATGGTCATGTACATAAGCAAACACATCTGAATGTGAGTTCAATGCAAACACGCCCTGTGCCGGAAAGGTTTCTATATTCGCCAATTCCTTAAGGTACCGGACGGTGCCGGAGTTGGCATTGTCAAAAATCAATGGCCTTCCTCCACCTTCACCCCTGAGAGTACCAAGTACCTCCTCCATAGTAATCGTCGAATCCCCTGTTGTGATATTGGTAATCAAAGTTACCGCATCAGTCGCAAATTGTGAGACCCTTGGCTTAAACCCTCTCGCTTCAAAGAACTTTAATTCATCCGGTCTCAAAAGCCTGGTCAATACCACAACTTCTGCCGAATCATTGATCAAATCATTGACCACTCTATTTTCGGGCATGAACACCAATTCAATCTCAGCATTTACATAGCTATGCTGAAAAACTTCAAGTTGTTCCTGCACTATTGGAGCCAGGCTTTCATCTACCAAAACCTTGATCCTACCTGTCAAAATGGTCTGTTTGTCACTTGATGGTGCATCATGGCACCCTGAGAAACAAAGCATTCCGATCAAACATAGGGGCAATAATAAAAAAAATTTATTCATGACAGAAAAATCTATTCAATAAAAATTTATTTCATTACCTGTTTTGCCACAAACGCACAAAGCGGAAAAAAGAATAAACCACAATGAGGAGGCCAAAAAGCACCCGGTAGGTATTGTCTATTTCTATTGGGAAATCCTTCCAAAAGATAATCAGAACACCTAAACCTAAGTAAAAGGCAAACATGAACAGGCCCAAAACGGACAGAAATCGTCGGGTGGACGATTTCTGTCTATTTGAAAACGACATTCTTTCCTTAGAGTCCATTTGCAAGCTCTACTGTGTTGTGTTGAGTCGAAGTGGCAAAGTATATTGAACCCGCACCGGACGTCCATTCTGAATACCTGGCTTCCATTTCTTAGCAGTTCTCAATAACCGCACCAACTCTTCACCTGTGCCAAACCTCAGATCACGTCTTATCACAAGGTCTGTCAAACTACCATCGCGTTCGATCACAAAAGATACTTCGATCAAACCATTTACCCCTGCATCCATAGCTGCTTGAGGATACCTGTAGTTCCCTTGAACCCATGTTCGGAAAGCATCAATACTGCCCTCTGCGGGAACAGGAGAAATTTCCACCGCCTCAAAGCCCATGATAGCATCTGTTGGAGCTTCGGTAACCTCAGCGTCCAATTGCCCTTCACCTACTGGCAAATCGATACGAATGGCAGCATTCGGGTCACCGGCAATAGTTTGGGAACCTGGGTCAGCCAACTTCAGCATTTCAACGGTTGGAGGCTCTTCATCCTGTACCAACTCTGCTGGCACAACCGCCATTTCCGGCATACGGACCTGATCCTGACGTGGTGGAGGTGGTTCAACCGGTGGAGGTATCTGCTCTTCTTCCTCATCCACAGGAGGAGGTTCGGCCAGTGTCACCTCATGCTCAACAAATATATCTTCAATAGTTTCTTTGGAAGAAAGACCCAGCCATTTGGGGATACTTGGAGCAACCAACAAGAGGAGGAAAGCCGTAGTGGCGAAAACCAAACCAATATTGGTTGCCTTAGGGCCGAGTTTTCGAAGAACATAAGCACCATAGTCCTTATTCCTTCCTTCGAAGACTACCTCCATCCACTCCTTTTTAAAAATATCTAATTTCGATCCTATCATTTCTAATAATTTTTATTTGGAGTCCCCTGATTAATTACTCAACAAGTTATGTTGCCTCAAAAATTCATTCTCGACCTCCTGAATGGTACCCAGTGAAAAGATCTGGGTATTTACAATCTTCATTTCATCCAAAATATCGACCAGATTCTTGTGCGTTGCATCATCACTTGGACGGATCACCACGATCAATTGCTCCCCGTTTGTCCTTTGTGGCACTTCCTCAAGCCTGCGCAACAGAACTTTACGGATGCCATCAGCTCCATAATCTACAGTTTCCGGACCTTCTATAGGATCGTCAAACAAACCAGAATACCATACCAGCTTATTGTTTCCGGCAAGAAGGATGGTAGTAGTCCGATCATCGGCCACCTCCAGGCGATCTTCCAGGTTTTCCTTATTCTTGTCAGGAACAGTCACGTCCATGGCATTCGGTTTATTTAGCGAGGTAGTCAACATAAAGAAAGTGATCAAAAGGAACGCAAGGTCAACCATCGCTGTTAGGTCAACACGACCCCCTTGCTTCTTGCTTCTGACTTTCCCACCGCCTTTTTTACCACCACCGCTATCCTGATTTAATTCAGCCATTGCTTTATGCGTTTATTATATTATAAATTCCTTAATTCCTTATTACTCGGTATCCGGTTCAACTTCAATCCCTTCTATACCTCCTTTAAGTTTGGTAATCAAACTAAAGCGGTTGAGGTTTTGATCCTGAAGAATATCAATTACCTTTTTGATATCCGGATACTTCTCGTTCGCATCTCCTTTGATGGATATCCGCATCTGTTCATTGTACAACGCTGCGGTTGCCGTCCTGGCGGAATGAATCCAATGGAACATCTCGTTGCTCAAATTATTGGTGGTATCATTGGGAATACCCGGTTGGAGGCCCCGTGTTGCCCGCTGCTCCATATCCATTGCAATGAGCTGTTTCAGATTGTGCATAGGCACTCCGAACTCTTCCATCAGAGAAAAACGCGCTACTTCTTCCTCAGAAAACTGGATATTGTATTTTTCAGACATAATCTCCAACATTCTCGTACGAATCTGAGGTCCTTTAACACCAAAAAATAATTTTCCACCATCACCTACGGTTACCATCCCCAATTTATCATCAGGAATCTTCACCTGGGTCACAGAGGCAGGTGTATCTACTTCCAGTGCTTCTGGTTGACGGGCCGTAGCTGTCAATACGAAGAAAGTCAGCAGAAGGAAAGACACGTCGCACATTGCGGTCATGTCAATTACTGTACTTGCTCTTTTTACTTTTGCCCTTGCCATATCTACACAATTATTAAGATTTATTCTTCAATCTGTTTATAAGATGCAATACTGCCGGAGATTCCATAAATAAATTCCGGCAATATTGATATATCTATTTATTTGTGTGTAGCAGCGTAGGTCTGAACAATTGAGAAACCAGCTTCATCAATTGAATAGGTCAGCGTATCGATCTTGGACGTAAAGATATTGTAGAATATAATTGCAATCGTCGAAGTCGCGATACCTGTAGCCGTATTGATAAGGGCCTCGGAAATACCGTTTGCCAGTGCTGCTGAATCCGGTGCACCGCCTGTCGCCAAAGCGGAGAACGCGCGGATCATACCTGTTACTGTACCCAATAGACCTGTCAGCGTACCGATGGAAACCAAGGTAGCAATGATGGTCAGGTTTTTCTCAAGCATAGGCATCTCAAGGGCAGTAGCCTCTTCGATTTCCTTCTGGATAGCCAATACAGATTGTTCTGTGTCCAGGTTAGGGTTGGCAGAAACATCTTTGTATTTCAACAGTCCGGATTTGATCACGTTAGCGACAGAACCTTTTTGCTTGTCACACTCTGCGATAGCAGCGTCCAAGTTGCCAACTCCGATAAGGGATTGGATTTTGCGAACAAAGTTGCCCACATTACCACTACCGGATGCACGACCGATCACGATAAAACGCTCGACCGCGAATACCCACACCATCAGGAACAAGCCCAATAGAACGGGAACGACATATCCTGCCTTGTAAACCATTCCATAATAGTTACCTGGCTTAGGTTGGTTCGCAACATCGTCATCGATAAAGTTTTTGGGGTCCCCCATAATGTAAAAGAAAACCAATGCTCCGACTACGAAACAAATTACGATTGCCAGACTAGCAAAAACATTAGAACTTGAGTTGTTCTTTTCTTTTTTTGCATTGCTTGTTTTTGGTGCGTTTGCCATTTTTCTGAATTTTAGATTTTACGTTGTTAAATATGAATTTTTAAATTACTTGTGCTAATTAAAATAAATTGCCAGTAATCTGGCGCAATAAAAACAATTTTTCTTAAAATAACGAACTGTATGTGTCAAATAATTGCTTAGTGTTTTACTTCTCTCGTCTTTTTGGCGTGCAGCAGCGGCATCGACTAACCAACATTGTTAAATTAAAAATATTTAATACCAACGATTGAAGTAATTTTTTACAATGAAAACTATTTTTTTTTGTATTTGCAAATAAAAGCAAAAATTTAATATTCGGAATCGGGACCTATACACTTGCATGTTGCCGAATATTATTCTACTAATCCTCAACAAACCTGCTTTGTGTCGTAATTAAGCCTGTAAACACAGAATAATATTCGGAATTAATAATCAAGACCAACTGTAACCTGTGGACCTTCATCCCAATATTTTTACATTGTATTCCATTGTGGCCAATACCTCCTGGATGCGTTTCCTAAAATCTCCCTGAATAATAATTTCCTGATCCTTGGCACTCCCTCCTACTGCACACTTTTGTTTTAAGACCCTTGCCAACTCATTCAGATCCTGTTCACTTCCCCTAAACCCTTTTACCAACGTGACTAACTTGCCCCTCCTTGCTTTTTTATCCAGCAGGACAGTCAGTTTTTGCTTGTGGGGCGGAAGCGTCTCCTCTTCGTGACTTTCGTCCGTAGGTTGATAAGAAAAGGAATCATCAGTTGAATAAACGATACCCGAATACTGTTGCTTTTTCACTTTTGCCATGGTAGCAGGTTTGTCGAATTTCTGTAAAGTTAAGCTTAAGTTTTGATAAAAAAGTAAAGAATCGTACATTTGCACCATCCAAGTGGATTGATTTGTACATGTGGCTTTTGGTCACATCAGATTGCAACCACGTAAAAAAAGTGCTAAAAGAACCCTTCGTTTGATTTTCATTTTTTTTACGGTATCAGTAGGTTTTTAAATAATTCATTATGCCGTATTTATTTACTTCAGAATCGGTGTCAGAAGGACATCCGGACAAATTAGCCGATCAGATTTCGGATTCGTTAATAGACAACTTCCTTGCCTGGGACAAAGATGCCCGGGTAGCAATTGAAACATTGGTGACTACCGGACAGGTGGTGCTGGCGGGAGAGGTGAAATCAAAAATTTACCTGGACGTGCAAAAGATCACCCGATCAGTTATAGAAAAGGTAGGATATACAAAATCGGAATATATGTTTGAGGCCAATTCCTGTGGCATTCTCTCAGCAATCCATGAACAATCCCCAGATATCAATCGGGGTGTGGACAGAGAAAGACCGGAAGATCAGGGAGCAGGAGACCAGGGAATCATGTTCGGTTATGCAACCAATGAGACTGAAAACTATATGCCCCTTGCCCTGGATCTGTCACACCGCCTATTGGTGGAGCTGGCCAAATTGAGACGGGAAAACGATGATATAAAATACCTTCGACCGGATGCCAAGGCGCAGGTGACCTTAGAATATAATGACCAGCATAAGCCTGTCCGGATCGATACCATTGTGATTTCCACCCAACATGATGATTTTGACGATGATGAACTTTCCATGTTGAAAAAGATCGAGCAGGATATGATTCATATTCTGATTCCAAGGGTAAAGGCACAGTTGAAACCTGAGCTGCAGGGACTATTCACCGACCAGATAACATACCATATCAATCCTACCGGAAAATTTGTGATCGGAGGACCCCATGGTGATACCGGGCTTACCGGAAGAAAGATTATTGTGGACACCTATGGAGGCAAGGGCGGCCATGGAGGAGGGGCTTTTTCCGGGAAAGACCCTTCAAAAGTGGATCGTTCGGCAGCTTACGCTACCCGGCACATTGCCAAAAACCTGGTGGCTGCGGGTATAGCGGATGAAATCCTTGTGCAGGTTTCCTATGCCATTGGTGTGAAGGATCCTATGGGTATCTATGTCAATACCTACGGATCCGGGTTGAATGGAATCAGGGATGAGCAGATCGCCGAAAAAATAAAGGAGATCTTTGATCTCACCCCTTATGGGATCGAACAACGATTGAAACTACGCAATCCTATTTATGCAGAAACCGCTGCCTATGGCCATATGGGCCGTACCCCTACTACTGTAACCAAAACATTCGAAAGCAGCAATGGGGAGATGAAGACCCAAGAGGTGGAGTTGTTTACCTGGGAAAAGCTGGATTATGTAGATAAAATCAGAGCATCATTCGGCATCTAATTTTGCAGATGCCGTTGTGGCTTCCCGATTGATTTTTTTGACGAGTCCCTGGAGAACATTCCCGGGACCAACTTCTACAAATGAAGTAGCCCCGTCCTGAATCATATTGGAAACTGTTTGGGTCCAGCGGACCGCACCGGTCAACTGGGCTATCAGGTTTTGCTTGATCGTGGCGGGGTCAAGGGATGGGTTGGCATCAATATTCTGATACACGGGACAACGCGGAGTGCGGATTTCGGTTGCTTCAATCGCTGTTTGCAATTCTACTCTCGCCGATTCCATTAGTGGAGAATGAAAAGCTCCTCCCACATTAAGCTTCAGGGCTCTTCTGGCACCGGCAGCCAATAATAATTCGCAGGCCTTGTCGATTCCGGCTACTGTTCCTGAAATGACAAGCTGCCCCGGACAATTGTAATTGGCCGGTACAACCACCTCATCAACCCGCTGACAGATATCTTCTACCGTAAAAT
>Ga0079223_10001951_pt1 | contig 12580 bp, 11 predicted proteins | sample Stecom2011_FD_75072 | JGI IMG/M metagenome (GOLD analysis project Ga0079223, IMG submission 75072) | Agricultural soil microbial communities from Utah to study Nitrogen management - Steer compost 2011 | ecosystem: Environmental > Terrestrial > Soil > Agricultural land | place: USA: Utah...
ATGTTCGATGTGTGACGTGTCGGACGATGGCGTCTCTTGATGACGTAAAAAATGGAGTCTGGGAATGAACCTCTTCGCACGTTTCGCGCAGGACGAGTCCGGCGCGACCGCAATTGAATACGGCCTGATCGCCGCACTGATTTCTGTCGGCATCATTGTTGCCGTCAGCACTCTGGGCAACAACCTGGGTGCTACCTTCAATAAAATCTCCGATGAACTTCCGAAGCCGGCATAACGGCTGCAGTAGATTTGACGACGGGGGAGGCGGCAACGCTTCCCCCGTTTTTATTTGGCCTTTGTTAACCCCGATTGGGCAGTTTGGCAGCGTCGGGCGCAGACCTGACGGGGAGCCTTGTCATGATGTCGAGCGTCGCTTTGCTGCTGTTTCCGGCCGGGATGGCCCTGGCAGCGACCTCTGACCTGCTCACCATGAAAATCTCCAACAAGCTGGTGCTGCTGATCGTCGCGGCGTTCTTTATCGTCGCCCTCGCCGTCCAGCTGCCACTCGATGTGCTGGGTATGCATGTGCTGTGCGCTGCTTTGGTGCTGGCTGTCGGCTTCGCTTTCTTTGCCTTTGGCTGGATCGGGGGCGGCGATGCCAAGCTGGCCGCCGCAACCGCCCTGTGGCTGGGTTTTGACCTGGCCGTGCCATTCCTGGTCTATTCCACCCTGCTCGGCGGTGTGCTGACCCTGGCCATCCTGGGCCTGCGCAATTTGCCATTGATGCCCGTGCTGGCGCGCTATGGGTGGCTGGAGCGGCTGCATGATCGCAAATCCGGCGTGCCTTATGGTATCGCCCTGGCGATAGCGGGACTGTTGATCTACTCCAACTCCATCATCTTTGAACGACTTGCTGCGTAAGTATTTAAGTCGTTGAGTATAGTTTGATTGTTGTTTGAATATCAGGCTGATGCTCATCGGTGTTGCCATTCTGACGATTCTTGGATTGACAGAATTTACTTATCATTAACTGAATTTGCCAAGCTTCAATTAACCAAACTTTGACCCTTTGGGTGCAAAGTCCGACCGGTCGAGTTGGGCGTCACCGCCCTGAATGAAACCGGAGTAAGTTATGAAGCCGGCGCGTATCATCCTGTTGCTCGTTGCCCTTGTTGCCGGCGGACTGGCGGCGTTTCTGGTTACCCGAGGTGGCGGCCCAGTGACCGAGACGCAGTATGTCACCGAGGTTGTCGAAGAGGCCAAGACGCAGATCCTGGTTGCCCGAACGCCCATCGGCGTTGGTGAGCGTCTCAATCAGCAAACTCTTGAGTGGCAGGATTGGCCGCAAGGCGCGCTGCGCGCCGACTACGTGACCATTGCGGCCATGCCCGATGCGCCAGCTGAACTGACCGGTGCCGTGGCCCGCTATGAATTTTTTCCGGGTGAACCAATTCGCGAGGCCAAACTGGTCAGCGCCGATCAGGGCTATCTCTCGGCGGTGCTTTCCCCCGGCATGCGCGGCGTTTCGGTTGGCGTCAGCGCGGTGTCCAGTGCCGGCGGCTTTGTCGTTCCCAACGACCATGTCGATGTTCTGCTCACCACCCAGGGCGCGGCCGGCGAACGCTCCGAAGTCATTTTAGCCAATGTTCGGGTCCTGGCCATCGGCAAGCGCCTCGGCGAAGTTGGCGCCAGCGGCGGGCAGACAGAAGATCAGGTTTCCTCGGGCAGTGCGCCCCAGGCAATCACCTTTGAGGATTCCACGATCGCCACGCTCGAGCTGGACCCAAGTCAGGCCGAGACGCTGATCAATGCGGCCACCCGGGGGCCGTTGACCCTCACACTCCGCTCGGTGGCCGATTTTGCCGAAGACACGACGGCGCAGCGGCCCAGCAATAACCAGACGGTTCGGGTGTTCCGCTTCGGCAAGGAGCAGAGCGTCATGGCGGGCAGCACCGGGGAGGTGCAAATCGCCCAAAGCGCAGGAATGAGTAGTGCCGATGAAGGTGAGAATAACCTTCCCGCAATTGAGCAGGCGCCAGACGCCGCAATTGAGCTTGCACCCCAGTAGGGCGGAGAACACCATGAAGACGTCTTTGATAAAAGTTCCCCGCCCGTTGGTTGGCCTGCTGCTTGCTCCCGCTCTGGCCGTAGGGCTCGCCGTCGGCCCGGTCGGCATGGCGCCTGCGGCGGCTGAGGAAACGCACCTGACCATTGCATCTGCTGCCTATGGCGCGACGCGCAAGCTTGAGGTGCAGATCAACAAGACCGTATTGGTTGATCTGCCTGCCGGGGCCGCTGAGGTCATTGTCTCGCAACCCGGCGTTGCGGCCGCCATCATGCGCACTCGCACCCGGGCGATCATCCAGGGGGTCACGGGCGGCGATACCAATATCTTCTTTGTCGACGACCAGGGGCGGACCATCTCCGTTCTGGACGTCAAGGTTATCGTTGAGCCGTCCCAGGTTGGCAACGCCCTTGAGACCGCGCTCGCACGCATCATCCCCGGCTCCAATATCTCGGTCGAGTCGATTACCCTGGGTGGTGCCACCAACCGCGTGGTCCTGACCGGCACAGTGCTGTCGAGCCAGGACAAGGAGCGCGCTGAAGCCGTCGCTGTTCAATACGCCGGCGCCCCGGAAAATGTCGCGAGCATCCTCGATGTCTCGGGCAGCCAGCAGGTCATGCTGCAGGTCACCGTTTCGGAAGTGAAGCGCGATGTGGCCAAGCAGTTCGGCATCAATCTGGGCGCTGCCTTCAGTGTTGGCACGGCCAACTTCGGCATCAACAGTTCGACGATGAACAATACCTTTCCGCCCAGCGGCGCCGATGCCAGTTTCAATATTGGTGGCGTTGCGGTTAACGCCGCCATTCGGGCTCTCGAAGGCCGTGGCGCCCTGCACGTGCTGGCGCAGCCCACGCTCACCGCGATTTCGGGCGAACCAGCCAAATTTCTGGCCGGTGGCGAACTGCCATATTCGACTTATGATACGAGCAACCAACAGCAGACGGTTATCTTCAAACCCTATGGCGTGGAACTCTCGTTTACCCCGGTGGTCAAATCGAACGGCGTGATTGCGCTCAAGGTCGATACCTCGGTGTCAGAGCCGCAGGCCGACTTCTCCATCACCAAGCGACAGGCCAGCACCTCGGTGGAACTGGCAGCGGGCACGACCCTTGCCATCGGTGGGCTGTTGCAGGAAACCGCCCGCCAGCAGATCAATCAGCTCCCCGGTCTGGGCAATATCCCCATTCTGGGAGCGCTGTTCCGCTCGCGCGACTTTCAGACCGAACAGACCGAATTGGTCATTCTGGTTACCCCCTACCTGGTCAACCCCAGCCCGGCCAACGCCATCCCCGTCCCCACGGACAGATCCGTCGTGGCCAGTGATGCGGAAAGCATTTTCCTGGGGCGCCTTGAGAATATGTACGGCGTGGCCGGCACCGGAGAAATCCGTGGCAGTTTTTCGGGGTCGGTCGGTTTTGTTCTCGACTAGCGCGGGACGAGCCGGGTTTCACTGCTTGCCCTGCGGCAAGACATCAATGCGAGCCGGTGATTGAACTGAGTTTGATTGCCAAGGCTTTGGGGCCGCGCACCAGCCCCGATGAAGGAGAGTAGGTTTCATGAGTTTTCTCAGCCCAGATGGCAAAAAGCCCGATGATCCGGCAACCGACATTGCGGCTGGCGCACGCCTGATCCCGCGTATCACTATCCAGGCATTCTGTGAGCATTCCCAGACCGCCCAACTGGTCGAGAGTGCGATCCATGATCGCCGCATGTCCAAGGTGGCATTGACCACTCACAATGGTGGCATTGACGGGGCGATTGAAACCTACAAGACCAATCCCACCCCCAATCTGATCGTCGTCGAGAGCACGCTATCGCCCGAACAGATTCCGGCGGCGCTCGAAAAGCTCGCCGAGGTGTGTGACGCGTCGACCCGGGTCGTCCTGCTGGGGCACGTCAACGACGTCCAGCTCTATCGTGAACTGGTTCGCTCAGGCATCTCCGAATACATCGTGCTCCCTGCGACGGCCAGCCAGATCGTTTCGGCGATCACCGAGCTCTTCGCATCGGAAAATGCCGCCCCGATCGGGCGGACGGTCGGCTTTGTTTCGGCCAAGGGAGGCGCCGGCGGCTCCACTGTGGCGCACAATGTTACCTGGGCCATCGCCACGGCGCTGCGTCAAGATTGCCTCGTGCTGGACATGGATCTGGCTTTTGGTACAGCCGGCCTCAATTTCAATCAGGATCCGCCACACGGGTTGGCCGATGCCGTCCTTGCCAATCAGAAGGTCGACCAGACCATACTTGAGCGGCTGATGAGCAAGGCCGCCAGTCATATCAACCTGCTGACCGCCCCGGTAACGCTTGATCGCACCTTTGATTTTGAGGAACGCGAGTTCGAACAGATCATCGAGATGTGCCAGAACACGCTGCCGGTTGTGATCCTTGATATTCCGCACGCCTGGAATGCCTGGGTGCGCCACACGCTGGCCACCATTGATGAAGTGGTGATCGTTGCCGAACCTGACCTGGCCAATCTGCGCAATGCCAAGAACCTCGCCGACACCATCAAGGCGTTGCGGCCCACCGAAAATCCGCCCTCGCTGGTGCTCAACAAAGTCGGCTTGCCGCGACGTCCCGAGATCGGCTCCGATGAATTTGCCAGCTCGGTCGAATGTGAGCTGATCGGTCAGCTGCAGTTCGACGCGGCGCTGTTTGGTACTGCAGCCAATAACGGTCAGATGATCGCTGAGGTCGCGGCCAACAACAAAATCAACGAGGTCTATCGGGCCATCGGCATGCAGGTGACGGGTCGGCAGGTCGGCCATGTCGCGACCAAGTCGTCCGGTCTGATGAAGCTGCCCTCGTTTCTCAAGAAGCGGGCGTGACCGCGTATCGACAGCCTAGAATGGTAGGATGACTATGTTTGGCAAGCGCACCAGTTTTGGCGGCAATACCCCCGGCGTCGGCGAAGTCGCGCGCCCAGTACAGAGTCCGCCGCCGCGAGCTGATGTAGCGGCGGCGCCTGTGTCTCGCCCTGCCGACACGGACAGCATGGCCTCGCGCCTTCGCCCCGGCGAAGACGTCATTGACGTAGGCACTCCGGTCAACGCACAGCGTGACAAGGAATACTTCCACACCAAGTCCGCCATCTTCAATGCACTGATTGACAGCATCGACCTGAGCCAGCTGGCAACCATGGATCAGGTTGCCGCGCGTGAGGAAATTCGCGACATTGTCGCCGAAATCATCGCACTCAAATCCATCATCATGTCCATTTCCGAGCAGGAAGATCTGCTTGAGGACATCTGCAACGACGTGCTGGGCTATGGTCCGCTGGAGCCACTGCTGGCCCGCGACGACATCGCCGACATCATGGTCAATGGCAGCCAGCGTTGCTACATAGAAGTGAACGGCAAGGTGCGGCTCACCAATGTCCGTTTCCGCGACGATTCCCATCTGATGAATGTGTGCCAGCGCATCGTCAGCCAGGTGGGTCGCCGTGTCGATGAAAGCTCTCCCATCTGCGACGCGCGCCTGCCGGACGGCTCGCGTGTCAACGTCATCGCCCCGCCACTGGCCATCGATGGCGCCGCGCTCACCATCCGCAAGTTCAAGCGCGACAAGCTGACCCTGCAGCAGCTCGTCAAATACAATTCCATCTCGCCAGAAGGCGCTGAGGTGCTGCGCATTCTGGGCAAGGTACGCGCCAATGTGCTGATCTCTGGCGGCACCGGTTCAGGCAAGACCACGCTGCTCAACTGCTTGACGGCATTCATCGAAAAAGACGAACGCGTCATCACCTGTGAAGACTCGGCCGAGTTGCAGCTGCAGCAGCCTCACGTGGTGCGGCTGGAAACCCGCCCGCCCAACCTCGAAGGCGAGGGCGAGATCACCATGCGTGATCTGATCAAGAACTGCCTGCGCATGCGTCCCGAACGCATCATCGTGGGCGAAGTGCGTGGCCCCGAGAGCTTCGATCTACTCCAGGCCATGAACACCGGTCACGACGGCTCCATGGGCACGCTGCACGCCAACAGCCCGCGCGAAGCCCTGGCGCGTCTTGAATCCATGATCACCATGGGCGGCTACTCCCTGCCCAGCCGGACCATTCGTGAGATGATCACCTCATCGATCGACGTGGTTGTCCAGGCCGCCCGTCTGCGCGACGGTTCGCGCCGCATCACCCACATCACCGAGGTGCTCGGCATGGAAGGGGACGTCATCGTGACCCAGGACATTTTCCTCTACGATATCACGGGCGAAGACGCCAATGGGATGCTGTTGGGCCGCCATCGCTCCACCGGCATTACCAAGCCGCAATTCGCCGAGCGCGCCCGCTATTTCAACGAAGAAGCCAATCTGGTCGAAGCGCTCGAGAAGTCCAATACCGAACAGCACGAGCTGATGGGGTAGTAGCATGTTTGGTCCCCTCATTATCGCTCTGCTTGCCATGATTGTTGTCGGTGCCATCGGCTTTGCCCTGGTGCCTTCGGCAATCGGCAGTGGGCGTGCCGAGCAGCGCCTGAAGTCATTTCAGGGTGACATTCGGGTCAATCGGCTGGAGCTGGATGCCACGCGCAACCGCGACCAGCGCCGCAAGGAACTGCAGCAGACGCTCAAGAACCAGACTGCTGCGCTGAACCAGAAAAAGCGCGCCACGCTCAAGCAGCGCCTGTTTCAGGCGGGCATGACCATCAAGCCGGCGGCCTTCATTCGCAATAGCGTCATTTTGGGCGTCGTGGCGTTTGTGGTTCTGGTCCTGGTACAGGTGCCAATCTATTTTGCCCCGGTCTTTGCGATAGCCGCCGGATATTTGGTGCCGCGCATGTATGTCAATCGCAAGCGCCGCAAGTATCAGGACAGGTTCCTCGACGAGCTGCCCAACGCTGTTGAAGCCGTTGTGCGCGGCGTCAAGACCGGCCTGCCGCTCAACGACTCCATGCGGGTGGTGGCCAAGGACGCCAAAGAACCGGTCAAATCCGAATTTGCGCGCGTGCTCGATCAGCAGGCTGTCGGCATGACCATGACCGAAGCGGTCACCGTGCTGCTTGATCGTGTGCCATTGCCCGAAGTCAATTTCTTCGTCGTGGTCATTACGGTCCAGCAGCAGGCCGGTGGCAATCTGTCCGAGGCGTTGGGCAACCTCGCCAAGGTGCTGCGCAACCGCAAGAAGATGAAACAGAAGATCAAGGCCATGTCCTCGGAAGCCAAGGCGTCGGCTGGCATCATCGGTTCGCTGCCCTTTGTGGTGGGCATTCTGGTGAGTCTGACGTCGCCGGCCTATCTGGCGCCATTGTTCTTCACCACCCTTGGCAATATCTGGCTGGGCATCGGCGTCGCCATGTTCTCGGCCGGCATCTTCGTCATGAGCAAGATGGTCAAGTTCGACTATTGATCGGGCAGGGAAGCACAAATGTATATCTTTGAACTGCTGGGCCAGCGCGAATTCCTGATCGCCGTACTTGCGGCAATATCCATGGCGGCGGTCGTCTTCACCTTCGGCTCCAGCTTCATAGTCAAAACCGAGATGAAGGACCGCATCAGGCGCGTCGCGCTTGAGCGCGAGAAGATGCGCGCCGAAGAAATGGCCCGACTGCGCGGCGGCGGCAGCACGGTCGTGGAAGGGCGCGGTATAAGGCGCACCGGCGAAACCAAGTCCTATATGAAAAACGTGGTCGAAAAGCTCGACCTCAAAAAGGCCTTCCAGGACGATGCCACGGTCGACAAGCTGGCCATGGCCGGCTATCGCGGGCAGGGCCACCTGACCACCTTTCTGTTCATGCGCCTGTCAACGCCAATCGCGATTTTCCTGGTAGCGGCACTGTATCTGCTGGTGCTGTCGCCGGGCGAGCGGCCGCTTTATCTCAATCTTGTTTACGCCGTCGGTGGCGGGCTGCTGGGCTCGTTTCTGCCCAATATCCTGCTCCAGAACACCACGACCAAGCGCCAGATGTCGATCCGCAGGGCCTGGCCGGATTGCCTCGATCTGCTGCTGCTATGCGTTGAAGCGGGCATGTCCATGGAACATGCCTTCAAGCGCGTCGGCCGTGAAATCGGCCAGCAGAGCGCCGAGCTGGCCGAAGAACTGGCCCTTACCACTGCCGAACTCTCCTTTCTGGAAGATCGCAGCCGCGCCTATGACAATCTGGGCCGCCGCACCGGTCTGGATGGCGTTAGATCGGTGATGACCGCGCTTATTCAGGCCGACCGCTATGGCACCTCGGTTGGTCAGGCGCTGCGCGTGATGGCCGAGGAAGGCCGCGAACAGCGCATGATGGACGCCGAAAAGAAGGCAGCAGCGCTGCCGCCCAAGCTCACGGTCCCGCTGATCCTGTTCTTCCTGCCGGTGCTGTTCATCGTCATTATCTCCCCGGCCATGATCAAGGTGTTTGGTCCCGGCGGGGTTGCTGGCGGCTAAGGCCAGGCCCAAAAACTAAAAACAACGACGCCGCCCGAGGGCGGCGTGGATCTGTTCCGGTCAGCGCAGCACTGCTCAGCCTTTGGCGATCTTGTCCCAGCGATTCTGTTGGGTCAGCAGGGCGCGCACATAGGTCATGTTGTTGTTGACCTGATCGGGCGGCAGCTCGGCCGCATAGAGCGCCCGGCACTCATCGAATCGACCCTGCAATCCGACGATCAGTGCCAGGTTCTGCCGGATCTGGCTGCTGGCCCCGCGCATCTGCACCGCGCGGCGCAGATGCTGTTCGGCGGTGCCCAGTTCATTGGTCATCGCATAGCTCAGCCCCATATTGGCTTCGATCGAGGCCTCACCGGGCACAATGGTCAGTGCCTGGGTGTAGAGTTCACGCGCTTCGCCATTGCGCCCCAATTGGTCCAGCGTGGCGCCTTTGACCAGCAGGGCATTCCAGTCGGGGACATCAGGGCGGATCACATTGTCGAGTACGGCCAGTGACTGGTCGAACCGGCCGTCAGCAGTCAGTGCTTTGGCATAGGCAACAGAGATATCGACATCCTTGGGATGGGCATCGATACCCACTTCGAGCACCGCTACCGCCTGTTGAGGCTGCCCCACGGCGCGCAGCGCTGCCGCGTAGTGGATGATGACACCCTTGTCGCGCGGGTTGGATTTGTAGCGCGCTGAGAGTTCGCCCAGACTGGCCTGACTCTGCCCTGCGCTCATGCCGGAATAGTCCGGTGACGGGGCGCTGCTACGGTTGGATGCACACGCACCCAGCGCCACAATCGCTACACCTGCCATCAGCAGCGTACGCACAGACTTGAAATTGGTGTAGAGGAACGTCACCGGCAGCTCCAAGGCGGCGTCAGAGCGGACGAAACCTCGCCAACGCGACCGCGCAATATTCTGTTGTGGACCGCTGGCCCTTGCTCTGGAGCAATAAATCATTAACCCTAACAGCCAGTTAAAGCAGCGAGCTCGCCGTCACAGCGGCAACTGCCGACCGCTAGCAAACCTCACCAACACCTTTGCGGAGCCCGCTAATGTCCAATCCCATTCCTGTCATCTGCGTGAGCGAGGGTGGTCTTGCTGCGGCCGGCATAACGCCCGCCCAGCGCGCATGGGCCGACGCCAACGGCTTCGCCGGGCAGCGCGGCCGCCTGCTGCCCGTCCCGGACACCGATGCCGGCCTGTGCGCCTATCTGTTCGGCCTGGGTGAGGCCACCATTCATCCAGCAATGCTCACCGGTCTGGCTGGCGCTGCGCTGCCCGTCGGCGATTACCGTCTCGAGGGCACCTATGGTGATCCAGAACTGGCGGCGATCGGGTTTCGCCTCGGCGCCTATCGCTTCGATCGGTACCGTTCCGGTAAGCCCAGGCCCATGCTGAGCCCGCCCGAGGGGGTCGATGCCGCCGAAATTGACCGGCAGGTCGAGGCGGCGACCATCGCCCGCGATCTGATCAACACGCCAGCCAACGATCTGGGCCCCGACGCCTTTGAAGCCGCAATCCGCGACTTCGCGGCGGCCCGTGGCATGGCCATAACGGTCACCGCTGGCAATGATCTGCTGGCCGCCAATTTTCCGCTGATCCACGCCGTGGGTCGTGCTGCTGCCGAGCCGCCGCGCCTGATCGACCTGAGCTGGGGCGACCCCAGCCATCCCAAAGTCACGCTGGTAGGCAAGGGCGTGACCTTTGATACCGGCGGCCTCGACATCAAGGGTGCGGCCGGCATGTTGCTGATGAAAAAGGATATGGGCGGCGCCGCCAATGTGCTGGGGCTCACCCATGCCATTGTTTCGGCTGGTCTCAAGCTCCGTCTGCGCGTGCTCATTCCAGTGGTCGAAAATGCCATCTCCGCCGCGTCCTTTCGCCCCGGCGATGTGCTGACATCACGCAAGGGTCTGACAGTCGAGATCGGCAATACCGATGCCGAAGGCCGGCTGATCCTGGCCGATGCGCTGGCTCTGGCCGACGAGGAAAGCCCCGACCTGCTGTTCGACATGGCAACCCTGACCGGAGCTGCTCGCGTGGCGCTGGGCCCCGAACTGCCCCCGCTCTATTCAGCCGATGACGAACTGGCGCGCGCGCTGATGGCCGCCGGGCTGGCCAACGATGACCCGCTCTGGCACATGCCGCTCTGGTCGCCCTATGACGCCATGATGAGCAGTAAGATTGCCGATGTGAACAATGCCGCGTCGGGTGGCTTTGCCGGCTCGATTACCGCCGCGCTGTTCCTGCGCCGCTTTGTCGGCAAAGCAAAGGCATGGGTGCATCTGGACATATTTGGCTGGGCCCCGGAAGCCCGTCCCGCCCGTTCCCACGGCGGCACCGATCAGGGCATCCGCGCCGTCTACACTGTGCTCAAGCAGCGTTATCCTAATAGTTGACTTCGACAACTAACTCGTTGACAATATCAAGCGTCAATGAGGGCATGGTTATGGGTGTGCCATCCGAAGATATCGCGCAGGTGCGCGCTTTCAACCGGTTCTATACCGGCGTGATCGGTCTGCTGAACGAAGGCATGCACGAGAGCCTGTTCAGCCTGGCCGAAGCACGGGTGATCTATGAACTGGGCAAGCGTGGTGCCTCCATGGCCGCCAGCGAACTGGCGCGCGGGCTGGGCATGGACCCTGGCCAATTGAGCCGGCTGGTGCGGCGCCTTGACAGCTATGGCCTGCTCTCGATTGCGGCCAACAGGAGCGACAAGCGCGTCAATGATCTGGCTCTCGCCCCGCGAGGTGAGGCGGTCTATCAGGGGTTCGACAACGCCAGCAATGCCGCTGTGGGGACGCTGCTCGCCCCGCTTGACGCGTTCGAGCGCCGCGACCTTATGGGGTCGATGCGCCGGATTCAGGCCATGCTGGCGCAGCCCGGCGACGCGCCGCTGATCCTGCGGCCGCACCGCGTCGGGGAGATCGGCTGGCTGATCCACCGCCAGGGCCTGCTCTATCACCTCGAACAGGGCTGGAATGGCGATTTCGAAATGCTGATCGCCAAGCTCTACGCCGATTTTGTTGCCGCCCCCACCACGCCGCCCAAATCGCTGTGGATTGCTGATCGTGGCGGCGAGATCGCCGGATCCGTCTACATTATCCCTGCCGGCGCGAGCGAGGCCGCAGGCACGGCGCAATTGCGCATGCTCTATGTCGAGCCGGCCTTTCGCGGCCAGGGCGTGGGCCGGTTGCTGGTCGAGGAGGCCGTGCGCTTCTCCCGCGAGGCTGGCTATGGCCGCGTCATCCTGTGGACCCAGGATTGCCTGGGCACGGCCCGCCATATCTACCAGAAGGCCGGGTTCACCCTGCTGCGCGAGGAGCGGCACCAGTCGTTTGGCGCCGATCTCAATGGGCAATATTGGGAACTGCGCTGCTGAACCAGCCCGTTCAGTAGCCGCGCTCGCGATCGACCACATTGATCAGCGGGTCGCCAGCCTCATGGCGCGTTATAATCCCGCTGAAATAGCGCACGCCGCTCTTTTTATTGCTGATCGCGGCAATATGGGGGGTGATGTAGCAGTTTTCGATGTCCCAGAGCGGGCTGCTCGCCGGCAACGGTTCGGTCTCGAACACGTCGAGGCTCGCCGCACCCAGGGTGCCGTCACCCAGCGCCTTGACGATGTCGGCTTCGCGCTGATGCCCGCCACGGGCCGCATTGACGATGACGGGTCCACCCGCCAGCCGGTCCCGCCGCAGCTTGGCGAAGGTGTCGCTATTGAGAATGCCGGTGGTTTCTGGCGTCAGTGGCAACAGGTTCACCAGAATATCGGTGCCGGCGAGGAAAGCGTCGAATTGCTCGGCGCCCGCGAAGCCCGCCACGCCGTCCATGTTCTTGGGGGTGCGGCTCCAGCTGCGCAAATCAAAGCCCAGCGACTTGAGCCGGCGGACCGCATCCTGACCCAGCACGCCCATGCCCATGATCCCCACCGTGGTTTCCGACGCCGCTGGCGGGTAGAGCTGGCTCCAGCGCCGCGCCTTCTGGTCGGCCTGGAAGCGGCTAAAGAGCCGGTGGTGCATGGTTACATGGGCCACCACATAGTCGCTCATGCGCTGGCTGAGGTCGTTGTCGACAAAGCGTACGATAGGCGCGTCGGGCAGCGCGGGATGCTTGAGCAGAGCGTCAACGCCCGCGCCTAGCGACAGAATGGCCTTCAGCCCAGTCAAACCAACAAAGGCATTGGCATCAGGCTTCCAGACAAAGATGTAGCGGATCGCGGC
>Ga0079223_10001952_pt1 | contig 12578 bp, 12 predicted proteins | sample Stecom2011_FD_75072 | JGI IMG/M metagenome (GOLD analysis project Ga0079223, IMG submission 75072) | Agricultural soil microbial communities from Utah to study Nitrogen management - Steer compost 2011 | ecosystem: Environmental > Terrestrial > Soil > Agricultural land | place: USA: Utah...
AGACCGGCAAGCTGACAGATATTGGCTACAAGCTGATGGAGAACGTGAAGGATAGTTACCGCGCCGGTATTGAGCTGGAAGCATCGCTCCCACTGTGGAGCAATAAACTGAGGCTTGATGCCAATGCCACCTTCAGCAGTAACAGGATTAAAAATTACATCGCCTGGTTCGATCAGTATGATCATCCCGACAACTATGCGTGGGTGGGTCAGATCTCGAAAGAGTATGGCACAACCAACATCTCATTCTCCCCCGATGTGGTCAGTGCCGTGGGTCTCACATGGCAGCCAGTGTCCTCCTTCTATATGAACCTGCTGGGTAAATATGTGAGTAAGCAATATATGGACAACACCTCCGATGAGGCCAAATCGATTGATGCCTATCTCGTGAGCAACCTCTCTGCCGGCTACACCTTCCACAAGACCCGCCTGGGAGAGCTCAACCTGCAGCTGTTCGTGAACAACCTCTTTGACAGCGAGTATGTTGCCAACGGATGGGCCGCCACCGACACCTTCGCCGACGGGAGCAGCATCAACTGGATTGGTTACTACCCCCAGGCCACGCGCAACATCATGGCCCGGCTCACAATCTCATTTTAATTAGTTGAATGTACAAGGCATCTATTTCTCATTTGCATCTTTTCTTCGACCCACTGCCGGTTTACTCGCTATTTGATTTGAACTCGCTTCTCAATTGTTCGCTCAAACAGCAAATCAAATCATACTCGTTGCACCGGGTGGGTGCCCCGAAGATAAGCTGAGATATCGAAATAAATATCTTGTAATTGAATAGATAAAACCATGCAAACCATCGAGATCATCGGCGCTGTCGTCGGCCTTCTTTATCTCTTCCTGGAGTACAGGGCCAGCAAGTGGCTCTGGCCCGTGGGTGTGCTGATGCCCGTTTTCTATATATGGATCTTCTTTCAAAGCAAGTTCTATGCCGATATGGGTATCAACGTCTACTATTTCTTCGCCAGCATCTATGGCTGGATCAGATGGAACAGAGATAAAAATGAGGGGACAGGATTGCCCATCACCCATACACCGAAACGGTTTATCCTTCCCCTGACGGTGATCGGCCTGGCACTCTTTGGCGGAATTCTCCTTATCCTTACACGTTATACCGATAGCGTAGTGGCCCCGGGCGACAGCCTCACCACCGCCCTGAGCATCCTGGGTATGTGGATGCTTGCACAGAAGTATGTGGAGCAGTGGTGGTTGTGGTTCGTGGTGAACCTCATCTCCTGCGGGCTCTATGTGTGGAAAGGTCTCTACCCAACTGCTGCCCTGTTTGCCATCTACGCAGTGATCTCTGTTTTTGGTTATTACAAATGGAAGCAGATCATGAGAACGACCGTATCACCCATATCATCTGAGTCAAAAGCGGGAACATCTCCGGGATAAAGTAAAAGGAGGAGTGATGAGCAAATCGAGTGAGCACTTATCACAGCTCGACAGTATATGCTCATTCTTCAGTGGGATGTGAAACAGCTGTGACAGACTCACATCTCCATCTTCCTCAATGGAGAGCAGACGCTGCCTTTTCAGTGATCACAGGCGTTTGCTCCTGTGACAAGCGACTTTCATACAAATCTACCTTTACCGGAACCGTCTCTTTTTCGCTGATTCTGTCTCAAACCCCTTCCGCCTCCTTGCTGAAAAGGAGTATCCAAATCAGTTCTTTCCTGCGATCCGACGTTGTTTCTCCCTCTTCTGGCCGGGTTACAACCTCCCCGTCCTCTTCCGCTCGCGGCGCCCGCTCCGGCAGGGCCTTTCCTGTTAAATCCTGGCATAATTACATCCGTTTTATATCAATTAATACTGAATAATTATCGCTGTAATATTTTTACAGCCTCAACAAATGTAATGAACATATGTTCACTATGCAAATAATTTTCAGATTAATTGATATCGGCGTAAATATGACAGAGAGGGGGGAGAAGGAGTGCTTCAGCCACAAAAAAACCGGTCGATGGAAACATCGCCGGCAACTTATTTACATAAGGAGAGATAAAAATATGGAAGCGTTTAACTTACGATCGCTTCGGTCAGTTCCTCTATGGAGAACCCTGCAAAATAGCGGGAGGTGTCGAGTTGAGTGAGCACGCCCTTCACCTCTTCAGAGACATATTTCACCCCTTTCAGTGCCTCCTGCACCTCCGTCAGGTCGCTGTTCTTCCCGAAGAAGGTACCAAAGAAACGGATATCGGCAATCTTCCCCTTGCTGAGGTTGAGGAACACCTGCATTTTCCCTGCAGGGAAGCGCCTCTCGCGTACCATTTCAGCAGCGGGGTTCATGCCGTAGTTCCACTCCCAGCTGCCGAACTTCTCACGACGTGATTGCGCTATTGCCGCCTCCTCCGCCTCACTGAAACGGTACTCTTTCATCCCGGGGAACCTCTTTTTCATCTGCGTAAGGATCTTGTCGGCAAACTGATGCACGGTGATCTTTACCGGCAGGTTAGGCAGGATGTTGTCCACACGGCTGCGTACCGACTTCACCCCCCTGGAGCCTACCGTCTCCCCCGACACCTCCAGGGCACGGGAGAGCACCGTCAGGTCGGTGTCGAACAGGAGGCAGCCGTGATGCATCACCCGATCATCGGCATAGGCCTGTGCATTACCGCAGATCTTCTTCCCATCGATGGTGATATCGTTTCGTCCCGAGAACGTCGCCTCCACCCCCAGCTCTGCCAGTGTCTCTATCACCGGTTGTGAGAAGGTCCTGAAATCAAACTCATCCTCCCCCTCCTCATCGTTAGAGATGATGGTGTAGTTCAGGTTGTTCAGGTCGTGATAGACCGCACCCCCGCCGGTGATACGCCGCACCACATGGATACCGTTCTCCTCCACATAGCGTGCATTGATCTCCGCCAGCGTGTTCTGATGCCTTCCCACAATGATGGCAGGCTCATTGATCCAAAGGATGAAGATCTTATCAAACTGTCTCAGGTGCTTGAAACAGTACTCCTCCAGGGCTATATTGTAATCGGGTTTATTGGATCTGTTGACAATATAAATCATGCACAGGTTAAATGAAGGCGGGTTTCAAAAGCGTAAAAAATCTTTCAAATCTTTTTACACCTCGAAACCCGCAATAATTGATATTAATTACCTATTTCTTTTTCTTAGGGATATGGATCGCCTCTCCCAACACATCGGCAAACGCTTCGGCAAGTGCTTCAGAGTAGGTAGGGTGTCCGTAGATGGTGTTCACCACCTCATCCACCGTGATCTCCATCTCCATGATCAGCGATGCCTGCGTGATGATCTCAGCAGCCGAGGGGCCGATGATATGGACCCCGAGCACTTCACCGTAACGGTTGTCGGCGATCACCTTCACAAATCCCACCGCATCACCCGATGCCAGTGCGCGCCCATTGGCGGCGAAGCTGAAGCGTCCGATACGGATATCCTCATACTTCTCACGTGCCTGCTCTTCGGTGAGTCCCACCTGTGCCACCTCGGGTGAGGTGTAGACCACGGAGGGTGCAGAGAGCAGCTTCACCTCGCGGTGATTGCCCTTGACGGCATTCTCTGCAGCAACCTCTCCCATACGGAAGGCTACGTGTGCGAGCATCTTGATGCCGTTCACATCTCCCGGTGCATAGACCCCCTTCACGCTGGTCTCCATGAAAGTGTTCACTTTGATCTTACCCCGCTCTGTTTCGAGCTTCACCTCACCTACACCATCCAGGTCAGGTATGCGACCTATAGAGATCAACGCCTTGTCGGCGATCACCGACTCTTTGCCGTCGATATGTATCTCCAGCTTGTCACCCTTGTCCACGATCTCGGTGATGCGGGCATTGGTGATCACTTTCATCCCCTTCTTCTGAATGATCCTGTTCAGCTCGGCCGAGACCTCCTGATCGAGCGTAGGTACGATGCGGTCCATCATCTCAATGATGATCACCTTCGATCCCAGTCCTGCGAACGACTGTCCCATCTCAGTTCCGATCACACCGCCACCAATCACGGCAAGTGTTTCCGGCACCTCCTTGATGGCCAGCAGATCATCGCTGGTAAGTACTTTCTCACTCTCGATGCCGGGGATATTGATCTTTGACGCTTTCGATCCTCCGGCGAGGATGATCTTATCGGCTTTGATGATCTGTGAATCATTCACTACCACATCCTTGTTCTTGTTGATCTTACCCAGTCCCTGGTAGATGTCCACACCGTTGCTTTTCAGCAGGGCCACCACACCACTGGTCAGCTTTTTCACCACGCCGTTCTTGTACTCCTGCACCTTCTCCATATCCACTTTGATCATGGAGCTGTCGATGATGATCCCTCGCGATGCTGCAGCATGAATATGTTCGATGATCTCGGCATTCTTCAGGTAGGTCTTGGTAGGGATACAACCCACGTTGAGACAGGTACCACCAAAGGTTCCCTTCTCCACGATGGCCACCCTGGCACCCAGCTGTGCCGCTCTGATGGCAGCCACGTAGCCGGCAGGACCGCCCCCGATGACCACCACCTGGTAGTTATCTTCCAGACGGATCATCTTTTTATCCTCATCACTCTCCTTCTCTCCGGTATCTTCGATCTCCTCGGGCATCAGCGTGTCCGCCGACTCGTTCTCCGCGCCGATATAACCGATCACCTCGGCAATGGGCACGGTATCACCATCGGGGTGGACAATCTTCAGCAGGATACCTGATGCTTCCGCCTCAATCTCCATGCTGGTTTTATCGGTCATGATCTCGAGGATGATCTCACCTTCCGTGACAGCATCACCCTCACTCTTCAACCATTTAACAATTTGCCCTTCGGTCATGTCGATACCGGCTTTGGGCATGATTATTTCAAAAGCCATATTATACTATTTTTCTGTTTAAATCAATAACGTGATCGGATCCTCCATCAACGCCTTCAAGTCGGTCATGAACTTAGCGGCTGCCAGCCCGTCGATGATGCGGTGGTCACTGGTAAGGCTTATCTTCATGATGGGACGGATCACCATCTCACCGTTGAGAGGTACTACCCGCTCATGCGTGGATGAGACACTCAGGATGGCAGCGTTGGGCTGATTGATGATGGCGGTAAACTCATCCACACCATACATGCCCAGGTTGCTGATAGAGAATGTACTGCCTGCTTGTTCGTCCGGCAGCAGCTTCTTCGAGAAGGTACGCTCAGTGAGGTCCTTCAGTGCCACCACGAACTCGCTCAGGCTCATCTTGTCGGCATTCTTCACTACCGGCACCAGCAGACCTTCCTCCATCCCGACGGCCATGCCGAGGTTCACATAGTTGTGGAAGGTGATCTCAGTTCCCTCTTTGTTGAGGCTCGCGTTGATATATTTGTGCTTCATCAGCGTCTTCACCACGGTCATCGAGATCAGATCGGTCACCGTCAGCTTCTTGCCTGTCTTCTCTTTGATCGGCTCGATAAGCTGCTTACGCAGTGCCAGCAGGTTGGTCATATCCACCTCCCATGTCTGAATAAAGGAGGGTATGCCGAAATAGCTCTCCATCATCCGTTTGGAGATGATCTTACGCATCTGCGTCATCGGTACGGTCTCGGTCTCACCCTTTATCGCGGGCTGAGGAGCAGCTGCGGGTGTGTTATCATCCGCCGACTGTTCAGCGGCCTGAGCCTGTGTATCGGCCGGCATCGCTTTGGGTGGTGCTGTAGCCTCCGCAAAATCATCACGGGTGAGCCTTGCCTTCAGCTCCGGATCGGAGATCAGCTTCAGCACATCCTCTTTCATGATTTTATTGCGATGGCCGGTACCTTTCAATCCTTTCAGCTCTATATTATGTTCATCGGCAATACGACGGGCCAGAGGAGAGATATGGACTTTCTCTTCATAGTTGAAGCCGGCGATATCCTCCTTGTGGATGCGACCCTTGTAACCTGTGCCGGTCACGTTGGTCAGCTTCACACCCAGGCGTTTCGCCAGCGCTCTTGCTGCCGGTGTTGCTCTCAGTTTACTGTTTTCCATTCAATCCGTTTTTATCGGTTATTGACTAACTTGAGCATGTATTTCTTGATGCGCTCCACACTGGGGATCATCGCCGCTTCGAGTGTCTGGTTGTAAGGGATGGGTACATCCTCCCCGGCAAGACGCAGGATGCGTCCGTCGAGATAATCAAAAGCATCGCTCTCGGCGATCATGGCCGCCACCTCGCCTATAAACCCGCCTGTTTTGTGGGCATCATTGACCAGCAGCACCTTGCCTGTTTTCTTCACCGATTCGAGGACGGTATCTTTATCGAGTGGTGAGAGCGTGCGCAAATCAACCACTTCCACATCCACCCCTTCGGCCTCCTTCACCTCATTGGCAGCCTGCATCACTCTCTCGAGCATACGACCGTAGGTGATGACCGTGACATCTTTCCCCTCCTTCTTGATATCTGCCTTACCCAGCGGCAATACGAACTCGGGATCAAGAGGTACCTCACCCTTCATATTATACTGTGCCTTGTATTCGAGGAAGATCACAGGGTTGTTTTCCCTGATGGCTGCCTTTAATAACCCTTTCACATCGGCTGGTGTGCCGGGGGCCACCACCTTCAATCCGGGGATATGGGTGAACCAGGCTTCGAGTGATTGTGAGTGTTGTGCAGCTGATCCTACACCTCCACCGGCGGCGCAACGGAAGACGACAGGTATCTGTCCTTTTCCGCCGTACATATACCTGGTCTTGGCTGCCTGGTTCACGATGTTATCCATCATATATACGATAAAATCCATAAACGTGACATCCACGATGGGACGCATACCGGTCATGGCAGCTCCGATAGCAGCACCGGAGATAGCGTTTTCAGAAATGGGGGTATCACGCACACGTTCCTTACCGAATTCCCCGAGCATACCTACTGATGTACCGAAGTCCCCCCCGAAAATACCCACATCTTCTCCCATGAGGAAGACGTTCTCATCACGACGCATCTCTTCCGACATCGCCATGATGATGGCGTCACGAACAGACATATTTTTACTCTCTTTTTCCATTTATTTATTGTGCTGTTGTTGTTTTAATCTGCGAAAATATCTTCAAAAGCTGATTCCAGGGTAGGCTCAGGACTGCTCAGGGCAAACTTCACCGACTCCTCCACCGCTTCCATCGAAGAGGCTTCAACATCGCTTATCTCTTTCTCAGTCGCTATTTTATTCTCTAAAAGATAATCCCTGAAACGTGCTATGGGGTCTTTCATCTTCCACTCATCTACCTCCTCCTTGGTGCGGTACTTGCCCGGATCGGAGGTGGAGTGGCCTAACCAGCGGTAAGTGATTGACTCCACCAACACAGGACCGTTGCCGTCACGTACATATTGCACGATCTCCTCGAACTTATTGTAGACAGCCATCAGATCGTTGCCATCCTCAATAAAATGCCCCGGCACACCATATGCAGAGGCACGCTGATAGTTGTAATCGATATTGATCATATCCTTGATCGGTGTACTGATACCATACATGTTGTTGATGGAATAAAAGATCACCGGCAGGTTCCAGATGGAAGCCATGTTAAGTGTCTCATGGAAGGTGCCCTCATTGACCGCTCCGTCACCGAAAAAGCAAACAACGATCTTACCTGTGTTTTTCATCTTCTGGGTGAGCGCTGCTCCGATAGCCATCCCCATGCCGCCACCCACGATACCATTGGCACCGAGGTTACCATTGTCAAGGTCGGCAATATGCATCGACCCACCTTTTCCTTTACAGGTACCGGTGGCTTTACCCATGATCTCCGCCATCATCCCGTTGAGGTCGATCTCCAGCGCGATGCTCTGTCCGTGACCACGGTGATTGGAGGTGATCAGATCGAACCCCTGCTTTATGGCAGCAACCGCTCCCACATTGGCTGCTTCCTCTCCAATGGAGAAGTGTGTCATTCCGGGTATCTTGCCTTTTTTCACCAGTCTGTTTACCTTGCTGTCGAAATTACGGATATCAAGCATCAACCGATGCATATGCAGCATCTTTTCCTTTGTTAATTCAGTTTTTTTTGATTTAGTTTTCGCCATATCAGCTTCCTTTATATATTTTCTTATTGCAGTTCTTACATAATTAGAATGATTCTACATAACAACACTTTTTTAAACCTATTGTTTGAAATAGGTTCTATTTTATGTTTTATTAAATATTAACCAGTGCACACCCCTTCCCTCCATTGACCTGGAAGCAGGGATCAACAGAGAAAAAGAAATGGAGAAAACAAAAGTAGAAATTATTTGCGACATTTTTGTCGTAATTAAAAATTATACGCTATCTTTGTCATAATAAAAGCTAAAATATGTTCTCAAAAGCGTGTGAATACGGCATAAGAGCGGTACTCTATATTGCTTCTCAATCAATTCAGGAGAGAAGGGTGAAAATAGGAGATATCGTACAAAACACCGGTTCACCTGAAGCATTCACCGGCAAGATCCTGGGGCTGTTGTCAAGGAACAAACTGGTGGATTCCTATACTGGTCCCAATGGCGGGTTCGAAATAAACAGGGATAAGCTGAAGCTTATCACCATTGCACAGATTGTGAGAGCCGTCGACGGGGATACTTTCTTTGAAGGGTGTGCACTGGGCCTGGCCCAGTGTGATGCAAACAATCCCTGCCCCATGCATCACTCAGTGATCAGGATCAGGGAAAATATGTTTCACGTACTGCAAAATACCACTGTTTATGATCTGGTATACAATAAAAAAAATACAGCACTTATTTTAAAGCGTTAGTACAAACTAATTATTTGGTGTTAAGTAAATAAAATACTTTTATCAAGACTTCGTATTTACGACATTTTTGTCTTAAATAAATATTGCAAATAAAATGAATCAAACAAGACGAGAAGTAACGAACAATTATTACCTGTCACAATCGGTTATTTTTCTTTGGATCGGCTTTGTAGGAGCCATCAGTTTTATGGAAGCATGGTTAAAGTTCAGGGCCCCCGGTGTCACCCTTCCCATAGGGTTAAGCATCGGAAGCCTTGTTTTTAATGCGTTGAACAAGGTGGAGTGGGTTTTCACCCTGCTCATTGCCCTGGACCTGTTGCTACTGTCGAAAAACAGAAAGAGGTTGATCCTCGCGCTCTTTTCTGTTGTGCTCGTCATCCTCGTCATTCAGACCTTCTGGCTACTGCCTGCACTCGATGCACGTATTGCACTTTACGTTGAAGGCGCGGAAGTGCAGCGCTCTCCCCTCCACGTATACTACATTGCAGTAGAATTAATCAAAGTAGCTGCACTTCTTATCGCAGGGATTCGAATTCTGACATATAGGGAAGAAACAGTTTTTCACCAATAAATTTAAATCAACATGACACAGAAAAAATTATGGATTGCACTAACATTCGTGATTGTTTTGTCTTTTTCCGTGTTGCTCTACTACGGAAATCAGATTTATCAGAAGGCACCACCGGTACCTGCCCAGGTCACCGATGAGACAGGGAAGGTACTGTTCAGCGGGAACGACATCAAGGATGGACAGAACATCTGGCAGAGCATTGGCGGTCAGGAGGTAGGTACCGTCTGGGGCCATGGCGCCTATATAGCACCCGACTGGACGGCCGACTATCTGCACCGTGAGGCACAGTTCCTCCTGGGAAGATGGTCGCAGGAAGAGGCAGGGAAACCGTTCGAACAACTCTCCGATCAGGAGAAAGCCTCTATGGAGAGCAGGCTGCAGCAGTATCTCCGGGAGAACACCTATGATGAAACGACCGGAATGCTGGTCATAGGCAGCGAAAGGTATGAAGCGTTTGAACATATAAGAGGTCATTACCGGAGTCTCTTCATGGACGACCCGGCACTGGACAAGCTACGTGCGGACTATGCCATCGCGAAGAACAGCATCAAGACGGAGGAACGACTTGATAAGATGGCGCAGTTCTTCTTCTGGGCATCATGGGCCTGCGTCACGAACCGCCCGGGAGAGGAGATCAGCTACACCCATAACTGGCCTCCCGATGAGCAGATAGGCAATGTACCCACCAGCGACCTGATCCTCTGGACCGGCTTCAGCATCATCATGCTGCTGATCGGCATCGGTATCCTGATCTTCGTGCAGGCACGCACACAACAGGAGGAGACCCTGATACCGGTGGAGGACCCGCTGATGCACCAGACCATCACCCCTTCGATGTGGGCTGTGAAGAAATATTTCTGGGTGGTGAACCTGCTTATCCTGGCACAGGTGCTGCTGGGAGTCATCACCGCTCATTACGGCGTTGAGGGCGATGGCTTCTACGGCATCGACATCGCCCGCTTCATCCCCTACTCCATCACCCGCACCTGGCATGTGCAGCTGGCCATCTTCTGGATTGCAACGGCATGGCTCGCCACCGGCCTCTATATCGCACCCTCACTCAACGGCAGAGACCCTAAATACCAGAAAGTGGGTGTGAACATACTCTTTATCGCACTGCTTATCGTGGTGGGTGGATCACTCATCGGTCAGTGGTTCGGCGTGATGCAACGCATGAATCTGGTCAACAACTTCTGGTTCGGGCACCAGGGTTATGAGTATGTCGACCTGGGCCGCTTCTGGCAGATACTACTGCTGGTGGGGCTCTTCCTCTGGCTGGCACTGATGGTTCGTCCCATCCTGCCGGTAATCCGTAAAAAGACATCTGAGAAGGGACTGCTGATTCTCTTCCTGATCTCCTGTGCCGCCATCGCCCTCTTCTATGGTGCGGGACTGATGTGGGGTCGCACCACCAACCTGGCTGTGGCTGAGTACTGGCGCTGGTGGGTGGTACACCTCTGGGTGGAAGGGTTCTTTGAGGTCTTTGCCACCGTCGTCGCTGCCTTCCTCTTCACCCGCATGGGGCTATTGCGAATCAAATCGGCCACCAACAACGTATTGTTTGCCACGGTGATCTTTCTCACCGGCGGCATCCTGGGTACCTTCCACCACCTCTACTTCACCGGCACACCCACAGGGGTGATGGCCCTCGGCGCTACCTTCAGTGCCCTCGAGGTGGTGCCGCTGGTGCTGATAGGGTTTGAAGCTTACCACAACTACCGGATCAGCAAAGCCACCGAGTGGCTGAAGGATTACAAGTGGCCCATCTACTTCCTTCTCTCGGTCGCCTTCTGGAACTTCCTCGGGGCGGGCATCTTCGGCTTTATCATCAACCCGCCCATCGCCCTCTATTACATGCAGGGACTCAACACCACACCCGTGCATGGTCACGCCGCCCTCTTCGGCGTATATGGGATGCTGGGCATCGGTCTGATCCTCTTCGTGCTGCGCAGCATGTACCGCCATCAGAAATGGAACAACAAGCTGATCTCCTTCACCTTCTGGTCACTCAACCTGGGCCTGCTGCTGATGGTCGTGCTGAGCCTGTTGCCGGTAGGTCTGATGCAGACCGTTGCCAGCGTGAACGAAGGGATGTGGTACGCCCGCTCTGCCGAGTTCATGCAGCAGCCGCTGGTAAGCTTCTTCAAATGGTTGCGTATCGTGGGCGACACCATCTTCGCGGTGGGCACCCTCACCCTCTTCTGGTTCGTTTATCAGCTGACCATCAAGAAAAAAAGATAATTCACCGGGAGAGTCACTCACTCCGGACATTTCCGGCAGCAGTAACAGCTCTCCCATAAATTCAGCAATTATGCATATAGACAATCAAAGTAACATCGGGAAAATTGTAGCGGAGAACTATAAGGCCGCTTCCGTTTTCAAACAATATGGCATTGATTTTTGCTGCAACGGCAACCGCACCATTGAGAGTGCCTGCCGGAAGAAGCAGATCGACCCTGATAAGCTCTTAACAGAGCTGCAGGAGGCAGTAACCCAAAAGGGTACGGGTGAGATCGATTTCAAGTCGTTCCCGCCCGATCTGCTGGCCGACTATATTGAAAAGACCCATCACCGCTATGTGGAGAAGAAGATCATTGAGATCACACCCTACCTGAACAGGATCGTGCAGGTACATGGAGAGAACCACCCTGAGCTGCTGGTGGTGGAGCAGCTCTTTCAGCAGTCGGCAGGTGATCTCACCGCGCATATGAAGAAGGAGGAGCTGGTGCTCTTCCCCTACATCCGTCGGTTGGTACAGTCACAACTGTCGGGTAGTACAAAGTCGGATACACCGTTAGGCACTATAGCCGAAGTGATTGCCCGGATGGAGCAGGATCATGAGGCCGAGGGGGAGCGGTTCCGTTCCATCAGTGAGCTGACGGACAACTACAACCCGCCGGCGGATGCCTGCAACACTTACAGGGTGACCTTCAGCCTGCTGCATGAGTTCGAGGAGGATCTACACCGGCATATTCATCTGGAGAACAACATTCTTTTCCCTAAAGCCATTGAGCTGGAGAAGACACTCAGCAACTGACAGAGGCAAAGAGGCGGCAAGATGTCCGCCTCTTTTTTTGGCTTGCGGTATAATCACAACATATAGCAACAACAGGCAATCACAACAAGGGGGTGGCATTCACACCACCTCTTTTTACATGCAATTTACATGCAATATACATGCAATATTCACACCTGTAACATCACTTCGAATGCATCTTCTTTTGTACCTTTGTCCGATCAAACGAAGAAGTTATGAATCCAACACAGAGCGCAACAGCAGTGATCATCGCCAACGGACGCTTTCCGCAACATCCCA
>Ga0079223_10001953_pt1 | contig 12578 bp, 11 predicted proteins | sample Stecom2011_FD_75072 | JGI IMG/M metagenome (GOLD analysis project Ga0079223, IMG submission 75072) | Agricultural soil microbial communities from Utah to study Nitrogen management - Steer compost 2011 | ecosystem: Environmental > Terrestrial > Soil > Agricultural land | place: USA: Utah...
ACACTCAGCCATGAAACATGGGTTTTCGTGTACGAGTTTCGTACACGTACCTTCGTGTAAAAGGAAACACTCAGCCATGAAACATGGGTTTTCGTGTACGAGTTTCGTACACGTACCTTCGTGAGGTTGTGGTGAAGGCGTAGACGTAGACGCTGTCCATTTAAGTTGTGACGCTTGGTATTCTAAACGGAGGTGAGTGTGTGGGTCATAAAAAAAACGGGTATGAAGGAAAGGAAAAGGGAAATAGACTAAAGTGGGAAGTTGCGGAAGAGCTTAATTTGGCTGACGATTTGTCTAAAGGAGGCGATGAACTCTCGGTTCGGGAAGCAGGTAAAATAGGTGGAAATGTCGTTAAAAAATATTTTCCAAAGTCAGGTTCTGCTTATCCGGGATCTGAGTCGCCAGTTGTTTCATGGTTGCAATCTCCGCCAGAATGAAAGAGACGCCTCCCGCGGTCTCCGCCCGTAAGAAGGCTTTTGTCCGTGCCAAACTCAATTCAAAATTTTCCAATTCATGGTGATCAATCAGAAGTACCCACAGTCTACGCCATTTCAGCCATAAGCTTTCGATGGTTTTCAATTGATTGAAGGTTTCATCTCGATTTTTTGTTAGAATGCCCTTTTCCAAATTATCCAGTTCTTGTTGTAGGGTTGAGGCCTGTTTTTCCAGGGTGCGTTCAGTATAAAGCCCACAGGCAATCATGACAGCCAGTAGGAGGAGGACGATGATGATGATCCGCATTTATTCCCTTCTTTCATCTATCCATCTATCTCTGGTGATTATGGTATTTGAGCTCTTTGGCTTGGTATAGGAGTCGACCTTGAGCATCCAAGGTGGCAATGATTACCTGCTTTAAGTCGTTGATCCCAAATTTTTTTAACTCCCGTAGCAGCCATTCTTCGTCCAAACCCGCCTGTGTCAAGGCGCTTTGTTGTATAATCCCGTCTAAAATCAAATCGTAACTGATTCCCTGTGATCCAGTGGAAAGATCCAGGTCCTCCAGGGTTACCGGCCGTTTGCTGGATTTTGCCATTACACTTAAGCTACCGTCTGTCTCCAGGATGGCATATTCCACATCATGTAGATTGAAATATCCTTGACCTCTAAGTTGCTCAATGAGATCACGCAAGCTGTAGAGGTTGTTTTTTAATTCCTCATAATTGACTTTTCCTTCTTTAATCAGGACATTGGGTTTTCCGCAGATGAATTCTTGGAATTTCTGACTCTTTAGTGAGAGAAATGAGATGGTCACCTGGGCAAACAGTAAGGTAATTACTGGAATCACGCCGTTGAGTAAGGCTAAACCTTTATCCTGCATCGGCACAGTCACTAGATCAGCGATGATAATCGTGACCACTAACTCAAAAGGTTGCAGTTCCCCTATTTGGCGTTTGCCCATGACCCGCATTACCACTAAGACCAAAGAGTACAGGAGCAGTGTTCGGACAAAGGTGATTAACACGGTTAAACCTCCGACAATATGTGCTTTCGGTCTAAGCATCTAGTTTATCCAGGAATCCTTTTTTTATACTTATTTTACGTATACATGTATTCAATCGCCAATAATATTGACATCCGGATAGAGATTAATTATATTGTTAAAGTAAAAAAAGGGAAATTATATTTAATATAGAGAGAGGGAATTCTAATGTCTTATATCTCACGGATAATGGAAGATGTATTAAGTAGAAATCTTAATGAACCCGAATACCACCAGGCCGTGAAAGAGGTACTGGATTCCTTGGCGCCGGTGGTGGAGAAACACCCGGAACTGGAAGAGAACGGTCTTTTAGAAAGGTTGGTGGAACCGGAAAGACAGATTATTTTTAGAGTTCCTTGGGTGGATGATAATGGTAAAGTTCAGGTAAACCGTGGTTTTCGTGTTCAATTCAATTCGGCGATCGGGCCCTACAAAGGCGGGCTTCGTTTCCACCCTACCGTTTACTTGGGGATTATCAAATTCCTCGGTTTTGAGCAGATTCTTAAAAATTCTTTGACTGGCTTGCCGATTGGCGGGGCCAAAGGGGGAAGCGACTTTGATCCCAAGGGTAAGTCCGACGGTGAAGTTATGCGGTTCTGTCAAAGTTTTATGACTGAGTTGTATCGCCATATCGGTGCGGATACAGACGTACCTGCCGGTGATATCGGTGTCGGCGCCCGGGAGATCGGGTATCTGTACGGCCAGTATAAAAGAATACGTAACGCCTTTGAAGGTGTTTTGACGGGTAAGGGTTTGACCTGGGGAGGGAGCCTGGCCCGTACTGAAGCTACAGGATATGGTCTTTGCTATTTTGTGGATGAAATGATTAAGGCTAAAGGGAAAACCTTTCAAGATGCCACTGTAGTAATTTCGGGTTCCGGCAATGTGGCTATTTATGCGACAGAAAAAGCCCAAGAACTTGGAGGCAAGGTTGTGGCCCTAAGTGATTCCAATGGATATATCTATGATCCCAACGGAATTAACCTGGAGACAGTGAAAAGCCTTAAAGAGGTGGAACGGAAACGGATAAAGGAATATGTAAACGCGCATCCACAGGCTGAATATATTACGGGTGCAAGTGGGATTTGGGATATTGAGTGTGACATCGCCTTGCCCTGCGCTACTCAGAATGAGCTCAATGAGAGTTCCGCCCGAAAATTAGTGAGCAACGGTTGTTGGGCCGTGGGCGAGGGTGCGAATATGCCCTCAACTCCCGAGGCTGTCGAGGTGTTTTTGGAGAATAATGTCTTGTATGCCCCGGCCAAAGCGGCCAATGCCGGAGGGGTTGCCACTTCCGCCTTGGAGATGAGTCAAAACAGCATGCGTTACGTTTGGAGCTTTGCGGAAGTGGATGCCAAACTAAAAGGAATTATGGGCGATATCTATAAAAAGGCCAGCGCCGCGGCACGGGAATACGGATATGATGATAATTTGGTGGTCGGCGCCAATATTGCCGGGTTTATGAAGGTCGCCACCGCCATGCTGAATCAGGGAATTATCTAAGATTGTTTACAATCAAGAACTGTTTAACAATCTAGGATTGCCTACACACTAAGAGTTCCTTTTCTTGCGCGTTTTTTTATCTCATGTTAAAATGTAATGGTAGTTATAATTGCTCTACCGCCTCTTCGAGTCATGATTCGAAGAGGCGTCTTAATACGGAATACGTATTCATACCAAATTCGTTCTTGTACGAAGTGAGGGATTGTTTGTGGTAAAGATATTAGAAAAGAAGCAACTTACACCCAGCATACAGAAGTTTATTTTGGAGGCGCCGTTGATCGCCGGAAAAGTGCAACCCGGGCATTTTGTCATCGTGCGTCATAGTGAAAAGGGCGAACGGATCCCTTTAACCGTGGCTGATTTTGACCGGGAACAGGGGACGATCACCATTGTCTGTCAGGGGATGGGAAAGAGCACCAAAGAGATTAACCGGATGCAAGCTGGAGATTTCTTTATAGATCTCTTGGGTCCGTTGGGGACTGCCTATCCCATCAAAAGGCTGGGAACAGTGGTCTGTGTAGCCGGTGGATTGGGAGTAGCCCCTTTATACCCGAAAGCTAAGGCGTTGGCGGCTGTAGGAAATAGGATTATTGCCATCCTTGGGGCGCAGCGAAAAGAGTTATTAATTATGTCCGCAGAAATGGAATCAATCAGCGAAAAGGTCTTGTACAGTACTGATGACGGCAGTTTTGGTCATCATGGCTTTGTTACCAGTCCCTTGCGTGAGGTTTTGCAGGAAGAAAAGGTCGATGAGGTCTTGGCCATCGGACCGGTTCCCATGATGGCGGCTGCCGTTAAGGTGACCAAAGAGTTCAACGTTCCCACCGTGGTGAGCTTAAATGCGCTGATGATTGACGGAACCGGGATGTGCGGCGGGTGTCGGGTAACCGTCGGCGGAGAGACGAAATTCTCTTGTGTGGACGGTCCGGCCTTCGACGGTCATCGGGTGGATTTTGACGAATTGGCGAAAAGGCAGAGGTATTATAGGGAGATGGAAGAAGCGGCCGATCATAGGTGCCGTTTAGGTCTAGAGGGGGTAAAAGAATGAGTGTCCGACAAGACATGCCTAAACAAGATCCCGCAGTACGGCGTAGTAACTTTGACGAAGTGGCCCTGGGCTTTACTGCCGAACAGGCTGTAGCCGAAGCAAAGCGTTGTTTAAAATGTAAAAAACCCCTCTGCCGGGAGGGATGCCCGGTAGAGATCGATATACCGGCCTTCCTGGCATGCGTAGCGTCTGGTGATTTTGCGGGAGCCTTGGGCAATATTCAGGAAAAAAACAGTTTGCCAGCGATCTGTGGCCGGGTCTGTCCCCAGGAAAATCAATGCGAGTTTAGGTGTATTTTAGGGAAAAAAGGCAGCCCCATCGCGATCGGAGCCTTAGAAAGATTCGTTGCGGACTGGGGCCGAAAAAATAAAGTGAAGGCTAAGGCCAGGACCGCCGGAGAAAAGCAGCAGGAGAAGACGAAAGTGGCTGTGATCGGTTCCGGACCGGCCGGCTTAACGGCAGCCGCTGATCTGGCCTTAATGGGTTATCAGGTGACCCTCTTTGAGTCCTTACACGCGGCAGGCGGTGTTTTGCGGTACGGGATCCCCGAGTTTAGGCTACCGAAGTCCATCGTTGATTATGAGGTGGGAAACTTAAGCAACCTTGGTGTGGAGATTAAAACCAACTATTTGGTAGGAAAGACCATAACTGTACAAGAGCTTTTCGACCAGGGTTATCAAGGGATTTTTATCAGTACCGGAGCCGGTTTACCACGCTTTCTACAGATTCCCGGAGAGAACCTGAACGGGGTTTTTTCTGCTAATGAGTTTTTAACCAGAGTGAATCTGATGAAGGCTTACCTTTTTCCGAAGTATGATACACCCATTAAAATCGGAAAGCGGGTGGCAGTGGTCGGCGCGGGGAACGTCGCCATGGATTCCGCCCGTACGGCTTTGCGTTTGGGCGCGGAGGAGTCTATGATTATCTACCGCCGGTCCCGGACGGAGATGCCTGCCCGGCTGGAGGAGATTGAGAATGCGGAAGCAGAGGGAGTGGCCTTGCATCTGTTGACTAACCCCGTACGGATCCTCGGTAACGAGCAGGGTAATGTCCGCTCTATAGTCTGCGAAAAAATGGAATTGGGTGCGGCGGATGCTTCCGGTCGGCGGCGCCCATTACCGGTGGCAGGATCGGAGTTTGAAATTCCTCTGGACACAGTGGTGATTGCCATCGGGCAAGGTCCCAACCCTATACTTTTGCGGAACACGGATCATCTGGAACTGGATGAACGGGGATATATAAAGACGGATCCGGAGACGTTAATGACGAGTATTCCCGGGGTATTCGCCGGGGGCGACATTGTCACCGGCGCTGCAACGGTCATCGCCGCGATGGGAGCGGGTAAAAAGGCTGCCAGGTCAATTAAGAAGTACCTTGAAAATCCAGATAGGTAGAATCTGTTTCTTGCCTTTAAGTTTATTATATGGTATCATTAATAGTCCTGACCCCAACTACACCGGGTAACCGCGGGCACGAAGTGTCTGAGGAAAGTCCGAGCTCCATAGGGCAGGGTGCTGGATAACGTCCAGTGGGGGCGACCCTAAGGAAAGTGCCACAGAAAAGTAAACGCCGAATGGCGGATCCAGCCAACGGTTGGATCATCCATGGCAAAGCTGAAAAGGTGCGGTAAGAGCGCACCAGCGACTGAGTAATCAGTCGGCTCGGTAAACCCCACCCGGAGCAAGACCGAATAGGAGGGTTCATATACACTTACGTTATATGTGAAGACGGCCCGTCTTTCCCTCGGGTACGGTCGCAGGAGACGGTAGGTGACTACCGTACCAGATAAATGGTTACCGGCGTCTATGGTCAACATAGCCGTCACAGAACTCGGCTTACAGGTGTAGTTGGGGTCTGACACAAATCGCTCGTAGATATTTGTATCTATGGGCTTTTTTTATGCTTAAATTGTTCGACAATCATCATCAGTCGAGTATATCAGCGTGAGCGTGTTCCCATGTAGGATGTTTTTTTATAAGAAAAGAGAAAAACGACTCTTAATAGAGGTAATACTAGGAGTTTGTGGAATTTTATAGGTAATCTATTCATGCTCTGGGGTGTTTTTCGATGTCCGATTCTATTTTGAATACAAAGATTACACCTCCTTTGACAGGAGGTCCTCAGCTTCTATTCCGTGAGGAACTGGTGGAAAAAATCCATACCGGCCTTAATCAAGGAAAGAAGCTGATTCTCCTTTCCGCTCCGGCGGGCGCGGGAAAAACCACGCTCCTTACTTGTTGGGCGCAGAAGAAAAGTCCGCCACTGGCTTGGCTTTCACTGGATAAAGCCGACAATGATTTTCACCGTTTCTGGTATTATATCCTGGCGGCTTTGGCCAGTTTTAACAGTGACCTTGGTCAAGAGGGGCAAATCCCGTTACAGGCTGCTCAGACCGTTTCTGGGCAGACGGTGGTCACGTCTGTCCTTAATGATCTTTCCAATCTGCAGACTCCTTTGATTTTGGTGATAGATGATTATCACTTCATTCACGCAGAGGAGATTCATGAGAGCCTAAACCTCTTCATAGACCGGCTTCCTCCGCATTTTCATTTGATTATTTCCACAAGGGAAGATCCCCCCTTGGCTATCGCCCGCTGGCGTGCGAGTCTGGCCTTAACAGAGATTCGGTTTTCCGATCTACAGTTTTCATCTGATGAGACAGGTAAATTGTTGAATGAGATTATGGATTTCGGACTCTCTGCTCAAGACGTTTCAGCGCTAGAACAACGAACAGAAGGATGGATCGTGGGACTGCGCATGGCCGCTCTTTCCCTGGAAAACCTGAGCTCATCAGCACGACAGGAATTCATCAAGAATTTTACCGGAGATGACCGTTTCATCGTAGATTATGTGGTAGAGGACGTCTTAAAGAAGCTGTCTGAAGATACATTATTATTTTTGGTTAAAACCTCACTTCTGGACAGGTTCACCGCTTCCCTTTGCGATGCGGTAATGGAGAGTGCGGGTAGCGCCGAACAACTCAAAGGGCTGGAAGAGGCAAACCTCTTTCTCATCTCCTTGGATCACCAAAGACACTGGTTTCGTTACCACCACCTCTTCTCCGATCTGCTACGCAGTCGCGTGGGCCAGTATCTGTCCATGGCAGAGGTGTCGCAGGTATATAAAAAAGCAAGCGCCTGGCATGAAAAGAACGGTTACATTGAGGAGGCGGTAGCATACGCCTTTGAGACAAAGGATTATAATTACATAACAGAGGTCATTGAAGAAAATATCCTCATCACCTTTTATCGTAGTGAAACACGCCTTGTCTGCAGTTGGCTGAAGGCCTTGCCTGTTACTATTCTGCGTAGACGTCCACTTCTGGCCGGGGTTTATGCTGGATGTCTTCTGTTATCAAATGAAGAAACTGTCAATTCTGTTGAAGGTAGGAGTCTGGTTGAGGAATGGCTGGGTTATGCGGAAGAGGCTTTGGCGGCGCAAGTTGAACCCGTAAATAAACGGGTTGAGAGGATTACTAGCCATTATATTGACAAAATCCGGGCGTACCTGGCAAGATACAGAGGAGAAGACCCGGCGACGATTATTGCTCTGACTGACCGGGCGTTGGCCCGTTTGCCAAAGGGTGAAGAGATGTTTCGTAGCGCATTATGGCATAACCTTGGGCTGGCTTATCGGGATGCTGGTGAGGTTGATTCCGCCCTGAAAGCATTTGAACAGGCACGTAAGTCCGGTGAAAAGAGTAAAGATTTCTTCAATCTCGCAAGTTCCCTCAATCATCTGGCTGTATTAAACTGTAAACGGGGAGATCTTCTGCGAGGCTTGGAAATTTGTAAACAGGGTTTAAATATAATCTCCCGGCTTTCTGGTGGTGGAACCATTCCTTATGCCGGAAATATCTATATCACGTTGGGGTCAATCTATGGGGAGTGGCTCCGGTTTGAAGAAGGTCTGGAGATCATCTTACACGGGCTCGAACTCTTGGAATTAACCAACTCACTTTTAGCCCAGGAACGAGGCTATATTGAACGGGCTTATATTAAGCATTTTTCCGGTGACACAGATGAAGCCTTGGACGATCTACTCCGGGTGAGGCAGGCCTTTGCTTCTTCAGAGACGGAGATCGAGGCGCATTGGGCGGCCATCTCTTTGTTGGCCGCCGAAGAGAACCAGGATTATTTGGAGAATGCTCTCAGGTGGGCATACAACCGCCGACCGTCTATAGAGAACAGTCGGCTTAGCCAGACCGGTTTGATCTTTGCCCGTTTGAACTATTTTCAGCTGACCACAGAGCAGCCTGTAAATTATTTAGTCAAGCTCCGTGCATTGTTACAGTCTCTCACAGACTATCTGAGCCTGGCGCGGGAGAAAAATTCATGTCGTCGACAACTGGAAATCCTGCTTTTTCAGGCGAAGATCCAGCAAAGTTTGGATGAACCGGACCGGGCTTTTCGCTCCCTGCAAGAGGCGGTAGAAATAGGACGGCGGGGAAGATATCTCCGGGTTTTTTTGGAGGGGGGCGCTGAAATGGAGGGACTCCTGCAATTAGCCCTCTCCCGCAAACTCTGTGTTTCTTATCTTCATCAGATCATAGAAGGCTTCAATCGCCTCCAGAAAGAAAAGATGAGTTTTTCGTGTAAAAGCCACATCTCTCTGGATGAACCTTTAAGTCTGCGCGAATTGGAAGTACTGCGTTTGCTGGCCGCTGGATTTGCCAATGCGGATATTGCAAAAAAGTTATTTATCTCAATTAATACAGTGAAGACCCATATCTCCCATATATTCGACAAATTAGAGGTTGCCAGCAGAACTCAAGCCGTGGCTAAGGCCAGAAGGCTAAGGCTGGTAGACTGAATTCCTGAATTCCTGAATATCTGTTCCGTCCTGATTGGCTAAGGCCGCTTTAGAATGATTTAAGAACCTGACTTCTACATAACTATTTGCTCACCCCTGAAATCTGGTGATTCCACTTTTCCACAGAGAAAAATTGGAAATCACCCCAAAGTATGATTACAGGGTTTTTTTATTTTTTTATAATATTTTTAACTTGAATTATGGGAGGGTTATAAATGACTACAGGGATTAAGAATTTTATGATTTGTGGAGTCGGATTCTGTTATTTGCTGGTTAGCGGTTTGTTTCCTCTAAACGCCGCACAGCAATACCCGGTCGAAGGCTCGTGGGAGATGGTTATTCAGACCGTGGTTAAACAACCGGTGCGGATGGCGGCCTTTCTTGATGAGCATTTCGGTGTGACCGGAGGGTTTAGCGGTTCAGGCAAGACTCACGTTACAACAGACGGGGGACAAACGTGGACAAAAACGGAGAGTAGCGGAGGTTGTATTTTTGGAGTGGAAATAGTGGATAAAGAATTGGTCTGGGTCTGCGGAAAAATGATGGGGATGAGTTTTAGTACTCCTGGTGGTATTAGACTGAGTAAGGATGGTGGGCGCTCTTTTGAACACCAAGCGAACTTTCAAACTTCTCCTAAAGAATGCCCTATGGGCTTTTTAGGTGAGAAGACCGGGTGGGTTTATCAAGAGGGAAGGCTCAGCGCCACAGCGGACGGAGGTCAAAATTGGCAGACGCTCCCGTTGCCTGAAGAAGTCACTAAGATTAAAGCAGTCTCTCCTTTATCAGTAGAGGAAGGCTATATTCTTGATGAAACCGGGATAGTGTTTGTAACGAAGGATCAAGGCCAAACCTGGGAGTCCCTACCCCTTCCCAGAAATGAGTTTGCCGGGAAGGAAGCCGCTAGATTAGAGGGAACCACCGCCGGGCTACGCTTTTTTGACCGGGAAAACGGTTTGGCCGTGATGTCTCTGGTGGGAGATGAGGCGCCGGTGATTATGGCCTTTAGAACAAGTGACGGAGGAAGAAACTGGCAGGTGGAACTGGTTGATCAGGGAATGGGAAGCATCTTTCTTTCACCGGACGGTTCCTTTATTACCAGCTCTTTAAGGGAGATTAAAGTCTACCGTTACCGGGCTGAGGAAAGGAATTAGCGATTTCATGCGACAGCGGATGAATACTATTCTTACTTCCCGCTCGGGAATAATTTTCACCGGAGGAATCATCGGGTTATTGGCGGTAATTTTGGAGAAATTTGGTAACCCGCCGGGTACTGGTCTGTGTATAGTCTGTTTTGAACGGGATCTCAGCGGCGCCCTGGGGTTTCACCAGACTGCAGGCGGCCAGTGTGTTCGGGCGGAGATTATTGGTCTGGTCTTGGGGTCCACTATAGCAGCGTTGATTTTTGGAGAGTTCAAAGCCAGGGGTGGTTCTTCGCCGCTGCTCCGGTTTTTTCTGGGGGCCTTCGCCATGATTGGCGCCATCTTCTTTATGGGCTGTCCCCTGGGAATTTTTCTGCGCTTGGCCGGGGGAAATCTTAATGCGGTCTTGGCTGTGCTCGGTTTGATGGTGGGAATTTGGATCGGTGTGGGTTTTATGAAGACCGGATTTGATCTGGGTGGAAAACAACCGGCTCCTCCGGTTAATGCTTGGTTAATGCCCGTCTTCATGCTTGTGCTGCTATTAATCTTCGTGTTTGATCTGAGAGTAGATAACGCCGGCGCTCCCTTTCGGAGTTGGCTTGAGCCCTCGTCATTAAGCGCTCCTTTATATATAGGGCTTACTGCCGGGATCATCATCGGCTTTTTAGCCCAACGGACCAGATTTTGTATGATTGGCGCATTTCGTGATGTATTGCTAATGGGGTACGCCGAGTTTCTGTGGGGGATTGGGGCCATGGTCGTTATGGCCTGGGCTGGAAATCTCGTGAGTGGACAGCTCAAGCTGAGATTTTTGCAGCTGGGCACAGAAGCGGCAGTCGGTTTTGATCAGTATCTCTGGAGTTTTTTAGGGGCCGTCCTGGCGGGACTGGCCTTCACTTTGGCGGGGGGCTGCGCCGGAAGACAGCTTTTTCTTTCCGGAGAGGGAGACGGTGATGCCACTATCTTTGTTTTTGGGATGTTTGGCGGTGCGGCAATGGTTCATAATTTCCGGTTAATTGCCCGCCCGGCCTGTGGTACGGTTGGCGGTATCGAAACCCTGGGTGGTGTGGTAATCATTGTGGGATTAGTATTTTGTTTGACTATCGGTCTGGCTATGCGGCGCCGATGGGAGGTGAATTAAGTGATTTATTTGGATAATGCGGCGACCTCTTGGCCGAAACCTCCAGGTGTTAGTAAAGCGTTGGTTGACTTTACAGAACGGGTGGGAGCTAATCCCGGACGCGCCGGGCACCGGTTGGCGGTAGAGGCCGGACGGATTGTCTATAATACCCGTGAAGCCTTGGCAACCATCTTTAACGCCCCTAATCCGTTAAGAATTGTTTTCGGCGCCAATGTGACGGAAGGGATTAACCTGTGCCTGTACGGGGTATTAAAACCCGGAGACCACGTCATTACCAGTAGTATGGAGCATAATTCCGTGCTGCGTCCCTTACGGGATCTAGAAAAGAGCGGAGTGGAGGTCTCGGTGGCGCAGTGTACACCCCAAGGCGAGCTTGATCCGGAAGAAGTGGAGCGGTTGATTAGAGCCAATACCAAACTGGTGGCGATGAACCACGCCTCTAATGTGGTAGGTACGATCTTACCGATTCGGGAGATCGGCGAGATTTGTCGTAGGTATGACTTGCTTTTTCTGGTTGATTCCGCCCAGAGCGCCGGGGTTTTACCTATTGACATGGAAAAAGATTTCATTGATCTGTTATGCTTTACCGGTCACAAGTCGCTTTTTGGTCCGATGGGTGTTGGCGGGGTGGCAATCGGAGAGCGAATCGCCGAGGGGGAGATCAAACCCATGAAGCGCGGAGGAACCGGCAGTCATTCGGAAAAAGATGAACAACCGGGTTTCTGGCCGGACGCTTTGGAGTCGGGAACCCCTAATGTAGTGGGTCTAAGCGGTTTGGAAGCTGGACTTTCCTGGCTGCTGGAGAAGACCATTGCGCAGATTCGTACGGAAGAAACTGAACTAGTTCGTCACCTCCTGGACGGTCTAGGAGAACTGAAGGACGTGACTGTGTATGGGACGAAAAACGCTGCCAAACAGACGAGGATGGTCTCTTTTGCCCTAAACAATCTGGAAGTTTCCGAGGCCGGATTAAGGTTGGATGAAGAATTTAGTCTTTTGTGCCGTGTCGGTCTGCACTGCGCTCCCATTGCTCATCAGACCATCGGAACCTTTCCCCAGGGAACGATCCGCTTTGGATTGGGCGCTTTTAATACTTTAGAGGAGATAGAATACGCCGTGCGTACCATTGATCTGCTGACGAAGGAGGCGTCATGAAAAATCAAGGATATTCCGTATTCTTGTTTCAATCATCCAGTTATGCCTGGAGAACAGAGAAGATCCTTGCCGGAGAGGGGATTCATTCTAAATTGATCCCCATTCCCCGGCATTTAAGTTCCGATTGTGGGGTCTGTATTCGAGTCACTCTGGCCGACAAGGAGAGCGCCCTCACTGTCCTGGAGAGGAAAGGCCTTCGCTTTGAGGGAGTCCATGACCTGTGAACATTAAATCTTCCCTCCTTCTTCATGAAATCTTCACATCTTTGATTTAAAATGTCTGTAAGGGTAGAGGCGGGCG
>Ga0079223_10001954_pt1 | contig 12576 bp, 10 predicted proteins | sample Stecom2011_FD_75072 | JGI IMG/M metagenome (GOLD analysis project Ga0079223, IMG submission 75072) | Agricultural soil microbial communities from Utah to study Nitrogen management - Steer compost 2011 | ecosystem: Environmental > Terrestrial > Soil > Agricultural land | place: USA: Utah...
CAGTTCCGCTTCCAGCAAATGCAGTTCCCGGACAGCGGCGGTGGTTGTCCAGCTTTGTTGCTGGTAGGCCAGGTCCAATCCTGCTGTCTTCAGAATTTCCTGAGTGCGCTCCAGGGCGGCCCGAGCCACTCCGATGGCCATTCCAGCGACCACCGGTCGGGTGTTGTCAAAGGTTTGCATGGCGCCGGCAAAGCCCTTGTCCACGCTGATCTCGGGATCACCCAGCAGGTTTTCTTTCGGAACCCGACAATTGTCAAAACGGATAGCGGCCGTGTCTGAGGCGCGGATGCCCAGTTTCTTCTCCAGTCGCTCCACGGTCATTCCGGGTGTCCCTTTCTCCACCACGAACGACTTGATCGCGGCCCGGCCCTGGGATTTGTCGAGCGTGGCCCAGACCACAACGGCATTGGCCCTTTCACCGGCGGTCACATAGATCTTTTCGCCATTGATGATGTAATGGTCGCCGTCTTCCGTGGCAGTCGTCTGAATGGCGGCGGAGTCTGAACCGGCACCGGGTTCGGTGATCGCCATGGCCGCCCAGGTATTGCCAAACCGTTGAAGCTGTCGCTCATTGGCAACGGCGGCGATGGCTGAATTACCCAGGCCCTGGCGAGGGATGGACAGAGCCAGGCCAACGTCGCCCCAGCAGAGTTCCGTGAGACCCAGAACGGTTTTCATGTTGGTGCCATTCTGGTTGCCGGTGCCGGTGTCTCCGGCGGACCGGGCCAGGCGGCCAGCCCCAGCACCACCATCGGCCGCGCCATCGTTCATGCCGTCCATGATGGAGGCGAACATATCCAGTTCCTTGGGATAGGCGTGCTCGGCGCGGTCATAATGTCGGGAAATCGGCCGGAAAACCTCTCTGGCGACCTGCTGGGCCTGATGGACAATAGGTGCAAACTTACCGGGAACATCGAGATTCATAGCGAATATCCTTTTTGTCAGGCGTGAACGCCGCCATGGTGCGTGGCGGTGGAGCGAAGATCCCGATACCAGCGCTCTACCGGGTGTTCTTTAACAAAGCCGTGGCCACCGAGCAGTTGGACACCGTTGGTTCCAATCTCCATGCTTTTCTCATTGCACAGCAAGCGGGCCAGGCAGCTTTCCCGGTGGAAGCTTCGGCCGGTTTCGGCCCGGCTGGCGGCGCGCCAGGTGAGCATGCGCATACTGTCGGTCTCAATGGCCATATTGCTGATCATGAACGCCACCGATTGCCGGTGGCTGATAGGCTCGCCAAAGGCCTGGCGGTCGTTGCAGTAGGGAATGACATAGTCCAGTACCGCCTGTGACGTACCTATGGCCAGGCCGCAGCGCATCAGGGCGGCTCTATCGATGAAAGCCTGAAAACAGAAATCGTCATCGCCGAGCAGTGCGTCGGCCGGTACGTCCAGGTTGTCGAACCGGACCGAGGTGGCCTCCGCCGCGCGCAACCCCATCCCCGGGGTATCGGCCATCGCCAGGTTTAGGCCAGCGGTTTCAATAATAAAGACCCGGGGTGTGCCATTGAGGGCAGCCGAGACCAGCAACAACTCGCACTCGGCGCCTGCAATCACAAACGATTTTTCGCCGTTAATCCGGTAGCCCTGATCGGTCTCGGTAGCCGTGGTGGATGGTTGCATTGGGTCAAACAGCGGCGTTGGTTCGTCAATGGCGAGGCTGGCCACCGGCGGCGCATCCTCGCAGAAGGCCGGCAGATAGCGGGACTGTTGCTCTCCATTGCCCCAGCAACTGATCGCCTGGGCGACACTGAAGGGTGCCAGTAGCCGAACGGCCAGTGCCATATCGCCCCAGGCCAGCTGTTCGGCTATCAGCGCACTGGTCACCGGAGACTGCTGTTCCGCCACCCCGCCAAACTCGCTGGGTACCGCGTACATGGGCAAGCCAAGGGCAGCGGCCTCGTGTTTAACGGCTTCAGGCAATCGGCCCTGTTCGTCGGCCTCCTGGGCTGCGGGCCTGAGGACATCCCGGGCCAGGCGTTTCAGGCTGTCGACAATCATTTGCTGGTCGTCGTCCAGGCTAAGGTCAAACAGGTCGCCTGGGGCCCCGGGTGGCAGTCGCTTCCGGGGTAGCCAGTTGCGAACCCGTTTGAACTCACGGCCCGCCAGGGCAATGGTCCGGAAACCGGTCCGAGTGCCTTGGTATGCCGTACGTTCAAGGGGAGATCTCAAGCCCAGTCGATCCAGTAAAGGGTTGCCGGATATCCTGTTCATGATCGAGAGTGCAAGTCCGATTGGATCCCTGGTCACGCTGAGCTCCTGAGGTTGTCTGATTCATCACACCACGTGGAACCGAGCATGGCTCCGGAGGTCACAATGGCCATTGGCAGGTGCAGCATTCCCTGATGGCATTGTGGTCAATTGTGATTTTGGCGCGCCAGGCGTAGAAGCGCGCATCCGCTATCGGTAAACTCACCCCCTGACTCAGGGATTCGTCAATCATCCAGGTGGGAAACCCAAACACTGCATGCTGTTAGCCCGACATCACATACAAAGAATCCTGAAGCTGACCGGGCTTGCGTTGCTGTTGAGCGCGTCTGCCAGCCATGCCAGTCAGGTCAGGGTTGAGGTTGAGGGCGATCACAGTGACTTGAGAGACAATGCCCGGATTTTTGTGGGTGAGGTAGAAGGCCGCTCAGCCGATGGCCTGCGCCGTTACGCCTCCACGGCGATAGCCCAGGTTGAACAGGCCATACGGGCCCTGGGGTACTACAATCCGGTGATCACATTCGAAGTCACCGAAAACGCGGATGGGCTGGCCGAGCTGGTGTTGACGGTTGTGCCGGGGGAGCCCGTGCGCATTCGTTCCAGGTCAGTGCTGATCGAGGGGCCAGGCAGTGAAGATCCGGCACTGATTGATCAGATTCCGAAAGAGCCGGCGGAAGGAGATGTGCTTCATCATGGCCGCTACAACACGCTGCGGCAGGCCATACAGAATCGGGCGCGACGTCTGGGTTACTTTGACGGTGAGTTTGTGACCCGCCGACTGGAAGTAGACCCGTCCGAGAATCACGCAGATATTACCTTGCACTACCGTACCGGAGAGCGGTATCGCCTGGGCGCGGTTACCTTCCTGGAAGGCCACGGTTTTGACGAAGGTTTACTGAACCAGTTTGTGACCTTTGAACCAGGCATTCCTTTCCACGCCGATGAAGTGGCGAAGCTCAACGGCGATCTGTCCAACAGTGGTTACTTTTCCGGTGTGGATATTGATGCTTCACCGAACCGGGCAGAGGATGGAGTGATACCGGTGGATATTGGCCTTACCCCCAGGCCGCCCCGGTCAGTCGGCGCCGGTGTTGGCTTCTCAACAGACGTTGGGCCACGCTTTCGGGGCAACTGGCGTGAGCACTACATTAATCCAATGGGGCATCGCCGTGGCGCAGACACGGAGCTTTCGGAGCTGCGTCAGAATGTCAGCGGCTGGTACGAACTTCCACTGGATCCCCCAATGTCGGACTCCCTACGGTTGGGCGCGGGTTACCAGCGGGAGCATATCGAAGACGTGGAATCGGAACGGCTGACGCTGGGGCAACAGTGGCGGCATCGGCTGGATACCGGCTGGATGCAGGTGTTGTCCATTCGATGGGAAGGCGAGCGCTTCAAAATTGGCGAAGATGAGCGGGGCAACTCCAGCCTGTTGCTGCCGGGGCTCAGTTACTCCAAACTCCAGGCCAACTCGCCCCTGGACCCGTCCCGGGGCTACCGATTGCAGTTTGATGTGACCGGTGCCCACCGTGCAATCATTTCCGACGCGGACATCCTGCACGTGAATGTGCTGGCCAGGGGGCTGTATACCCTGGCTGATAATCACCGGTTCCTGACCCGTTTCAACTTCGGTGGGGTGGCGACCAACAGTTTTTCCGATGTGCCGCCCTCATTGCGCTTCTTTGCCGGTGGTGATCAGAGCGTCCGGGGCTATGGTTATGAAACCCTGTCGCCCCGTGATGACAACGGTGTAGCCGTCGGTGGCCGTTTTCAGCTGGTCGGTGGTGTCGAATATCAGTACGAGTTTGTCCGGAACTGGCGGGTGGCGGCGTTCGTCGACAAGGGCAACGCGGTGAATGATGTGTTTGACCGGCTGGCGACAGGTGCCGGCCTGGGGATTCGCTGGGTGAGCCCGGTAGGGCCGCTGCGTCTGGATTTGGCGAAAGGCCTGGACGAAGAGTTTGGCGGCGGCTGGCGTATTCACTTTTCCATGGGGCCAGAGCTGTGACCGATCATCCACCGGTGCCACCAGAGCAGGCTGAAGGTCAGCCGAAGAAACACAAAAAGCCGCTGCGCCGGCGCTGGTGGTTCTGGCTGTTGCTGGTCGTCACATTGTTGCTGTTTTTGCCCCTGGTGCTCGTTGGGCTGATTTTGCTGGCCGTGCATACCGAAAAGGGAACGGCCTGGACCATTGATCAGATTCCCGGGTTGCAAACCGAGGCCGACCGAGGCTCCCTGCTTGGCCAGTGGCAGGCCGACCGCCTTGAATGGCACGGCTATGGTGTGGGCGTGGTGGTTGAGGCTCCGGAAGTAGACTGGTCTCCGACTTGCCTGTTCGAAAAAACCATCTGCCTGGACACGCTCAAGGCCGATCGGATTGCAGTGACCCTGCAGCCCTCTGAATCTGATGATGAAAGTTCCGGTGATATCAGCCTTCCCAGGATTAACCTGCCGCTGGCAGTGGTGATCGGGGATGTTGCCCTGGGGCCGCTGACGGTAAATGACGGAGCCATCTGGGACCGGTTTGAGCTGCAATCCCGGGCCTCCGGTGCCAGCCTGGAGCTTGAACACATGCTGTATCAGCTGGACGAGATACGGGTATCGGCGAGTGGTCGCGCTGACATGCGGCGGGATTGGCCCCTGGATATCGATGTTGACGTATCCTTGCCGCCGCCATCGGGAGATGACTGGCAGATCACCGTTAACCTGGGTGGCAGCGTCAGGGACTTGCGGTTGCGAGGTGCCAGTAGTGGTTATCTCAATGCGAATATACAGGGACAGGTTCAGCCGCTGGAAAGCCGTTTGCCAGCATCCATCAGGCTCGAATCCGAGCGCTTTCTTGCCCATCACGACCTTCCGGATACACTGGCGCTGAAGAACTGGCGATTAACCCTTGACGGTTCCCTGGCTAACGGTTTCAGGGCCCGTACTCAGGCGCTGCTGCCGGGTACCGAGGGTGATATCGAGACCTCTATCCAGGGATTGGTCACCACAGAGAAGGTGACAGATCTGCTACTGTCCATGACCGGCCCTGGACGGGAGGGTGATGAACAACCCGGAACACTGGAGGTACAGGGCGAAGCTTCCTGGGTTGACGGTCTGGCTGCGGATGTGGGGCTGTCCCTGGACCGCTTCCCATGGTACAGCCTGGTGTCGGGGCTGGATCAGCCTCCGGTTTCTCTCAACCGTCTGGAAGGTCGGGTCAGTTACCACAATGACCGCTACGAGGCCGATCTTGACGCTAAGGTCGCCGGCCCCCTGGGAGATGCCGAGCTGAAGGCCCGCCTTGATGGCGACACTCAGGCTGTCCGTATCACCCAGCTCGACATGACGACCGGAGCGGGTTCCCTGTCTGGCGAAGCAGAGCTCGATTTTTCTTCCCAGCTGGCATGGCAAGCTGCCCTGGTTCTGGATCAGTTCAATCCGGGCTACTGGGTGCCTATGCTAGAGGCCCGGTTGGACGGTAACGTAAACAGTGAAGGCAAGCTTCAGGACGACGCGCTGCCCCGAATGTCGGCGGACTGGAATCTGCAGGGGCGATGGCAAGGGAACAATGCTCGCGCCCGTGGCCAGTTGGCCAGTGATGGTCGTGAGTGGCGAGTGGATGATCTTGTGCTTGTCGTGGGTGAGAACCGTGTAGAGGGGCAGGGTCGTTACGGCAGCCAACTGGCAGGTGACTTGTCCATTCTGTTGCCTGAGCCAGCGATGTTTGCCGAAGGGCTGGCTGGTGAACTGGAAGCCAGCCTTCAGTTTGCGGGCACCGTGGACGATCCCACCGCCGAGCTTGTCATGGCCGGCCGTGGGTTAAGCTGGCAGGATCTGTTGCAGATTGAGACCGTGGATCTTGATGCCAGTCTGGCCACAGACGGTGTGCTGGAGGCAGCACTGGAGATTAATGAGATTCGTGCTGCCGACCAACAGCTGGAGAACGTGTCCCTGCGCCTTGAAGGTACCCGGGATGAGCATCAGCTAACAATCAATGCCAACCACAGTGAGGCGACCCTGCTTGCCGTATTCGCCGGCGCCCTGGGTGAGAGCCTGGATGCCTGGCAGGGTGCACTGAACCGTAGTGAAATCGACATACTCGGCCCGGGCCAGACGTGGCGACTGGAGTCTCCCGCTGAACTTGCCTACACCGAAGAAGGCGACCTGAGCCTCGGCGGTCACTGCTGGCGCTGGCAGGACAGTTCGGTGTGCGCCGACGATCAGCAGCTATTGCCGGATGCCCACATCGTCTTCCAGATTCGCCAGTTTCCGACGACTGCCCTAGAGCCGCTGTTGCCTGATACCTTCCGCTGGAGTGCCAGACTGGATGCCGATGTTGACCTGTCACTGACCGACGCTGGTCCGGATGGCAGAATCACACTGGATGCCGGTGAGGGGACCTTTGAATTTCTGGTGCTGGATGACTGGGAAACCCTGAGTCATGAGCGCCTGACCGTCGATGCCCATCTTCAGCCCAGCATAGCTGAGCTTTCAGTTGCCCTGCGGGGGCCAGAGCTGGGCGATTTTACTGCCGAGCTGGCGGTTGATCCAATGGCCGAAGAGCGGCCGGTCCAGGGCCGTTTCAGCTTGAACTCACTGGATCTGGCTTTTGCTTCCGCGTTTGCCGGGGTGGAAGAGATTGGTGGTCAGGTTAACGGCCAGGGCGAAATTACCGGCCCACTGTTACGCCCCATGATTCATGGCGAACTGGCCCTCACGAATGGTCGTTTTTACGATCCGGGCCTGCCACTACCACTGAATGACGTGGTGCTGGTGCTCGAGTTTCTGGGCGATTCCGCTGATATCAGCGGTCGCTGGAACAGTAACGACCGCAGTAGCGGGAAACTTTCGGGGATGATCAATTGGCAGCAGGAGCCAGAAATCGAGCTGTCGATCATTGGCGACAGACTGCCGGTGAATTTCGAACCATACGCCCGGGTAGAAGTGGGGCCAGACCTCACCATTGCATTCCGCAGTGGCGAACTCTCTGTCTCGGGACGGGTGGAAGTGCCTCGTGGTGAGATCGAAGTCACGGGACTTCCGGAATCCGCGGTTTCCGTCTCCGAAGACGAGGTGATTGTTGGGGTTGAAACCGAAGAGCCGACCATCCGGCGGATGGTGATGGACGTGACGGTGGTAGTCGGCGAAGAACGGGTAGCGTTTGATGCCTTCGGTGTGACCGGGAACCTCGAGGGTACGCTGCGGATTGGCAACGATATGGATACCCGGGGTGCGCTTCAACTGGTGAATGGCCAGTACCAGGCATTTGGGCAGGATCTGGAACTGCGGCGAGCGCGAATTCTATTCGTTGGCGCCCTGACAGAACCCTACCTGGACATCGAAGCAGTGCGCAGAGTAGACGCTGTTGTTGCCGGTATCAGGCTTAGCGGCCCCGTGAACGCCCCTGAAACCGAGGTGTTCTCTGAACCTTCCATGCCCCAAAGCGATGCGTTGTCCTACATCATTCTGGGCCGTCCGCCCCAAGGCCGCGGTGATGACGGCCAGATGGCGCAGGCTGCGTTGTCGTTGGGGCTGACCCAGGCCAGCAGATTGACCCAGGGCATTGGAGACGAGCTGGGCATTCGCAATCTCACCCTGGAAACGGAAGGCTCCGGAGACGAGGCCGCGGTGGTGGCCAGCGGATACATTACCGATGAATTGAGCCTGAGGTACGGCGTCGGGATATTCGAACCGATCACCACGGTCGCACTGCGTTATGATCTGGGCCGGTATTTCTATCTAGAGGCGGCCAGTGGTCTGGCCGCCTCACTGGATATCTTCTACACCCGGGATTTCTGATCGACGGTTGTTAATCCAGGTTAAAGGTGGCGTTGACGCTGGCCTGGATTTCCCGGGGGGCGATACTGGAAACGGTGTCGCTGGCGGCTCTTGCTTCCGCCATCATCATGGGCATCGGGCGGTGCCCGCCATTGATGTTGATGGTTTTGACCTCACCACAGGTTTTGCCCAACTGTTCCGCCACAAAGGCACACCGGCTGCGAGCATCCTCGATGGCCCTGGCCAGAGCCTGGCGTTGCAGACGCTCTTCGTCGGAATGGAAAAACTGGTGTTCGCTGAGATGGTATTGCAGGCCGACCTTGTGGGCCTGTTCCAACAGGGGATTCAGAAGTTCAAGATTGTCGATGGAAAAGCTGACCGTCTGGCTTGCCACCGCCATTCTCTCCGGTTGTTGTCCACGCTCCTGAACCGGTAGCGACCGGGTATACAGGTTAACGTTGGCGTCTGAGTAGTCCACCAATTGGTCGCGCATGCCCTGTATGGCCTTGCGCCATTGCTCCATGGTCTCGGAAAGGCGATCAGATGCCCGCTCTGGCAGGTTGTGCTCGGCACTGGCGGTAAATTGCAAACGGGCGCTGTCCGGAGTGTAGCGAACGCTGCCCTCGCCACTCAGGCTCACTTCGCCAGCGGAAACGGCCAGTGGTGCCATTGAGGCCACGAACACCGTTGCGGCCAGTGCTTTGGTGTATTTTTTCATGATCAGTCTCCTTGTTGGCCAAAGGCCATATCTTGGCTTTGCAGCCGCTCCAGTTTCCGAGCCCGGGCGGCATGCACAAAGTGGCTGAAAATCCGCCGGTGGCCGGTGTGATACAGCAGGTATTCCGGATGCCACTGAACCCCCATCAACCATTGTTGCCCGGTGTTTTCGATGGCCTGCACAAACAGGTCGTTGTCCAGTGCCGTTACCCTGAGATTCCGCCCCAGGTGTTTAATCGCCTGGCTGTGAATACGGTTCGCACCAATCAGGGTGCTGTGCATCAACCGGCCTATCCGGCTGTCCTGGACCAGCTGGACCGTCTGAAGGGGGAGCAGCAAAGGGCGGTGACGGGTTTTCATTCGCAGCGGGGTCACGTTCTGGCACAGCGACCCGCCATGAAAGACATTGATGAACTGGGCGCCGCGGCATATACCCAGTACCGGAATGTCTATTTCCTCGGCTTGCTTGAGCAGCCTGAAGTCGGTTTCGTCCCGTTTCAGGTCGTATCTTGCGGTCACTTGTGGCTGTTGGCCATAGCGGTTGGGGTGTACGTGGGTGCCGCCAGACAGCATCAGGTCATCGAGCAGGGAGACGTCCGTGCTGGATCCGGGGCGAATGTAGTGCGTGTGGGCGCCATGCAGCCGCAGGCCCAGATTGATCAGTCTGTGGGCGGTGCTGCGCCTGGCGGGGCCGCTGATGCCAATGGTGATCCCCGGCGATTCTGGTGCTTCCTGGGTCTCAGACATAACCGCGCTGTTCAAGCCATTGTTCCGTGGTGTCACGCCATGAGCGGGTGAGGTTGCGAAAACTGAATGTCTGGGCTTCCCGGAACAGTTTCCTGAGTTCTTTCAGGTGCTCTGGATGGTTTGCGATCTGCTCCAGTACCACCCAGTCGTTCCAGACCGTGGAGAAATGCCATCGGGGGTTGTCGATATCGCAATCGGGTAACCGGTAGTGCAGCGTCGGCCGGCTCTTGATTCTGGGGTCGTCCACATAGTCGTGCAACAGCTCTGAATCCATGTGTGCAAACAGTGGCAGAAGGTCCAGGGCCTTGTTCCGCGTCGGGTTGAAATTCAGGTAGTCTTTCATCAGCGAGGCCTGGTCGGGAGCATAATCTTCCGCCATCAGCATATCCGTATAACGGCTGCTCCAGGGCTCGATGTAAGTGGTAAATTTTCGGCTTATGTCAATCTGATGCCGGGATTTGAGCCAGTCATAAAGTGCCGCGAAGGCCTGCAGGTAGGTGACAATGGTTGCGGGTTCCAGGTCCGGCAGTTCGGGATTGAGTTGCAGGCCGAAAGCAAAATAAATCGCTCCCCGGCTGCCTTCCGCGCCAAGTTCGCGCAGCTCGTCTACCAGTTCTTCGATCAGACCCAGTCTGGAAAAGGGCAGAGGTGGCCCGACAATCTCAAGAGGCACAATGCGTTCTGCGGCAAAATCGATGACATCCATGGCGTGGGTGCCCAGCTCGCGGATTGACTCGGGCAGGCGTTCGTCCGCCAGGTCAAGATCCTTCACAGGGTCAGAGTCCAGCTCAATGGTGAAGGTTCCGGCGTCCGTCTTCAGGCTGGTGACATAACGCGACTCCAGCTCCGGGGTGCCCTTGAGCAGGCGGGCGACATGTTCGACCAGTTCATCGTAGCCCAGTCCGGAGAGTTCGATCTCCACGCCAACTCTACGCTCTTCTCCATGGTGATTACGAAGCCGCTCCGGCATCGCACAACGCTCTGTCGAATTCATTGGCACCTTGCATCCATATAATTCACGGACTTAAACCATAACACACCGATATGCTGCGGCCCGATTACATGGCAGAAAATTTCAATCGGGCTTTACACTGGATAAAACACTGTATATAGTCAAATCACTGTATATAAAACCAGGATGAAAAACCCGGAGTACATGCATGAAGCTGACCGCGCGACAGTCCCAGGTGCTGGATATCATCCGGCGTTACGTAGACGAAACCGGTTACCCGCCAACGCGGGCAGAAATCGCTGCCGAACTGGGGTTCCGCTCCGCCAATGCGGCAGAGGAGCACTTGCGGGCCCTGGCCAGGAAAGGCGCCATCGAAATGGTGCCCGGTGCCAGCAGGGGGATTCGACTGCCGGAAGTGGAGCAGGACCCGGGGTTACCGGTTGTCGGCCAGGTTGCGGCGGGCAGCCCGATTCTCGCCCAGGAACACATTGAAGAGCACTGCACTTTGCAGCCGGAATTTTTCTCGCCATCCGCCGATTACCTGCTCCGGGTGCGCGGCATGAGCATGAAAGACATTGGCATTCTCGACGGTGATCTGCTCGCAGTGCATCGCACTCAGGATGTCCATAACGGGCAGGTGGTTGTGGCCAGGGTTGGTGAAGAAGTGACGGTAAAGCGGTTTCGCAGGGACGGCTCAAAGGTCTGGTTGATTGCGGAAAACGAAGAGTTTGCCCCGATTGAAATTGATCTGGCTGAACAGGAGTTGTTTATCGAAGGTCTGGGTGTGGGCGTGATCCGCCGATCAGATTTGCATTGATAACCAGCAATAAGAAACGATTAGCGCAGGTAGGTGAGCAATGGAACAGTTAAGCTTCACTCAGAACATGGCGTTCCAGCCGGCGGCCATCATGCCCGCCCGCACGGTGTCTACAGGAAAAGCACGGTCCACAGCCCTTCACTCATCGTCAGACGTCGGTCGGGGAACCAGGGATTTTGGCGGTAACGTGACGGAAATTATTCTTCCTGAAGGGCAGGTGGAGAACGTTCAGTTGCTGCTCCCTATGCTCACCCAGCTGAACCAGGAAAAGCGCTGGCTAGCTCTGATTGACCCGCCACAGTCCCTGGTTGGCAAGTGGCAAAAGATGCACGGTATTGTGGCCAGTGAGTTGCTGGTATTGCGCTCAACCAACGATTACTCAGCACAGCAGCTGGCTGAGCGTGCTTTGAGTGCCGGTACCTGTCATGCGGTGGTGCTCTGGACTAACAAGCTCGGGCGTTCAGCCTTTGAGTCCCTTCAAAAGGCTTCGGCGCAAGGTAGCAGCCACGGCGTGGTGCTGCGTCATCGGTAAAGGAGTTCAGTGGAGGGTGTATTGGGGCTGGGGTTCGGCCAGATCATTGTCGTCATCGTCCCAGTCAATATCGTGTGCGATATTGCCGGCGGCCTCAATCCCTGCCGCAATCATCGCCTTGGCAACGCTCATGTCGCGGTCTTCCATCATTTCCCTGGCCTCCTGCGAGAAGGAAATGCGTACCAACGGCGCTGCGTCGTCATCAATGCGGCGCAAGGCATAGTCGCCATTGGCAAGTTGTACGATTTCAAAAAACGATGGTGACATTCGTTCAACCTTTGTCTTGGTGTATTCGATTCGGTGTGGGGATTCAGCCAACAGGGTGGGGCTACCACTCGCTGTGTTGTTCCTCAAGCCGTTTGGCCAGTTCAGTCATGGCCGCCAGGGTCTTTCTGAGTGTTGCGGCGGAACGGTCCGGGCCCTGTTCGACTGAAACCGCGATGATATTCTCTTCGGTAACATTCTTGCGTGTGGTCGGAGGTTGACTCAAAGCCGATTCAACCTGGTCAAGATGGTTCCACCAGCTTCCCGATGTCTCCGCCAGTTCTCGCAAAAGCCGGGTCTCGTGTACCTCGTAAGGAAACAGCGCTTCCAGTTCTACCAATGTCTGCGGTTTTTCGGCTTTGTGCTGATGGTATCGGGCAATCATCACCAGCAGCGTTCGCCTTGCCCGCAGCAGGAGCTCGGCGGAGCCCTGAGACAGCGCTTCCGTTTCCGCAGTGGAGCGCTTGGTGTCCGACTCAAGCCTGGCGAGTAAGGTGTTGGCCAGAAAAAGCTTTTGGGCTACCAGTGAGTACCATTGTGATGCCATCTACCACCCGCACTACGTGAGCGTTCAAGAGTC
>Ga0079223_10001955_pt1 | contig 12575 bp, 7 predicted proteins | sample Stecom2011_FD_75072 | JGI IMG/M metagenome (GOLD analysis project Ga0079223, IMG submission 75072) | Agricultural soil microbial communities from Utah to study Nitrogen management - Steer compost 2011 | ecosystem: Environmental > Terrestrial > Soil > Agricultural land | place: USA: Utah...
CGTCTGCTCATCGAAGGCCCGCCCGATCAGCTGCAAGCCGAGGGGCAGTCCCTGTTCCGAGAGGCCTGCCGGCACAGAGATCGCCGGCTGACCCGCAAGGCTGGCAGGGACTGTAAAGACGTCGTTCAGGTACATGGCGATTGGGTCGTCCATCTTTTCCCCCATGGGAAAGGCCGGCCCCGGCGTGCTCGGCGTCAGGATGACGTCGACCTTCTCGTAAGCCTGGCCGAAATCCCGGGCGATCAGGGTGCGCACCTGCCGCGCCTTGTTGTAGTAGGCGTCGTAGTAGCCGGCGGACAGAACGTAGGTGCCGATAAGGATGCGCCGCTTCACTTCACGGCCAAAACCCGCGCCGCGCGTCGCCTCGTACATCTCGTCCAGGCTGTCGCCCTCGACGCGCAGCCCATAGCGCACGCCGTCATAGCGCGCGAGGTTGGAAGAGGCCTCGGCGGAGGCGACGATATAGTAGGTCGGCAAGGCGTAGCTCGTGTGCGGCAGGGAAATGTCGATGATTTCCGCCCCCGCAGCGCGCAGCCAATCGATGCCCTGCTGCCAGAGCCGCTCCAGCTCCTCTGACATGCCATCAACCCGATACTCCTTCGGAATACCCACCTTCAAGCCGCGGATATCGCCTGTTAGAGCCTTTTCGAAATCAGGCACCGGCTGCTCGATCGACGTCGAATCCTTCGGATCGTGGCCGGACATGGAGCGCAGCAGGATGGCGCAATCACGCACACTCCGGGCCATTGGCCCCGCCTGATCCAGGGAGGAGGCAAAGGAGACAATGCCCCAGCGAGAACAGCGGCCATAGGTCGGCTTCATGCCGACAATGCCGGTGAAAGCCGCCGGTTGGCGAATGGATCCGCCGGTGTCGGTTCCCGTGGTACCCAATGCACAGCGGGCTGCCACCGCCGCCGCCGATCCGCCGGAGGAGCCGCCGGCCACCAGCTTCTTGTCACTTCCTTCGGCGCGCCAGGGGTTCTCCACCCCGCCGTAAGCGCTGGTCATGTTCGACGAGCCCATCGCGAACTCGTCCATGTTGAGCTTGCCCAGAAGGACGGCGCCATCGCGCCAAAGGTTGGCTGTGACGGTCGACTCGTAAGTCGGCTTGAAGTCCTTGAGCATGCGGCTGCCGGCCGTGGAAGCCACGCCCTCGGTGCAGAAGAGGTCCTTGATCCCAAGAGGGATCCCCTCGAGCGGGCGCCCTTCCCCTTTGGCCAGGCGTTCATCGGAGGCTTCAGCCATGGACAGAGCCTTTTCCGGTGTCTCCACCGTAAAGGCGTTCAACGGCCTTGCTGCCTCCACAGCGGCGAGGTGGGCTTCGGCCAGTTCGCGAGCTGACATTTCGCGCTTCGCCAGCGCGTCACGCGCTTGAGCCAGGGTCATGTGGGTTGGGCTCGTCATCACTCCACCACCTTCGGTACGACGAAGAAACCGTGAGCGGAATCCGGAGCATTGGCGAGAACAGCAGAGTTGCTGTCCTCCTCGGTGACCACGTCCTCGCGCAATGGCTGGCTACGTTCGACCACGGAGGTCATCGGCGGAACGCCCGTGGTATCCAGTTCACCGAGCTGCTCCACCCATCCCAAAATCTTGTTGAGCTCGCCGACCAGTGCCTCAGCCTGCTCCTGCTCCACATGGAGCCGCGCAAGCTTGGCGATGTGCCGGACCGTGCCGAGGTCGACCGACATGCTGCGCCAATCCCTATCATTCGCCTAATGAATGTCCGTCGCGGACGGCGCGGACCCTAGCACCACACCCGGTAAGCGACAAGGCGAACCCCGCCCTCACCGACCGCCTCGAGTAGTTCAATAGCGCGGCGCACGCCAGCCGAAGAGAACAAAGATCATTCGAGTCGCAAATATCCCCATCATGCTGATCATCAAGGCCCAGAACACCGTTTCGGGGTCAGACAGATGGCCGAAATACTGAAGATAGAGTGACAAGGGGAAGGACCAGAGAATGACGGTTTCTCCGTAGAAGGCATTGTGAAGAATGTCGTTCTTGCTGTCGGCACGTATCATGTCGCGCAAAATCGCGCCGCCCGTGGCCGTCAAGGCGGCGAGCAGCGGCCCCCACATCCACAGAGGGTCGCGACCGAACTCTGCAGCCACAGTCACCGCTACAATGGTAAAGGCCGCGATCCCTGCCGCATCGAAGAACTCCATGAGAAGCTGCGGCCTCATCCGGCGACGCATCAGCAGAACCAAATTCACCGCATCGAAGAACAGAAGCGAGCGGCCGCGCGCGCGATCCAAAAGCCGATTGAAGAGGTAACCAGCCAGTAGCGTGCCCAGGACGATATAGACATAGATCGGATAGGCAAAGATGTAGGGTTCACGCAGGATCAGGAGGTCGCGCACCACACCGCCTCCCAGTGCCGGCAGGCACGCCAGCACCACAGCGCCGTACAGGCCATAGCCACCGCTGCGCGCGATCACGACGGCAGATATGGAAAAAGCCACCATTCCCACGATCAGAATGGCTTCAAACCAGGAACCGTAGAGTGCAATGTCCATGACCGCAGGCAGCACGAAGCGACGGCCGATGGTCTTGGTCTCACCGCGCGCATGAAGTTTCGCCAGCGCCGTATCGAAGCGCTGGATCACTTCCGGCTCCACTGTCTCTCTGGAGAAGAGCGCGGCGACGGGCGCTTCGTAGATTGGCACCTTGTGTGCTTCGAAGCCTCGCAGATCGTGCCGTGCCAACTCACGGTAGCCTGCAAAGCGGTCCAAGATGAACCCATCGATCTGGCCCGAGGAGAGGCTGGAAAGAAGGTCATCGATTCGCGGCAGCACCACAACCTGATCTGGATGGCGGTTCTGGAAATCTGCGAAGTCAGCGCCCAGTTCGAATCCTTGAATTACCCCTAGACGCAGTTGTTCTTGCGCCAGCACCGCGAACAATCCTTCCAGCGTCGTTGCTTGAGGGAGCAGATCACTCGGCAGAAAGACACTCTCTCGGCTCATGCGCAGAGGAACCGAGAAGTATCCGTATCGGTCGCGCTCCTTGGTGTGAAAGGCCGCGAGTGCAGCATCGATTTTTCCCGCTTCCACCTGGGAAAGCGCTTCCTCCCACGGAAGCTCCTCCAGCACGACCGTCAAATCCGCTTCGTCCGCAGCCTGCCGAAATGTCACCACATCTATGCCGGTAACGTACTGGCTGTCCCCCCTAAGCTGATAGAACTGGTAGGGTGCCTGTGGAGACCAGGCGACACGCAGTACACGATCCTGGGCGTGGGCAGGTGACAGGGGCGTGGCGGCTCCAATGCTCAGGCTGGCCAGCAATATCAAGTGCGCCACAAGGAACAGGTGTCTGTAGAAGGGTCGCATGGTGACAGAGAGTGCACTACCGCAACGCGGGGTTAAAGCGAGATGATACAACCCTATAGAACTGGCTTTGTGTTTACGCCGCACATATCCCAGCCGGGTGATCATGGCCATCGTTGAGCTGCGGGCATTGCCGCGTCTTCTTCCACCTCGTTCCAGGCTTCTCGGTCTCGATCTCGGTGAAAAAACCATTGGTCTTGCGATAGCGACGAGCGATCTAAGCCTCGCATCTCCCCTCGAAACCATCCAGCGAACAAAATTTACCGAGGATGCACAGCGGCTGGCGGACATTTGCAGGGAGCAGCGTGTCGGCGGCCTTGTGCTCGGCTTGCCGCTCAATATGGACGGCAGCGAAGGCAAACGCGCGCGCTCAACCAGGCAGTTTGCGCGCAACTTGGAAGAGCTGGCAGGCTTTACACTGCCGATCGCCTACTGGGATGAAAGGCTCTCTACGGCAGCCATTGAGCGCTTCCTGGTGGAAGACGTGGACATGAGTCGCCGTCGACGTGGTCAAGTGGTCGACAAGATGGCCGCTGCCTTCATTCTTCAGGGCGCCATCGATGCGCTCAGAAATTGGAATAACTCCGGCTCCGAGCGCCTTGATAAGAACTAAAGAGGTGCATTTCGGTACATATTTGGGCCAAAGCTCCGGAGTCTCTGGCCCCTAGAGCCTCTACACGCTAGACAGGAGGAAGGGGGTCCGCCGGGTAAGTAGGCCATTCGCCGTCACTTCCCGTCGAGACAACTCAAGGCAGGGCAACAACAAGAGCGGCGGCGCGCAGTGAATGCCACCTCGACCATACCGCCGAGCATGAAGCGGCTTCGCATTCTGGCGCTCGCGCTGATGATTCTGTCACCTCTGGGGGTAGCTGCGCAAAATGGAGAAGAACCGGCTCCTGAAGGCGTGCCCTATACCGCCGAGATAAGCGGCGACCTCAGCAATCGCCTCCGCAGCCTCATTGACGAAAGTTCAGCCTTGCTGACCCAGCAAGATCGCCTGCCAGGTAGCGAGGCAGCCCTTCGCCGCCGGCTTGCCGACGACCTCGATCGCATCGCGAGGATTCTCCGATCTGAAGGCTACTACAATCACAACATCGAATATGAAGTTGATGACGAAGAGCATCCTGTCCAGATCCACATTACGGTAGAGCGCGGACCGGCCTTTCATCTGGCTGATTACGAGATCGTCTATACTGACGAGGTCCCTGCCTCGGCGCCGCGGGACGCCACGGCCGTTGGCCTCACGTTAGGAGAAAGAGCCCGGGCCGCAGAGCTCCGCGCCGCGGAAGAACGAATTGCGCAGTGGCTGCAGGAATCCGGCTATCCCTTTGGAAGGGTCGCTAGCACCCGCTACCTCGCGGACATGGACGAGGCAGAGATCCGTGCGGAGGTACGCGTCGTTCCAGGGGAAGCCACCCGCTTTGGTCCCCTGTCGATCGTGGGCCTCGAGACCGTGCGCGAGGATTATCTGCGCCGCATCATCGACTGGCATGAAGGCTCCCTCTATGACCAGCGCCTGACGGAAGAGGCACGTCAGAAGCTGTCCAAGACGGGGCTGTTCGAGTCCGTCGTGACCAATATGCCGGACTCCAGCGAGGATGGCGAACTGCCTGTGGAGGTGCAGGTTGCAGAACGACCGCATCGCACCATCGGCGCCGGTGTTTCCTTTGCGACTGACGATGGACCGGGGCTCGAAGTTTTCTGGGAGCACAGAAATCTGTTTGGCGCGGCCGAACAGCTCAGTCTGCGAGCGCAGGGCACGCAAGAACAGCAGAGTGTGACAGCGGATTTCCGCAAACCAAACTACCTGCGTCTCGACCAATCGCTCCTTTTCGAAAACGAGTTGCGCCACGAAGACAGCGATGCTTTCGAGGAGTACACCAGCAGCCACTTTCTCGGTCTGGAGCGTAAACTGAATGAGAGATGGACTGTTCGTGCTGGCCCAAGCCTGTTGATCACCCGGGTGACCGAGGACGAGGATACATCCTATTTTGGTCTTCTGGGTTTCACTGGCGGGGTGACCTATGACGGCAGCGACGATCTGCTGAACCCCACCAGTGGCGCGCGGCTTGACGCTACCTTGACTCCCTACGTGAGCGTCGTCGGCGAATCTGCGAAGTTCATAAGAGGCGACGCTACTGGCTCTCTCTACTACTCGCCTCTGGAAAGTGACCGGGTGGTCCTGGCTGCGCGAGGGCGCTTCGGATCGCTGGCCGGCAGTTCGCGAGGCGACATACCGGCCAACTTGCGCTTCTATGCCGGTGGCGGCGGGTCCGTTCGCGGCTACGCTTTCCGGTCCGTCGGGCCCCTGGACGATGACGATGACCCGATCGGCGGAAGATCGGTTGTCGAATTGGGTCTGGAAGCGCGGATCAAGGTGACTGACACCATCGGCATCGTTCCCTTTCTCGACGCTGGGCAGGTGTACGAAACGCCATGGCCACAAGGCGAGAACCTGCAGTATGCCGCCGGATTGGGACTGCGCTACTACACCGCCTTTGGTCCTTTACGGGTGGATGTGGCGACGCCACTTAATCGAAGGAAGGGTATCGACAGAATTTACCAGTTCTACATCTCCATCGGGCAAGCCTTCTGAAATCCGTGAGCAGCGAACAGCCACCCCAACGAGGACAGGAGAAAGGACGCCGCAGCTTTACGGCCAGGCTGTTGTTGTACGCGGCGCTCCTGATCATCGGCCTGCCGCTGCTGCTGATCCTAGTCCTGTATCTCGGTCTACAAACCGCGCCCGGCCGTGGGCTGTTGGTCGACGTGATCGAAGGCAGCGTGAGCGAGCCAGGTGGGCTCCAGTTGAAGATCGATCGGCTCGACGGCCCTTTGCCACAGCGTATCGAGTTGGAAGGCTTAGAACTCAGCGATCCGCAGGGGCCGCTCGTAACTGTGGATCGCGCGTTGCTAGCATGGCACCCGCTCGACCTTTTGAATCGGCGCCTCGACATCCGCGTGGTGGAGGCAGACCACGTCGCTCTGCATCGCCTGCCGGAAGATAGCACGGAAGAGCCGCCGCAGCCGGGGACCTCAGAGCCATTCCAGCTTTCCCTTCCCGAACTGCCGATCAGCATCAACCTCGAAACGCTTAGAGTTGAGGAGGTCTCGCTGTCGGAAGAGGTGGCTGGCATGCCTGCGCGCCTCAGCGTCGACGGGCGAGCTCGGTTGGAACGAGACGGAGCTCTCGAGACCCGGCTGGCGGTAAGACGGATCGATGATCGCCCGGGAAACCTGGATGTCGATCTGGCTCTCGCAGCAGGTGGCGAACAGCTGACGGCACGCGTGACTGGTTCGGAACCTGCTGGCGGCTTGGTCGCCGAGTTGCTCGACCTCCCCAATCGTCCTCCTGTCGAACTATCGCTCGATGGAAACGGACCGCCGGAAGATTGGGAAGCCCGGTTGGTCGTCGATGCAGGAGAAGCAGCCCATCTGGCGGCCGATCTTCATCTCGATAGCCTACAGCCACTGGATCTTAATGTACGAGGTGAGGCACAGCTTCAGGCCTTGGCGCCTGCAGAAGTTCAACCGCTACTAAGCGACGGTCTGAGGTTCAATGCCCACATCGCACAGCAGGAAGACGGCGCCACTCGCCTGGATGATCTTCGCTTGTCGCTTGCGGCGGCTGAGCTGCAAGGCAATGGCTCGCTTGAAGCTGATGGTGAAACTGTGGAAGCCGGCCTCAACCTGACGATAGACAGCGGCAGCGCTTTTACCGGGTTGACCTCTCCTGCGGCTTTCGAGGCAGCCGAAGTTGCCCTGAACCTGAGCGGCCGTCTCAGCGCCCCAACAGTAAGGTTGCAGGCAGAACTTCATGATGTCGAGGCACCACAGGTGCATCTCGACGTGATGCGGCTTCAGGTCGACGCCACGACACCGCAGCCCCTGAACGAAGCTGATGCAGCAGTAGCAGTAGATCTGGAACTCAGCGGCGAACATCTCCGGCTGGATGACGAAAAAGTAGGTCAAGCTCTGCCCGGCGATCCTCGATTAACGGCAGCAGGCATCTACCAACTCAAGCATCAGCACCTCACGCTCGAACACCTGGAAGCTTCACTGGCCGAACTTCTGGTGCAGCTTTCAGGAGAAATGCAGTTGCCACAAGGCGAGGCAGTGCTCCCTGTCGGCGATTTTGTGCTGAAAGCCCAGCACGAGAACCTCAGCAGTCTTTCCGCCTTGGCCGGTCAGGATCTCCGCGGCAACATCACTTTCGATGTGGATGTTCGCTTGCATGAGGATGGCGCTGTCGAGGGAAATGTCACTGCTTTGGCTGACCGCCTCCATTTAGGGATTCCCGCTGCCGACGCCATGCTTGGAGAGCGCCCGGGGCTGGTTGCCAACCTCAGGCGTACGCAGGATGACCAGCTACATCTGGAAGAGCTCCATCTAGATACGGCTACCACCTCTCTGACTGCGGAAGCGCTGATCGCAGCAGACTATTCGACGATTGATGCCGCCTATCAGCTGCAGATATCTGCGCTGGAACCGCTTGGCGAAGTCCTCGAGCAGCCGCTCGGCGGAAGTCTTCGACTGGAAGGAACAGCGGTAGGCCCGGTCGCGGGCCCGCATGTTCAGGCCACCCTCGCAGGAGATAACCTGTCGCTGCCAGGCGACCCGGCAAGAACCCTATCCGGTGAACTCGATATCGATCTGGCAGAGACCGGCCCACTGGGCAGTTTCAGCTTGGAAGGCACGAATGGACGCTACGGCCCGCTTAGTTCCCAAGCGGTGTTCGCGCTGGCCAAGGAGGTGCTGTTTCTTGAGCCTTTCAGCTTCAACCTCGGGGAGGCAGCCAACATCAATGGGCGCCTTGAATGGCCATTGGATGGAAGACCCGGCAACGGTCACGTTGAAGGCGAGATCCCGCGCCTGGATGCCATCGCTGCACTAATCGGGTCCGAGGCAGGAGGAAGCCTGCGTTTTCAGGCCGACCTCGCACCGGAAGATGAACAACAGGGGCTTCAGGCAACTGCAAGTATTCAGCAGTTCCGCTTCGGCCCAGCAGGCGCCCCCATCGTGCAAAGCCGCCAGGTCGAACTCCAGGCTCGGGCTCGCGATCTGATGGGTGCGCCAGCGTTGGAAGCGGAAATGACCGCTTCATCGATTGTAGCTGACGCCTTGACCCTCGACCAAACCAGCCTTACGGCCTCCGGCGATCTGACCGCGCTTGGCTTCGAACTGAATGCTCAGGGAAGTGCTCAAGACGAACCTTTGCGCCTGCAGACAAGTGCTTCGCTAGGGCTAGGAGAAGAAAGCACGGCGGTCTCCTTGACCTCACTCGAGCTCGACTGGGCACAAGAAGAGGTTCGGCTGCTTCAGCCTGCAGAAATTGTGGTTGCGCCAGACCTCAGCGTCAGCGGCCTCCGACTCGCAATTCTGGGTGGGCAACTTCGAGCAGACCTTGAGCAGCAGGGAGCTTCCCTGACCGGCAACCTGGACCTGGCCGGCCTTCCTTTGGCTCGGGTTGCTGAACTCGCGGGGAATGAGGATGTCGAAGGACTCCTATCCGCTGAGATGTCTCTCTCTGGGACAATGGCCGCCCCCCGAGCACGTCTGAACCTCTTCGCGGAAAATCTCGCTATCGCGCCGGAAAGTGACTTGTCCACGCGACCTGCCATGACTTTCCGTGGCGAAGCCCTGCTGCAAGAGAATAGCCTCAGCGTCGATGCCAGTCTTCAGGGCTTCGCTGAGACCCCCTTGACGGTAACCGCCCGCCTCCCCGTCCGCGCGTCCCTGGAACCCTTCCAGATGGAGCTGGTGCGGACCCAGCCGCTTGACGCCAACGTTCACTGGGAAGGAGATCTAGCCCCCGTCGTCGCACTCTTACCGACAGACGCCATCCGGTTGACGGGCGACGGCCTTATCGACCTGAGCGCAAGGGGAAGTCTTGAAGACCCGCAACTCGCGGGTCAGGTCGTTATCCGACAAGCGCGTTATGAAAACTATACCAGTGGGACAGTTCTGGAGCCGATGGAGCTGGTGCTGACGGGCGCCGAACGCCGCTTGACGCTAGAGCGTCTTGAAGCCAGCGACGGACGTGATGGCAGCATCAACGGAAGCGGCAGCCTGACCTGGTTGGGAGAAGAGGGGCTGCTGTCGGACCTCCATATTCGCTTCGACGAAATGCTCATCGCCCAGCGTGACGATGTGACGGCGCGCATAAGCGGGGGCATCGACGTTATCGGCAATCTCTTCACCGACGCGCTGATATCGGGCCGCCTGACGAACGACTTCATTGAAGTACGTCTGGTCGACGCCCTTCCTCCAAGCGTCGCGGAGATTCAGGTAGTAGAGGTTCGCGATGGCGTGCCCGCCACGCCGGAAGAGGAGCTGTCTGATGAGGCGCCCCGCCCCTCTCCCATCGCGCTCAATGTTGAAATCGATCTTCCCCGCCGGGTTTTTGTTCGCGGGAGAGGGTTGGAATCCGAATGGCGGGGCCAGTTCCTGGTTGCCGGAACCATAAGCTCTCCTCAGATCAGCGGGGAGATCAACCCCGCGCGCGGCAGCTTTACGGTCGTCGGCAAGACCTTCGTACTGCAGGATAGCTCCATTCGTTTGCCGGTCGGCGCGCCTAGTCTGGATCCGGAACTCGATCTTACGGCTGTTTACTCCACTCCCGATTTTCGGGCTCTGGTTCTGGTGACGGGTGCTGCATCAAATCCGCAGATCGAGTTGTCCTCAGAACCTGAATTGCCACAGGACGAGATTCTCTCACGCGTCCTCTTCAACAAGAATTCCGCTAATCTCACCGCGATGGAAGCGATCGAACTCGCTGATGCGGCAGCGGGTCTGGCCACAGGAGGTAGCGGCCTCACCGGCTTGATGCGCAGGAGCCTCGGTGTCGACGAGTTCGGTTTCAGGCCAGGCGAAACCGAGGATGACCCAGGTTCGGTCGCTGTCGGTACCTATCTCGGCGAAGGGGTTTATGTTGGCGTGCAGCAGGGAATCCGTCCCGGCAGCACGGGCGTCACCGTCGAGATCGATATAACAGATACTATCAAGGCGCACAGTGATATGGGCGTCGATGGCCGCAACCGCTCGGGGGTACGCTGGCAGCTCGACTATTGAGTTGTCCCTCTGAACCGGAGGGAGCCTTGCCTTGACCCACCGCTTTGCGTCCGTTACCGCCCTATCTTCGCTGCACGGTTAAGGAAGTTCACGATGATCCCCCGCTATAGCCGGCCGGAGATGGCCGATATCTGGTCGCCCCAAACGCGCTTTCAGATCTGGTTCGAAATCGAAGCGCACGCCTGCGATGCCATGGCGGAACTCGGAGTCATTCCGAAGGAAGCCGCTGCCGCCATTTGGCAACGCGGCGCCTTCGAAGTTGATCGCATCGACGAGATCGAGCGGGAAACAAAGCATGATGTCATCGCCTTCCTGACCAACGTTGCGGAGCACGTCGGCCCAGAAGCGCGCTTCCTTCACCAGGGGATGACCTCCTCGGACGTCTTGGACACCTGCCTCTCGGTGCAGTTGACCCGCGCCGCGGATCTGCTGCTCACAGATCTCGATCGCCTCTTGGCAGCCCTCAGGAAACGCGCCTTCGAGTTTAAGGACACGCTCTGTGTTGGCCGCAGCCACGGGATCCATGCGGAGCCCACGACCTTCGGCGTGAAGCTCGCCGGTCACTTTGCTGCCTTTCAGCGCAACCGTGAGCGGCTGCTGTCAGCACGGGAGGAAATCGCCACCTGCGCTATTTCTGGCGCCGTCGGCACCTTCGCCAATATCGATCCCTTCGTGGAAAACTATGTAGCGAAAAAGCTCGGCCTTAGCCCGGAACCGGTCTCGACCCAGGTCATTCCGCGAGACCGCCACGCGACCTTCTTCGCCATCCTCGGTGTGATCGCCTCCTCGGTCGAGAATCTTGCCGTTGAGATCCGTCATCTGCAGCGAACCGAGGTGCGTGAAGCTGAAGAGTATTTCTCACCCGGCCAGAAGGGCTCTTCCGCGATGCCTCACAAGCGCAATCCGGTACTGACGGAAAATCTCACGGGTCTTGCGCGAATGGTTCGCTCCGCAGTGACCCCTGCCCTGGAAAATGTGGCGCTTTGGCATGAACGGGACATCTCCCACTCTTCGGTCGAGCGGATGATTGCGCCGGACGCCACTATCACTCTGGACTTCGCGCTCAACCGTCTCGCAGGGGTGGTCGAGAAGCTGCTGGTTTACCCAGATCAGATGCGGCGCAACCTCGACCAGCTGGGCGGCTTGGTGAATTCCCAGCGAGTGCTGCTTGCCCTGACCCAGGCCGGAGTGAGCCGTGAGGAGGCTTACCGCCTCGTGCAGCGCAACGCCATGCCGGTCTGGCTAGAGGGCAAGGACTTTCGTGCGGAGCTCGAAGCTGACCCTGACGTTCTCCTGACGCCAGAGCAGCTAGATGCCTGCTTCGATGATGCCTATCACACCAAGCATGTGAACACGATCTTCGAACGGGTCTTCGGCTCCACGGCGCCGTGAACTGCTAGACAAAGTTCAGGGCCTCTCATCGGGTCCCCAAAGTAAACCCGATGAGAGGCGACCTGCTCAAACCGCGTCGAGTTAATCGTCGCGCTGTGTGCGCTCCATGCGCTCGTGCCGTTCCTGTGCTTCCAGCGAAAGCGTCGCGATTGGGCGTGCTTCCAACCGCCGGATTGCAATCGGCTCATGCGTTTCTTCGCAATAGCCGTAGGTACCATCGTCTATACGTTTGAGCGCCGCATCGATCTTGGCAATCAGCTTGCGCTCTCGGTCGCGCGTTCTCAGCTCAAGCGAACGGTCTGACTCCAGCGTTGCCCGATCCGCAATATCGGGTTCTGCTAGGCTTTCCTTTTGCATGTGTTCAAGAGTCTGATCCGATTCACGCAGCAGCTCAGCTTTCCATTTCAGTAGCTTTTGCCTGAAATGTTCCCGCATGCGCGGGTTCATGAACTCTTCGTCTTCGGTCGGTCGGTAGTCGGGATCGAGAGTGATCGTCATTTTACCCTAACCGCAGCCACCAAGTTGCGGCGCGAGTATAATTTTTTTGCGCAGTGGAACAAGCCCCCGTCCCCACACGCAAAAGCAGGGGGCCAAACGCACGCTCACCGCCCGCAATCGCCTGTTTTCTAAAGACGATTGCGGGCCTGTTCAGAGTCTTCAGGATGGATCCGGCAGTTGGGGAATCAAACGTCCCGTACCGCCTCAGAAAGAACCGCCTGGGCCGCGGCTAGTCGCGCGATGGGAACGCGATACGGCGAGCAGCTCACGTAGTCGAGACCGATA
>Ga0079223_10001956_pt1 | contig 12574 bp, 4 predicted proteins | sample Stecom2011_FD_75072 | JGI IMG/M metagenome (GOLD analysis project Ga0079223, IMG submission 75072) | Agricultural soil microbial communities from Utah to study Nitrogen management - Steer compost 2011 | ecosystem: Environmental > Terrestrial > Soil > Agricultural land | place: USA: Utah...
AACTAATTGCTCTTTCTTTTTTTCATTTAAGTTGGTCAATTCTTTTTGAGTCGATTTTAAACTTTTTATATCCTCTTGAATTTGAGCTTTATCTTTCTTTTTCGCTTTTTCGGCTTGAGAGTTTAAAGACTTAATTTCATCTTCAATTGTCAATAGTTGAATTTGAATTTTTTGCTGCTCTTCAATTATTTCTTTTTCAGTGGTCATAATTTCTTGCGCATCTTTGAATGTTGTTTGTTGCTTTCTTAAAATCTCTTGAAGGAATTGCTTGTTTTTTTCAGCATCAACTCCAATAGTAACTTCAACTATTTGCTCTCTTTGTAATTCAATGATTTCATCCGTTATTTCAAGTTTCTTTTTATTGTCTTTTTCCTTTTCTGCTTTTCGCTTTAATTCAGCTATCTTAATTTCAGTTTGCTTAGCATTAAGTAGGGTAGAGGTGTTCTTATCTTCACTATTGTTAGCATTGTTTTCTGTTAGTTTTCTCAATTCTTCTATTGAATTCTCAAGTATCTTTCCTTCCTGATTAATGAATTTTTCATTTACCTGAAGGACTTTGTTTTGATGAGCTTTTTGTTCGGATAATTTAGGGTTTGTTTGAGTTAATGTATTTAACAATTCTTTTTCCTCATATAGTTTTTGCAATGCTTTTTTCTCTTGGAGACTAGCAGCTTCAAACATAGGTGATTCATTGTTCAATGTATAAAAGTCTTCTTGACTAATCTCTTCCGTTGTATTTTCTGCTACATTTTCCTTTGTTTCTGTTACTTCACTTTCCACTTTTGTAGTAGATTCTTTCTCTGTTGTTTCAGCAACTATTGGTTCTTCTCTTTTAGTTTCAACTTCATTCTCAATTTCCGGAGTAGATTCTTTCTCTGTTGTTTCAGCAATTAATGGTTCTTCAGTCTCAGTTTCAACTTCATACTCCATTTTTGGGGTAAGTTCTTCTTCTGTCACTGAAACTTTCGGCTGAATATCCTTTGCAATCATTTGATTGATGTATGCTTGCTGTTCTGATGGTTGAGCATCTGTTTTCGTCTTAATTTGTTCTTTAATTAGCGTTATCTCTTGTTTTAATTCCTCCGCTTCATTCATTAGTTTGTTCATTTCTCGAATATGTCCAGATATCGCTTGCTTTTCAACTGTGGTTAAAGAACTTGTGTTTTTTGTAGAAGTTTCCTCGATTGCTTGTTTCTCCTTTTCAATATTCTCGTTTACCTTTTTAAGTGTCTCTTGCTTTTGTTTTAACTCTTTACTTTCCTTGTATATCTCAGCGTAGTTAGCAGTACTAGAAATCTCCTTTTCTTCTGTTTTAGGAACGTTGTAAGACTTCTTATCATAAGTATTTTCTTTCGCTAAGTAATTGCTTTCGTCTATTTTAATTTGGTTGATTAATGCTTGGTTTTCAGCATAGATAAACTCTAATTCTTCAATAATGATATTGATTTTTCTGATTTTATTAGTGACCTTAACTTCTTCCTCTTGGTCGTCGATAGTTGGGAATGTTGCTTCCAATTTTAAGACACTATTTCTTAACTGTTTTAGTTTCTCTTCAATATTTTTTTGTTCTTCTACTAAGCTGCTTTTAGATTTAATTTCATTTAAAAGTGTAAGCAAGTCATAGTCGTTAGAATTTAATTCTGATCGAATATGATTGTTAACTTCATATAAACGTTTATCGAGAACAAGGTCTTCTTCAATTTTATTGATACTATTTTCTAATCTCTGTAGCTCCTTTCTTTTTGTATCAATCCCTGTTTCACTTTCAAGTGTTTGAATTGATTCGTCTAGTAGGACTTTATCAGCATACACATTTAAAGAATGTGTTGTTTGGTTACCACTTGGTGTTAATTCCGCCAAAGTTGGAAGTTCATTATCTAACTTCTTCTCTAAATGATTACTTCGTTGTTTTGTAATCTCCTGCTCAATATTTATCAATGATTGCTGAACCTTAGTGTCCTTTTGTAATTTTTTATCTTTAGAAATTTGATTTAATAGTTCTTTTTTCTTTTCTTCTAATGCGTTCACTTTTTCTTCTGCAGTTAGAATTTCATAGAAGTTTATTCGAAATGAATTATCTTCATTTATTTCTTCATTTTCATCTAATTTCTCTTCATTTACAACTTCGGAAACTAATTTCTCTTGCTTTTCATCCTCTTTTACTTTCCCAGTTTCTTCAACTTTTTCCTTTGGTGATTCTTTAGTTGGCGTTTCTTTAATTGGTGTTTCGGTAAAATTAACAAGCTCTGTTTCTGTTTCAGCTGCATCGTTCTCTGAATTCTGCTCTGTTTCTTTTATTTGTTCTTCTTGATTTCCTGACTCTTTTCCTATGCCTTGTTCAGAAGCTTTCTTTTCCTCTTCCGCTTCCGCAATCCATTCTTCAATCTCAATAGGATTTCTTGTTAAATCGACTTGATTTTCATCGGCTAATTTTTTAATTGTATTTTCAATCGTATTTTGTTGTTCAATTAACTGTGCAATGTCTTTTTTAACAGTTTGTTCTATGCTATTAGAAGTTTCAGTACTTTCTGCAATCATAGATTGTTCCTCGATTTGGTCAATCTGTGTATCGATGTAACTGATCTCGTTATTTAAGTCGTATAATCTATTTTCTTCTTTGTAAATTTCTGATTGAATAGCCTCGGCCTGCTTCTTTTTACTTTGTGCTAAATCTTTTTTCAGATTTTCAATATTTTCTTTTACTGAATCCGCCTCAGCGATTATTCCAGCTTTGTTTTCCTTTAGACTTTTAATAGTTACTAATTGCTTTTCTTTTTGTTCTTGGAACTCGAATGCTGCATTTTGACGGGTATTTACTTTTAAGTCTTTGCTAAACGAAGGATGAGCATCTAAAAGTTCTATTAAGGCTATATCATCTTCTAAGGTTATGTTTTTAAGTTCTTCTTTAACTTGCTTTGCTTCTGATGTTAGTTCCTTATATTCACTTAGGTCTTTGCTTAGAAAGTTCACCAGCTGCTGCTTGTCATTGACAATTTTCTGCATTTCCTTAGCATCTAGGTTGGCTTTATTTGCAATTAATATTTGCTTCTCTTTGAGACTACTATCAGTAGTGTTCTCGGCAACTTTCAAAAGAGAATCCGCTTTTCTTAAATTATGTGCTATACGTTCATTACTTTGTTGAATCTCGTCTATAGTTTCCGAAATTAAAGCCTTTGTATTTTCTTGTCGCTTTTGTAACTCCTCATTTTTAGTTGCAATCAAATCGTGAATCTCTAGATTGGTATATTTCCCCAATCCGATTTCATCTAGGAATTTCCTTTGTTCCTTGGCATTGTCCAATTCTTTTAGGTCAAATTGATTTTGATTGACATTCATTTTAGATTTTAACTCCAAAGCTTCTGCTATAATAGCTTCTTCATCTTCAAAATTCTCATCGAAGAGATTGAATACTTGAACGACTTCATCTTCATTGTTAAAATACTCTTTTACTCTCTGTTTTAGCGGTCTAAATTCTTTTAAATAGGGAATATCTACAAACTGACTGATATCTTGTTCTTTGCTACCTACGTTAAGTACAAACTCATATCTTCCACCTTTTGGTAAGTTGATAAGGTATTCTCCGTTTGCTGTTGTTTTATAAACGCCCATTAGTTTCCCAGCATTATTCTTAACTGTTATGGAAAGTGCTTTCTCGCTTGGATTAACTTCAGAAATAAATTCCCCTTTAAGAATCACAAACTGTGTAGGAATTCTTTCTACTCTTACTTTATAAACATCAACCTTATTGTTCTCACTCGTTCTCTGTGATGCGAAATAGGCAAACTGTTCAAGTGAATCTACAATGTATAGCAAATCGTTGTCAGGAGAGGAGATAGGAATGTCTAAGTTTTCCGGTTCACCAAATGTGTTGCTATCTTCATCGTATTTACTTCTGAAAATATCATAGCCTCCCATACTGTTATGTCCTTCTGAACAGAAATACAAATAGTTCTTGGTAGGCGACATGTAAGGATAGTCCTCGTTGTATTTCGTATTTACTTTTCCAAAAATTGGCAAGGGCTTGGACCAATCACCATTTGAGAATCTGTTTCTAACATAGATATCTTTGTTGTCACCATTGTCTCCATAACTTGAATAATAGATTTTATTCGAGTTGGACGGGAAGTGTATCAAAGGTGTGTGATTGTTCTTTTTGTCCGCTTTGGTTTGAAATTCTGCAGTTACTAAAAACTGTCCACCAATATCTGATAAGTCATATATTCTGAAAAAGCTTTGTTCGTCTATTTTCGTTTTATTGAGAATGACGATTTCTGTGAGGTTAGACATTAATGTCTTTCCGTTTCTACACATTTCAATCTGTCTATCGACTTCCAAAGTTTTGTCAATCTTACTACCTGCTTTATCCTTGTAAAGTTGATAGTTCTTAATTGCTTTGTCGAATTGAAAAGTAAGGTGATAGGCTTTCGCAAGAAAATAAAAAGCCTCAACTTCAATATCTTCTGGCTTTTGAACAGCATAATTCAAGTATCTGAAGGCAATTTTCTTTTCTTCTGAATTATAAAGTAAACAAGTTCCGTATTTGTAATTGTAATCATGACTTCTCGGTTCTAGCGATAAGAGTCTTAAATACAGTGGAGTAGCCTCAAAGTATTGTTTGTTTTTGAAATATAGTTGTGCTTTTTTTTCAATATCGTCCTTTGTCTCTTGAGCAAATACGAATACGTTGCTAACGAGAAGAAAGAGAAGGATGATATTTCTTATAATAACCATGAATTGGCTTCAAATAGTTTCAAGTTATTATTTTACGGTTTTTTCTTGAAAAGGTTCATTTTATTTTCGTTTCCTTGAACTAAACGCTTAATATTTGCGTGATGTAGAATAATAACTACTGCTGCTAAAGAAATACTGAAAATGGTTAACGTTATATTTTTATTGTGAAAGATGAAATACAAGCTTATCGGAAATGATGCTGAAGCTATGATGGCGCCTAGAGAAACGTAGTTGCTAATCATAAAAACAGTCAAGAACAATACGATACAAATCAATGCTGCAAGTGGATGGATTCCGATAATTACTCCTAGTGAGGTCGCTACACCTTTCCCTCCTTTAAATCCTGCGTATAAAGGAAAGATATGACCGATAACAGCCAAAATTCCTGATACGATCTTTAAATGTATCAAGTGGTCGTCTTGCCAAACTAGTGAGGTCAACAAAAAGGGGAGGAGTACAGCCAGTGTTCCTTTGAGGATATCAATTGATAAAACAACGATACCTGCTTTCTTTCCTAATACCCTAAAAGTATTTGTAGCGCCTGCGTTTTTACTTCCTTGTTCCCTAACATCGATTCCATATTTCTTCCTTCCCACCCAAACGGCAGTAGGTATAGAACCCAATAAATATGCTAATAATCCAAATAGTAAGAAATCCATTCAACAATACTAATAAAAAACTCTTAAAAACTGGGTCATGTAAGACGATTTTCTAGTAATATCATAGCTAAATCGTCTGATTTTTTTGTTTTTCGGATTTAGTTTTTCTATTTCATCGTTAAATTCTTCATCATTTGAAAGAATACTCATCACACCTTCTTTTCTGTAATCATAATCTATAAAATACATATATGAACCAGGAATGTCAATTTGTAGTCCAAATCTGTCACCGATTGCAGGTCTTCGTTCTGCAAACAACTTAAACGGTACGTATTTCATTACAGGCTTTTTAAATAAGTTTACAACAAGCGCTTGCTCTTCTATTGTCTTTAATCCTTTTTGTGGATCTCCTTCGATTGTATGTGCGCCAAGTTTTATTCCTGTAATCACAATGGCATCTCGCATCGATCTTGGAACAGTTTTAAACTCTTTCTTTAAGGTGTAATCTGATTTAATCTTATCTGCTGATTTCAAATCTACCCATTCTACTAGCGCTTGCTCCAAAGTATTTGTCGCAAAGTCTCCATCCTTTAACCCGTCTTCCGTAGAGATTTTATCGCCTATGGTTTCGAATGACTTCTCATTTAAAGGAGCTCGCATGGCAAGGGTAATATTCATTTCTACTTCGTCACTATCTTGGTCGTAGTTGACAATTCCAACTGCTGCGGTTTCGAACTGACCGTAGTCCATTCCTAAACTAACAACACCATCTCCATTCATAGAACAGGTCTCAGTATGTAAAGAAATATAATTACCCGGTTCGTTCCTGTTAATTAGCTTCTCTTTGCTTGCGATTTGGAATTCTTTTGAATCCTTATTGTATTGTAGGAATCCTGACGCCGTAATGATGCTTGGATCTGTCTTGGCTTCAACAGCACTTAGGAAAGTAGGGTATAACTTCACGCTGTCAACAAAAGAAGAGTTTCTCCACTGTATTCCCGCTGAAAGCTTGTTTCCTGACAAGTCGTTTATATTTTCTGCAATTGGAATTTGAATATTTTCAGGGTTAATCTCTGTTTCAAATGCCATCCAGTTTCTTTCAAATTTCTCACAATTATGGTTCAACTGAGTAGCTCCCTTGAAAGTCAAATAAGGGTTCGCAGCTTTCAGTAATACATCACCATAATATCCAAACTGCTCACTCAAAGTGAAGTTTTCATCCATTACAATCGTTCCTTTAGCAATTGTTTGGTAAGAAGTATCTAGTTTGATTTCATTCAAATGAATGTATTGCTTTTCAGCATCTGGTAAACCGTATTCATAGTCTCCCGTTGCTGTGTAAGCTCTTCTTGCTGTAACTTGTGCTTTAACGTTTGTAATCGTATGGTATTTCGTAATATAATTGGCAACAATTACGGCATTTTCAAAGGGTTCCATTCTCGCTTTCTTTCTAATGATAATCGTCGCACTATCTGGATATATTCTAGCATCAGCAATTTCGATAAATTCTGCTTCGTAAGCGTAAATCGTGTTGTCTCTTAGGTCAAACACGGCTTTTGAAGACTCGAATTGTAATGAATCTTGCTTTGGATGTATGGAGTAAAAGTTTGGTCCAACTAAGTCCATATCGCTGTTTGCTTTTGACTCGTCTCCTTTGTTTTTCTCTAAAACTAATTCGTTTTCTCCCATCATCCAAGTGAACTGGTCAATCTTACAGATGTATTGGTTAACTGGAAATTCTACCACAGACTCTCCTTTATTAGAAACAAATAGTCCTTTTCTTTCTTTAAAGTCAAGATCTCCACGAACATTTTCTGTTTTAAAAGATAAAGCGTCTTCGGTTAAATCTCCTTCTTCTTTATACTTGTTTTTCAACTGGAAAGAAGAGGTATCTGCTAATGCCTTCCAGCGTTTGAAGTTGAAGTTATCTGATATCATCGAAGCATCTGGCAGTTCTATCATACCTGTTCCCGACATTCCAGTTTCTCTTAAGGTACTCGTTCCTTTAAACTTAGCTTCTTGTCCGAAGAATAACAAAGGCTCATTGTTTGAACGTGCTCTTAGGGTTTTCTTCTTAGGTAAGAAAGTAATAAATGCGTCTGGACCTTCAACGTCTGGGTATTCTACTCCTGCTTCTTGCGCTCTATTAATGTAGGAAGCAACTCCTATCGCTGAGTCTGGCAAAAAGGTAAATAGTTGTTTAGAAGTTGACGAAGAAGTTAAGAAGTCAATTTTTCCACCTCCTTGTAAACCATTGTTAGAAAGTAGAATCTGATTATTGTAAGTGGCCTCTGTCCCGTAGAACTGATATCCTTTTTCAGGAACTTTCTTAGAGAATCCTAAAGAATAATCGGGCATAATTTTTAACTCATCTTTAATTTTTGGAAAAATCCCAGCAGACGTTAGTTCTCCAGCAAATCTGATTGATTTATCATCAAAAGTCACCAAACTGTCTATAGTAAATGGATCTAATTCAAAGTAGAAACGCTCTTTGTCATAAGCACCATAGTATAGTTTTCTATGATCGTAATATACCTTTGCTTTTTCTTTGGAAGTCAACACTGGATAGTTGTCAAATCCTTTCTTTGTTCCTGAACGGTTAGCAACGTCGTTAACAATCAATTCCCCTTTCAATCCTGTAATAACGGATTCTATTGGAATTAATCTATCCCCATCTGCAGCTTTTAAAGGAATAGCTCTAAAATAAGCGGTAGATGAACTGAAAATGTTGAATTTGTTTTCTGCGTAATCGTAGTTTCCGTCTTCTATTTGTAATTCCCACTTCCCACTATTTATCCAGCCAGAGAAGATAATTCTTCTGTCTTGTTTGATTGTTGCTTGATAGTTTTCTGGGAATATTGCGGTTTTAGAATAATCAGAAATGTTGATAATGTCTATGGCATTAATGTTTAAATCCAAGGAAGTTAAATCAAGTGTACCATATTCTGTAATAGCTGCTCTTTCTTTATTTCTAGTATTTATCTTCTCTAATAATTCTGGATTGTTGTTGGCGTTATCTGTTCGCAATGGTGCTAAATCTGAAAGGAAGGAGATGTTGTCAAAGTCAATTTTTCCGGATTTTGCTTTTACAAAGTTCTCAGTTTTACTAGTAACTAAAACGATTCCATTATCTGTATCATAAGAAATAAAACCCATCGCTGACAATTCCAATAAGATTGGTTTTGCTTGCTCTAAAGTTCTGTCTAAAGATGTAGCTGCCATTCCTTCGGTCATTTCAAACTTGTCGTATTTCCAAGCATAATTGTACAAAGCCGTCAGTGGATTGATAGCTGCAATTCCTTGAATTTTTTGAAATAGTTGTTCGTTATAATAGTTGAATGATTCAAATTTGGCAATTCTTTGCTGCTCTGAAGTGCTTCGGTTAAAACCTAAAGTCAATTTGTTGCTGTTTTTATCTGCTATGATTTCATCTACATAAATATTCATTTTATGGTAAGAATCTACAAAAGGTGCTTGAGTTATCGGGGAGGTTCCTCTAACCAAAGTAACGGTCTTGGCATCTACATTATAGGAGATGTTTAAACCAGGGTGACTAATAGAGTCGTTGTTAGCAAAGTAAAGTGCAAACCTAGCCATAGGTGTCCTAACGATGTTGTCTTTAATTCTAACCTGATCAGAATGAGAAACAATAAACACTTCTCCTTTGTTATAGTATGTTAGTTTGGCCTTGTTGACTTTGTTTCCAATTCCGATAAATTCATTTCCTTCAAGAGAAAAGCCACCTGAATAGTCAACTTCAGGAATCAAATTTTTAATCTCAAAGTCTGCTTTAAATGAAGTGAAAAGAGGGTAGGTGCTTTGTCCTTCCGTTCTTGCCGAACTAGAACCTTTTGCTGCTCTGTCTATTAATGAACCTAAAACAGGTTCGCTTATATAAGGAGTCTTTAATTCAACGGTATCAAAGTTGATGTTGGTTGAAGAAAGTGAAATATTATAGTTGAATATTTTTGCATTGGTTTCATCCGTTGGTAAGCCTACTTTCTCCCAAGTGTAAGTTCCACCTTTCCCAATAATAACTCTTTTAGTAAAGTCAATTGTTCCATTTGTATTTTGAATTTTTATAGAGTCAGAATAAGGAACTTCATTCTTGTTTTTCCCTCTATTTATCGTTCTACAAATGATATTGGTATTGCTTAGTTGAACGTATGGTGTTTTATCAACGATAAATTCAAAGTTCCTTTCAGAAGAAATCCATTGATAATTGGCGTCTTTATAGATAATTCCTTGGTAAAATAATTCTCCTGAAGATTGCAGAAAGTCTTGAACTCTCTTCGGGTTTCTATTCTCTAGCAACTGCTCAAAAGCTTGATGCCATAGGTTAAACTCTTCGTTCGACTTTTTTAATTCTGTATAGGAATAAACCGTCAAAATATAATTGTAAGCATGAGGGTAAGCATTGTGTCTCTTTTCAATAATTTGATTCGTGAAATTCGACATTCGCTGAAATCTTTCATCTGAAAATGCATTGCCTTCTGTCAACAGCTGACTCAATTTGCTGTCCACAAATTCATTGGCTTCTTTTTCTTGAGCCGGCGCAATTAGTCGCGACAACTCCTTGACAAAGTTTTTTCTTTCATTTACTTGTTGCTTTGTTAATTGCGAAAAAGAGTAGTTGAGAGTCAGAACGCATAGCATTAATAAATAGAAAGATTTTCTCATGAATTTTATTTTTTAAATTTTAATACTGCCCATGTTTCTCTGGTGTAGAGTTGAACAAATTTGAAACCAAACTTTTTTGCTTCTTCAATCAAAGAGTCAGCATCAGTTTCAAAGAAACCACTTAAAAACAAAGAACCACCTTCTTTTATTCTTTCAGAATAACTTTTAAGATGTTGCATCAAAACGTTCTTGTTTATGTTAGCTATTATAACGTCAAAATCCTTTTTGGTTACAACTTCAATGTCTCCTTCTAGAATTTCGAAGTTAGAAATATTGTTTCGACCGATATTTTCAATCGCATTTTCAACCGCTCCAGCTTCTATGTCTGTTCCTACTATATGACTTGCATTTAGTTTAGCCGCTAAGATTCCTAGTACTCCTGTACCTGTTCCAACGTCTAAAACAGACTTCTGATTAAAGTCTTCATCTAACAAGGTGTCGCACAACAAATAAGTTGTTTGATGATGACCTGTCCCGAAAGACATTTGTGGCTGAATTTCAATACTCATTTTATAGTTTCCTTCCTTAGAATGAAAGGGAGCTCTAATAATAAGTTTATCTTCAATTTTTACTGGCTGATAATCTGCCTCCCATGTTGCATTCCAATTTTGGGAAGGGATATGAATTTGTTCAACTTCAATAGCGATATCTTTTGCGCGATATTCCTCTATTAATTCATTTACCTTTTTTTTATCAAATAAATCGCTAGGAATAAAAGCTTGTAAAGTTTGGCCTTCTTCCATAAAACTATCGAAGTCAATGTCGGCTAACTCTTGTGTAATGATTTCTAACCAAGGGTTCTTGGGTGCTATGTTTAAATTAAGTTGAATATAGTCCATACGCTATTAGTAGTTTGAAATAATAGATAAAAAGTCTTCAGCATTTAAGGAAGCTCCACCAATAAGTCCGCCATCAATGTCTGACTGACTCAATAATTCTTTTGCATTTGAAGGTTTACAACTTCCACCATATAAGATGGTAGTTTCTTCAGCAATTTTAGGAGTATATGCATTTGCTATAGCCTTTCTTAAAGCAATATGCATTTCATTTGCTTGTTCAGCTGTTGCTGTTTTCCCTGTTCCAATTGCCCAAATAGGTTCATACGCGATGACAACTCCTTTGAAGTCTTCGGCACTTAAGTGGAACAGTGAGTTTTCCAATTGACTAATTACAATATTGGTGTAGTTACTTGAATTTCTCTGCTCTAATGTTTCACCGCAACAGAAGAAAACCTTGAGGTCTTCATTGATTGCAGCGTTTACTTTTTCTTTTAAAAAGCTCTCTGTTTCATGAAATAATTGTCTTCTTTCTGAATGTCCAATTAAGATGGCGTTAACATTTGCTTTCGAAAGTTGGTACATACTGATTTCTCCCGTAAATGCACCGTTCTTTGCAGGGTAACCGTTTTGTGCTCCAATCCTTACTTTGTTGTCTGTACTTAATAAAGGCAACAAGTACATCGATGGAACAAAGTGGTAAACCTCACAATTGTATTTGTTAGCTTTAATACCATTATTTACCAGACTATTTAAGTTTTTAGCTTCTTCTAATAGAAGGTTCATCTTCCAGTTTCCAGCAACAATTTTCTTTCTCATTTTAATTCTCTAAATTTAATACGTTTTCAATTAACCAGTTCCAAGAAGGAGTAGAGCGGAAAGGATATTTCCCTTTAACAACTCCACCATTTAATACCATTAAGGTTGGATTGGAACGAGTAATTGCTTTTATTTCAATATCATCGTTTTGAATAGTAGGAACAATTAATCCTGTCTTTTCTCTGAATTGCTCTACCGCTACTTTCCCTTCTGTTGTAATCATAATAACAGGGATATTGTGTTCTTTTGCTTTTTCATTGATATCTACTAATCGATCGATTCTGCTAAAATTAGCTTCATCGAAGTTTCTGCAGAATATAAGTAAAACTTGATCTGCTTCTAAGATGTATTCCTTTAGACTAACCAAAGTGAAATATTCATCTACCATTAGAAGTGTATCTCCAATCGAATAGTCGGCTGTGTCCATATCCTCTATCATATAAGGGAAGTCTTCCATGGAAACCAAATCAATGTTACCAGATTCTCTATCGATGAGCTGAACATATTCAATTTGATTTTCTTCTAGTATTTGAGCGATTGGTGCAAACTCTCTTTCCACATCTGTCATACTTTCTACGTCAATTTCTGGTTCAAATTGTTGAATGGACGGTAAAACAGCTGCTAAAATCGTTTTTGTATCACGTTTAACAAATTGCCATGTTTCGGTATCACTCCAGATTGCTTTTGTTGTTTCATCAAGTACAGTAATTAATGTATCTTGTTTCGTCTTAGTATTGTGATAGAGCATGAAGTTTTCATAAATCCCTTCTTCTCCATCAGTCATTCTATCAACTAAATTACTTCCTACGTGATAAGGACGATAATCTCTGATTGGTTGGTACATTAATGAGTACGCAGTGAAAATTCCTGAAACTATTGTCAGCGTCAATATCATTCCCCATTCATTCCCAAAGAGTCTGCCTCCAGCTCGTTTGGTCCACAATGCGAGGATTAAGCTGATAATAGCAA
>Ga0079223_10001959_pt1 | contig 12565 bp, 9 predicted proteins | sample Stecom2011_FD_75072 | JGI IMG/M metagenome (GOLD analysis project Ga0079223, IMG submission 75072) | Agricultural soil microbial communities from Utah to study Nitrogen management - Steer compost 2011 | ecosystem: Environmental > Terrestrial > Soil > Agricultural land | place: USA: Utah...
TAGCCAGTTTCGGAAACGGGGTATCTGCGCGAGTTCTCAGATTCACCGGCCAGCCAAACTTCGTTGCGGCAGTTGCCCAAAAACTGTGAAGCCAGTGCTTATAACAGCTGGTGTTCCTTAAGCATATCCACCAAAGCCGCTTCATCCATAACCTGAACGCCAAGTTGTTCGGCTTTTGTGAGTTTGGAGCCCGCGGCCTCGCCTGCCACCACACAGGAGGTTTTTTTCGACACGCTGCCAGCCACCTTCGCACCGAGGGATTCCAGCTTTGCCCGGGCCTCATCGCGAGTCAACCCGGATAAGGTGCCAGTCAGCACCCAGGTTTGCCCCTGGAGGGGCCTCTCGCCGGTGGTAATGTGTTCTTCCTGCCATTCCACACCCGCAGCGCGAAGAGCCTGGAGAGTTTCACGGTTATGTGGCTGTGCGAAAAAGCTCTTGATGTGGCCAGCGACAATTGGCCCAACATCGGGTACTGCAATGAGCGCATCTTCGCCTGCTTCTGCTATGGCTTCCAGAGTGCCGAAATGCGATGCAAGGGACTTTGCCGTTGCTTCACCCACCTCCCGAATCCCCAGCGCGTAAAGAAAGCGCCAGAGCACTGACCGCCGGGAGCGATCAATGGCTTCAATCAGATTAGCCGCCGACTTTTCACCCATTCGCTCTAGGCGGGTCAAGTCTTTGGTAGTTAAAAGGTAGATATCTGCAACGGTCTTGACCATGTTCTGGTCAACCAGAATATCGATCCACTTATCGCCAAGCCCCTCGATATCCAGGGCTTTTCTGGAGGCAAAGTGGCGGATAGCTTCTTTTCTTTGGGCAGGACAAAACAGGCCACCAGAACAACGTGCGATTGCTTCGCCTTCAATCTGGATAACATCTGAGTCACAGACCGGACATTGTTTGGGTAGCTCAACCGACGGTGCGTGTGCCGGGCGCTTTTCCAGAACAACCTTCACAACTTTTGGAATAACGTCACCAGCTCTGCGGATAAATACCGTGTCGCCAATATGAACATCCAGACGGCGTATTTCATCCATGTTATGGAGAGTGGCATTGCTCACCGTCACCCCCCCCACAAACACCGGCTTCAAGCGCGCAACCGGTGTAACAGCACCAGTGCGCCCTACCTGAAACTCAACATCTTCCACAACCGTCAACTCTTCCTGAGCGGGGAATTTCTGGGCAATAGCCCAGCGAGGTGCACGGGAAACAAACCCCAGGGTTTGCTGGTACTCCAAGCGGTTTACCTTGAATACGATGCCGTCTATTTCATAGGGCAGCTCACCGCGTTTTTGCAGTAGTTCTTCATAAGCCTCCAGGCATTCCGCGGCGCCCACAGCCTTACGCATTTCAGGATTAATCCGGAATCCCCATCGCCGAACCTGCTGCAAACCCTCCCACTGTGTGTCCGGCAACAAGCTCTCATCTGTAACCGCAACACTGTATGCGCACATTTCCAGTGGCCGTCGTGCAGTGACCGTTGATTTCTTCTGCCGCAAGCTTCCGGCCGCTGCATTGCGAGGGTTTACAAAAGCTTTTTCGCCCTGGTTTTCCAGCCTCGAATTCAGCGCCTCAAAACCGGCAAGAGGCATGTAAACCTCACCTCTTACCTCCACAAGATCCGGAACATCACTGCCTCTGAGCCGCAATGGCACCGATGGGATAGTGCGAATATTAGCGGTGATATCTTCGCCCGCATAACCATCACCCCGGGTTGCCGCCCGCGTGAGGGAACCGTGTTCGTAATGCAGACTGACCGCCAGGCCATCCAGCTTGGGCTCACAAACATATTCAACGTCTTTATCTGTCCCCAACCTCTCCCGGACCCGACGGTCAAAGTCACGGAGTTCGTCTTCATTGAAAGCATTGTCGAGCGACAGCATGGGCAAGCGATGAACAACTTCCTCAAAGCTGGTTTCCGCGCTGCTTCCTACCCGCTGAGTAGGTGAGTCCGCAGATTCCAGTTCCGGGTGCTCTGCCTCGAGGGCCTGAAGTTCCCGGAACAGGCGGTCATACTCTGCGTCCGGGATGCCGGGATCATCCAGCACGTAATACCGGTAATTGTGTTCATCAAGGGCAGAACGCAATTCCTCTACCCGTTTGATAGTTTCCGGTAACGGCTTGTTCATAGCTTGGTGCTCTTGGCTGTCAAAAAAATGCCCGGACAAGCCCGGGCATCGTTATTTCAATTCTGTTCCAGGCCGGCTCAGTGGCGTGGCGTTTGCTGCTTGCGCTCAAACTCACGTATGCGCTGCCGGCAATGCTCTATGGTTTGGGCTGTCATCACGCTGCGCCGCTCATCTTTGAGTTCACCACCAAGATTACGAACCACACACTGGGCGGTTTCATGCATAAAATCAAAGGCCTGAAGCGCATTGGTTGGCCCAGGCATACTCATAAAAAAGCTGATGCCGGGCGTTGTCATGGCCGCCACGTCATTCGGTTTGAACGTGCCCGGCTCTACGGCGTTTGCGACGCTGAATTGAACGGGGTTGGTGGTATCTTCTGCCTCATGCCGATGATAAATTTCCATATCTCCGTGAGCCAGGCCGCATGCTTCAAACAATTTCTGCAAAGCGCTTCCGCTGAATTCTTCCCCCTGACGAGCAAGCACGTTAATAACGATAACCTCACGGGCTTCCGGGCGATTGGCTCCTGCCAAAGGCTGATCTGTACCGGTTGTTTTCTGCGGTTCTCGACGGGCGGTATCTTCTTCAACATCAACAACCGGACTATCAGCAGGCTCGGAAACAGGCAAATCTTCCTCTGATGCCCCCCAACCGGTATCAGCAGTTACATCAGCCAGTTCAGCAGACGACAACCTGACTTCATCGTGGCTTTCATCTGTGTTTTCCAGTTCCCAGTCATCTACATTATCTTCGAGGGACTTATGCTCCCATGAAGTGTCATCAGATGAAAACTCAGTTTCCGCAAAAGTTTCCCGAACAGGTCGTGTTGGCTTCTGTTGCTTTGTCTGAAAGCGCGATGGTTTTTCACGTCGCACGTAGCCACGTTCTTCCAAAGTATCTTTTGAAATCGCCCTCGCCCCACCGTTGGGAAGCTCAGGATTATGGAAGTCATCCAGCGGTGACTCTTTCAGGTCATCAACACCCATACCGGATGAAATCGCAATAGATTCTTTGCGGGCTCGACGCATTCGCCTTAATCCGTCGATAACAATGGCGATGATAACCAAGGTGCCGATGGCAATTAACCATTCCCTAAGTGACATAGTGCTGCTGTCCTGTTTGCAGATCAGATCCGGGGGCGAATAAAGGGCCCCGGTTGATACTCTAAAAAAAGCCTGTAATGAATACAACGCAAAGCCGCATCACATGGCCTTTTTGTCATTCTTGGCGGTTTTCTGGTCAACACGTTTTCAGGCTTCAGCCAGTGCGGCCGCCTCTTCCACATCTACAGTAACCAGGCGAGAACAGCCGGGTTCATGCATGGTAACCCCCATCAGCTGGTCCGCCATTTCCATAGCAATCTTGTTATGGGTTATGTATATAAATTGTACCTGTTTTGACATTTCCTTGACCAAATTCGCATAACGCCCAACGTTTGCATCATCCAGGGGGGCGTCAACTTCATCCAACATACAGAATGGCGCCGGGTTAAGCTGAAAAATCGAGAATACCAACGCAATGGCCGTGAGCGCCTTCTCTCCACCTGAAAGCAAGTGGATGGTGCTGTTTTTCTTGCCTGGCGGGCGCGCCATGATCGCCACTCCCGTTTCCAGGAGGTCTTCACCTGTCAGTTCCAGATAAGCGTTGCCACCACCAAATACCTTCGGGAACAATGCCTGGAGGCCTGCATTCACTTGATCAAACGTTTCCTTGAAGCGCTGACGGGTTTCCCGATCGATTTTGCGAATCGCAGTATCGAGAATATCCAGTGCTTCGGTCAGATCGTCATGCTGGCTGTCGAGGTAGGTCTTACGCTCGCTCTGCACCTGATACTCGTCAATCGCCGCAAGGTTAATGGCACCAAGCCGCTGAATACGATTACCAATTTTTTCCAGCTCTTCTGCCCATTCATCCTGGGTGGCGCCTTCCGGCAGTTGCGGCAATATTTCCTGCAACTTCACATCCAGCTCTTCAAGCTGCTCTATGTGATTACCCGCCCGGATCTCGAGGGCCTGAGATTCCATTTTCAGCTTTTCCAACCTGCTACGAACGTCCTGCACCCGGTGATCGGTGCCACTTCTGCCCTGCTCTTTTTCCCGTACTTCGCGATCGATTTCTTCCAAGGCATCACGGGCCGCTCCAAGCTTTTCCTCTTCCGCAAGCCGTCGATCCAGCAGCCCTTCAAGCTGCATTTGCAGATCTTCCACGGGTTCTTCCGCGCTTTCCCGGGACTCTCTGAGCATTTCAAGTCGTTCTTCCAACCGTTCTTTCTGCAGCTGCATGCGGTCTATCGTCTGGCTCAATCCATCCCGCTGGCTGCTCAGGGTTTGCAGTTGTAATTGCAACTGATGGGCATGATCACGATCATGACGGGCTTCCTGGCGCAGTCCATCAAGCTTTTCTCTGAGCAAGTCGCGCTGCTCGAGAAGGCGTTCTTTTTCGTCATCACCGTCTTCGGCCTGCTCTAGCGCCTGCTGCCATTCTTCACGGGCAATGCCGAGATTTTCCTGCTGGCCTTCGAGGTTCAGCGCCACATCCGACGCATCCTCCTGAATTCGTGCAAGCCGAGCATCAATCTGCTCCGCACGGGCACGAAGACCACTGATTCTGGACACAACCAGGCTGAGCTCACGATCAGTTTCGCTTAGCTGCGCCTGAGCATCGTCTCTTGCAGCTTCTGCCCGCTCTGTCCGCTCCTGTAGCGCTTCATATCGAGCAAGCACCTCTTCCAAGGAGTGCTCTGCCTGAGCCAGTTGCTCCGTCAGCTCGTCAACTTTCTTTTGCCGCTCGATAACGCCAATCTGACTGACATCAGAATCAGGCATCAACACCCAATCCTTCGCCACCCACACACCTTCACGGGTAATGATGCTGCGCCCTTCAGCCAGCTCCAACCTCTGCGACAAGGCTTCCTCAAGAGTGTCGGCAACGTGGATGTCCGCCAGCATGACGGTTACCGCAGAGACCCCTTTCGCTTTAGCTGCAAGGCTATAAACGGGTGCATTGCCCCCAGTACCTGCCTCGATTAAAGCAAGGCCTTTTGGCGCACTCTGCAAGGCCGTTGAAACAGGCTTGATCTCTGGTACCAAGAGCCCCTGGCTCAGGCGACCAATGGCCTGCTCTACCGCAAACTCCCAGCCATCATCTATTCGCAGCTCGGCCGCAACACGTGGCAGATCACTAAGCCCGTGCTCTGCCAGCCACGCCTGCAGCGTGTCATTCTGCCCGCCCATTTGCTCATCCAGGAGCGACTGCTGGGATTCCAGTGCAGCCTGCAAACTTTGAACCCGCTGCCGGACTTCTGTCAGGCTTTGCTCAGTATCGCGCTGAGCCTGCCGGGCATGCTGCAACTCATCCTGTTCCGCCTCAATGCGCTCTGTCATTTCCTCCCGCTGCAGCGCCAGTGCTTCCTGCTGCTCCTGGAATTCCTGGAGTTCATCCCGATCAATCTGGCCGTCCAGCTGCGCCTGCTCTTCCTGAAGTTTGCGCTGACGGGCAAGAAGTTGATCTATAGCTTCCTCAAGGGATTTGATGCGTGACTGGGCAAGCTCTGCCTCACGGCGAGCATCGGCAGACCGTGAGCTGAACTCCTCCCATCGCTGCTGCCATTCGCTCATGGCATCTTCCGCCAGTTGAAGCTTCTCTCCCGATTCCTCCGAACGGATAGCGAGGGCTTCCTGCTCAGGCTCAATCATTTCCAGCTCTTCGCGGATAGCAGACAGTTTGTCTTCGTCCTGGCTCAGCTCGCGAGTGAGCTCACGCTGGTTGGCCATGGCCTGATCCAGTTCCATTGCTGTCTGCCGGCTGCGCTCCCGCTGATGTTCAAGGCTCTGCTCAATGCGGGCAATATCGGCGCCAGCCTCGTAATAGCGAGCCTGAGCACGATTAAAATGCTCTGTGCGCTCGTGGTGGCTGTCACGAAGGGATTCAAGGGACGTTTCAAGGTTGATGCGTTCAGTAAGCTGCTTTTCAAGCTCCAGCTCTGTGTCGCGGATTTTGCTACGCCAGGATTGAAGATCATTATCGAGGGCTTGCCAGCGCAGAACCGTAAGTTCGGCTTTTTTCTGGCGCTCCTCCTGCTTGTAGGCTTTGTATTTTTCTGCAGCGGCAGCTTGTCGCTCAAGGTGCTGTAACTGCCGGCCCAGCTCTTCACGAAGATCGGTGAGGCGCTCAAGGTTTTCCTGGGTGCGCCGCATTCTGTTTTCCGTTTCGCGGCGCCGCTCCTTGTATTTTGAAATGCCTGCAGCTTCCTCGATATAAACTCGAAGCTCTTCCGGCTTGGCTTCAATCAGCCGTGAAATCATACCTTGTTCAATGATGGCATAGCTTCGAGGACCAAGGCCGGTGCCAAGGAACAGATCAGTAATATCGCGGCGTCGACATTTCGTGCCGTTCAGGAAATACTCAGACTGGCCTTCCCGGGACACTCTGCGCCGAACGGAAATCTCGTTAAAGCGCGCAAATTCGCCAGGTGCAGAGCCATCTGTGTTATCGAATACCAGTTCGATAGACGCCTGCCCAACCGGTTTACGGGAGCTGGAGCCATTAAAGATAACGTCAGTCATGGATTCGCCACGGAGGTACTTGGCGGAGCTCTCCCCCATTACCCACCGAACGGCGTCAATAATATTGGATTTACCACAGCCATTAGGCCCGACTACTGCAGTCAGGTTGGTAGGGAAAGGAACGGTAGTGGGATCAACGAATGACTTGAATCCCGCAAGCTTGATGGACTTCAGGCGCATGTCACGCGCTCTCCTCCTCCATGAGAATACTCAGGACCTGTTGGCGCTGGTGCTCGCCAAATGCCTGTATTGCAGACTCTAAACGGTCTGCATCACCACTCAGCGCGGCCTCGCCAAGCTGTTGAAAAAAGACGGCGGTTTGACCTATCCCGCCCCGAAAGTTCTCAAGTGCAACAAAATAGGTGCGACTGATTGCCGGCCGAAAGTTCTCCAGAGTTTCTTCCAGAAACGGATTCTCTACCAGTCTGTAGGCATAAAGCATGACCTCAAAGCCCGCTTCAATCACCTTTTCCGCGGCATCTGGTCCTGTCGAGTTAACAGCTCGCGCTATGGCCTTAACCTCTCGCACCCGCCCCAGAATGCCACCCAACTCAGCGTTACCTGCCCAGCGTTCAACAAGTTTGCGCCCGAGCATGCAGAGCAGGTTAATGTAAATATCATAAAGGTTGTTGACACTGGACACTGTCAGGCTGGAGACGACTGCACCACGGCGTGGAAATATCTCAACCAGGTGCCTTCGCTCAAGAATCAACAAGGCTTCGCGCACAGACCCCCTACTGACGCTAAGATCGCTGGCAACCTTCAGCTCCTGAATGCGGCTACCAGGCTTCAGATCCCGTGTAACAATCCGTTGCCCTAAATGCTGGGCGATCTGTTCGGAAAGACTCTCTGGGGCCTGAAACGTCATACGAAATGGTGCTCACTTCTGAAAATGGGGCGTTCTTAAGCACGTGAGTTTACCACAGGGATTCTACATCCCCACCCCTCTTGAACAGGCATTTTATTCAGGCATGCGCTAGTGCAGGAAGAGGCTTGCCGTATTTTTGACGCTTCGCTATACCTCCACAAACCCAGCAACCAAACTGGCTTAAAGTTATCTCTTACGCCATTGTTTATAATGTATAAAAAACACTTGGGCACGAACAGTGCTTTAACCACCCCAAAGCATTGATACTCTTTGCCAGCGAGTGAGCCCAAGTGAAATACACACCGTCGATAAAACGAACCACCACGCAGCCCATAGACCTGGCTGCAATCAGGCAGGCGTTCCAGGGATGGTCAAACAGCCCCGATCCGCTCACAAAGCTGACGCGCCGTCTCTCTACCACTCTATCCCTGGAGACTCAGTTGGCAATTCTGGCCGAGGAGCTGGACAGTGTTATCCCGTTCGACGCCCTGAGCTATCGCCATAAAATCGCTCACCGTGACTTTGTGTTTGCCACCGGTATGGGTGGCCCCCACAGGTGCGAATATCGCCTTAATCTGGAAGGTGTATTTTATGGCACTCTGACGTTGAACCGCCGTAAGAAATTTTCAGATGATGAGCTTCAAGCCATCGAGATGATAATCAGTGCCGCTATATTTCCGCTTCGCAATGCCTGCCAATATATTGCAATCGAGCAAGCAGCCCTGACAGATGCACTCACATCAATTCCCAACAAGCGCGCGCTTGACGAACACCTTCAGCGTGCAAGCTTGCTATCCGACCGACATGGCGAAGAATACACGCTGATTCTTTGCGATCTGGATCATTTCAAAGCTGTAAACGACCAGCATGGCCACGTAGTTGGCGATCATCTGTTGAAACTGACTGCAGAAGCAATTGAAAACGCCACCAGAAACTCAGACAGCGTTTACCGGTTTGGTGGTGAAGAGTTTGCGATTTTGTTACCACACACAGGCGAGCAGGAAGCTCGAGATGTTGCTGATCGCGTAAGAAACGCAGTTGCCAGCATCAAGATAGATTGCGGAGGCACAGACCTGTCCGTAACCATCAGCTGCGGTGTAGCAAGACACATGGCCGAAGAAGCTGCAAGCCAGTGGATAGCTCGCGCAGACGAAGCTCTATACAGGGCGAAAGCCCAAGGCCGGAACTGCACCCGAGTGTTTGCTACCATTGGCTGAATAGCCTGGACCGTGTGCAACCAGACTATCCAGCTTCAGGGCTTATTTGTCGGAATGGGATTTACGAGGCCTGCCCGTTCCTTTTTGTGGCTTTCCGGCACCGCCACGGGCCTTATCAGAGCCACCACTGCGCGCAGGCTTGGTATCACTGACATCCCAACGCCGGGTTCCGGGTTTCTTGCCACCGCCCCCAGGGCTTTTTCTTCTCTGCCGCTCATGCGCTGCCTGCTCATCCGGAGTTTTCTGAGGTATATCGACCGAGGCAAGCCCAACTGTCTTACTAAGGGTATCAACTGCCTTCTGGTCCAGCTCCTCCCACTTTCCGAGCGTTAGTCGGCTAGGCAGGAAAACAGGGCCATAGCGCACCCGCTTAAGCCGGCTTACCCGCACCCCCTGGGACTCCCATAAACGACGAACCTCACGGTTGCGACCTTCAAGAAGTGTAACGTGGAACTAGCGGTTTATCCCGCTTCCACCTGCCTGGCTGATATCGCTGAACTTTGCCATACCATCTTCGAGCAAAACGCCCGCCATCAGGCGCGCTATCATGTCGTCATCAACCTCACCGAACACCCTGACGGCGTATTCCCGATCAATCTGGCTAGAGGGGTGCATAAGGCGATTGGCCAACTCACCATCTGTGGTGAACAGCACCAGACCTGTGGTGTTGATATCCAAACGACCAATAGATATCCAGCGGTTATCCTTCAGCCTTGGCAGACGGTCAAAAACCGTTGGCCGCCCCTCAGGGTCCTTGCGAGTAGTTACCTCGCCCTCAGGCTTGTTATAAATAAGAACCCGGCGAACTGTAACAGCCGCTGCTGCAACATCCAGTCGCTTTCCATCCAGCTCAAAGCTATCACTTACTGTAGCTTTCTGGCCCGGCACTGCAGGCTCGCCATTCACAATAAGCCGCCCGGATTCCATCCAGCCTTCTATTTCGCGGCGTGAGCCCACACCAGCTCGAGCCAGCAGCTTTTGAATCCGCTCTGGCTCGTCATTGATAACCGTATCTGCAGCCGGTTTTACTTTTCTTCCGGGGCGTTCTGACGCCATGAACTTAATCCTTAATCGCTGACTGGTACCCGAATGGTATCAGTGAAATGTCTGGTCTGGCGTGTTATCACCAGTGGGCTGGGTTGATGTTGAATCAAACTCGATCTCAGCCTGTATATTCTTTTCAATTTCCCTTCCAATTTCTTCCAGATCCCGGATTTCAGACAAAGGTGGCAATTCACCCAGGCCGGAAAGATTGAAATAGTCAAGAAACTGACGGGTTGTCGCATACATAGCCGGTCGGCCAGGAACATCACGATGCCCTACAATGCGGACCCACTCTCGCTCAAGCAAGGTGCGAATGATATTGCTGCTTACCGCAACACCACGGATATCTTCAATCTCACCGCGAGTTATTGGCTGACGATAGGCAATAAGGGCCAGAGTTTCCAGTAGCGCACGGGAATAGCGTTGGGGCTTCTCCTCAAAAAGACGACTGACCCAGGGCGCGAATTCCTCACGTATCTGCAGACGATAGCCGCTAGCAACCTTGCGCAGTTCGAAACCGCGCCCCTCACAGGCGTTGCCCACGAGCATCATAACGTGTTCCATAACCTGCCGCGCCGGGCGCTCATCCTCCGCGAACAACTCTCTCAGCTGGTCCAGAGTCAGAGGCTTGCCCGCTGCAAGTAGCGCTGCTTCGGCAATCGCTTGAATTTTAGCGAGGTTTTCTTCATTCATGATGGCTACTCGCCTTCCCTGTATCACTTTCCAGTGCGGTATATTTCTAGCGCGCAGCACGCGCACGCACGTGAATCTGGCCCAGAACTTCCGCCTGCACCACTTCTATCAGCTGTTCTTTCACCAGCTCCAGGGTTGCCAGAAATGTTACCACCACCCCCAGTCGCCCCTCTTCGATGGTAAACAGGCTCTGGAAGGTAACGAACTGATCATCCCGCAACACTGACAAGATAGCGGACATGCGTTCGCGGGTGGACAACCTTTCCCGTTCCACATGGTGGCTGGTAAAAAGGTCGGCCCGGTTCAGTACGCCCTGCAAGGCCAGAAGCAGATCACGCATGTCAACATCCGGATGCGCTTGGCTCGATGGAAGCTTCGGCAAGGAGGCAGACACAGGAAAGGTGTCGCGCTCCATACGAGGCAGTGTATCAATATCCTCAGCCGCCTTTTTGAAACGCTCATATTGTTGCAGCCGACGAATAAGCTCTGCGCGGGGATCGACTTCGTCGTCTTCTTCGGCTTCATGCCGAGGCAGCAACATGCGGGACTTGATCTCTGCGAGCGTCGCCGCCATTACCAGATATTCAGCTGCCAGTTCAAAGCGCATGACCTCAACGGCACCAATATATTCCATGTACTGCCGGGTTATCTCACTTACGTCTATATCCAGAATGTCCATATTCTGGCGCCGTATGAGATACAACAATAGATCTAGCGGGCCTTCAAAAGCCTCTAGAAATACCGCGAGGGCATCCGGCGGGATATAAAGATCACTGGGAAGGTCAACAACCTCCTTCCCGGATACCCGCGCTAACGGAGCCTGATCTGGCTTATCGATAGCTCAATCCCATAGCGGCCCGGACTTCGTCCAGAGTGTCTCTTGCAGCGTCGCGCGCGTGTTCACGCCCTTCCTGCAGAATGGAGTGCACAAGATCGGGACTGTTTTCATATTCAAGAGCACGCTCGCGTATGGGGCGCTGCTCTTCCACAATCGCATCAATCAGAGGCTTTTTGCAGTCCAGACACCCTATGCCAGCACTGCGGCAGCCCGTTTGCACCCACTCTTTGGTGGCTTCATCGGAGTACACTTTGTGCAGCCCCCAAACAGGGCACTTTTCGGGTTCGCCCGGGTCGGTGCGACGAACTCGCTGGGGATCGGTCTGCATGGTGCGGATTTTCTGTGCCACGGTGTCCGGATCTTCCCGCAGCCCGATATAGTTGTTATAAGACTTGGACATTTTTTGACCGTCCAGCCCCGGCATTTTCGAATCCGGAGTCAAAAGGGGCTGCGGCTCAGGCAATATGATCTTGCCACCACCTTCGATGAAGCCGTAAAGGCGCTCACGATCACCAAGGGAGATATTCTGCTGTTCCATGAGTAATGCACGGGCAGTTTCGAGAGCCTCCATGTCGCCCTCTTCCTGATACCGTTTCTTGAGGGTTCGGTAGAGCTTGGCGTTTTTCTTACCCATCTTCACGATGGCCGACTCGGCCTGGTCTTCAAAACCGGGTTCGCGGCCATAAAGATGATTAAACCGGCGTGCAACTTCTCGGGTGATTTCCACATGGGACACCTGATCTGCACCTACAGGCACCTTGCCTGCGCGGTACATCAGGATGTCGGCGGTCTGCAGCAGCGGATATCCCAGGAAACCATAGGTTGCCAGGTCTTTTTCCCGCAGTTTTTCCTGCTGGTCTTTATAGGTGGGAATGCGCTCCAGCCAACCAAGCGGGGTAATCATGGACAACAGCAGGTGCAGCTCCGCGTGCTCAGGCACTTGGGACTGGATAAACATGGTGGATGAGCCGGGGTTTACCCCTGCCGCTAACCAGTCGACCACCATATCCCACACGCTTTGCTCTATGCCGGATGGATCATCGTATTGCGTTGTCAGGGCATGCCAGTCGGCGATAAAGAAGAAGCACTCAAATTCGTGCTGGAGTTTCACCCAGTTTTTCAGAACACCATGGTAATGACCTAGATGAAGCTTGCCGGTCGGACGCATGCCGGACAAAACCCGTTGCTGGGACTCTACTGAACTCAAAGCA
>Ga0079223_10001962_pt1 | contig 12559 bp, 7 predicted proteins | sample Stecom2011_FD_75072 | JGI IMG/M metagenome (GOLD analysis project Ga0079223, IMG submission 75072) | Agricultural soil microbial communities from Utah to study Nitrogen management - Steer compost 2011 | ecosystem: Environmental > Terrestrial > Soil > Agricultural land | place: USA: Utah...
GTTCCTTTCAGCACTTTATCTCCACCGTATTCTAAATCATTAAATAAGGTATGTCCAAGATATTTCATGTGGGCACGGATCTGATGAGTTCGTCCTGTTTCTAACCTACACTCGACAAGTGTAACGTAGCCAAAACGTTTTAAAACGGTATAGTGCGTCACAGCATGCTTTCCGTAATCGCCCTCTGGGAAAACGGTCATTAGCTTTCTATTCTTATGTGAGCGTCCAAGGTTCCCTTCAATTGTTCCCTCGTCTTCTGCAACATCACCCCAAACCAAAGCTTGATAACGGCGTTCTGTGGTACGGTCATAAAACTGTTTTGCCAGTTGTGTTAATGCATCTTCTGTTTTAGCAATCACCATCAAACCCGTGGTGTGTTTATCCAAACGATGCACCAATCCTGGTCGGCCAGAATAGTCTTCAGACTTTGAAGGCAATTGATCGATATGGTAAATTAAAGCATTCACTAATGTACCAGAATAGTTTCCGTAACCTGGATGAACAACCATATTGGCTGGTTTATTCACCACAATCACAGCATCATCTTCGTAATGAATATCCAATGGAATATCCTCTGGAATAAGTTCTATTTCACGAACAGGATAAGGCATAACAATTGAAACCTCATCATCTGGTTTGATTTTATAGTTTTGCTTAACAGCTTCTCCATTCACTAAAACATTGCCGTTTTTGGCAGCGTTTTGAATTTTATTTCGAGACGTATTTGCCAATCGGTCAAGTAAAAACTTATCGATGCGCAATACCTCTTGACCTTTATCTGCTAGAAACTTATGGTGTTCATAAAGCTCCTCATTCTCCTCAATATTGTCACTTTCGTCTTCTGTTTTCATCATCTTAATGAACTACTAATTTCTTAGTTTTTATTATTTGTTTATTTTCCAATCGATTGACCAGATAAATTCCGCTTTGCAAATCTGAAACATCAGCTTGCGTTTGATCAAATACTTGTTTTACCAACCTCCCATTCAAATCTCTAATTTCAAATTGAGTTTGCAAACCTGGATTCATCACCTCAAAGTTAACAACTGAACGGCTTGGATTGGGATAAATCGTAAAATCTAAATCCACCACTTCTTTTGTCAATGTCGGCAAACCCAATTGGTAATCCATCTTACTGGTTACCAAAGGTCGCATCATTACTGAGCCAGGATGACTTGCATTGTTCCATGTTCCTCCACCATCAACACTCCAAAAGATTTTGTCTGAATTATCATGATTTCCATCGAACCCAATATTCAGTCTTTCTTCATCAATCTGACGCATTCCAATGTAAAAAACTTCATCTACACCAACACGCATTGTATCCTTAAAGAAATACGTTTTAAAAACATTCCTTCCATGAGTATAGATGGGTTGTCTTGGAAAAAAGAATTCATCTTCATATAAAACTGAGCCAGGTTTTCCGTTATCATCTGACCAAACAGTCAAAAGAAACAAGTTATTGGAAACATCTACAACTGAAGGAACAAAATGAATTTGAATTCCCACAAGAGAGTCTGGTTGATAAGCTTCGAACTGGACTGCCAACAAACCTTGAACTCCAGTTACACCGTATGCTTTTTCAGCAGTTCCATCATCATAAGCATAATAATTTTCAAAAACTTGACTTCCAAATGTTGAGTCATTGGGAGCATAATTTGGAAACTGTGCAGTTACAACTCCCTCATAATCAAAACGTGCAAGCGTATCATTACTCACCGTATGATCGAAGCTATATCCAGTAGAAAAATCGTGAACACTTGAATAAGTAGTCCGGGGTGAATAGTTGATGTTTCCTCCTGATAGTGTTGATGCATTTAAAACAAAGGAAGACTCTAAAAGTCCATCATAATAGACATTTACCTTTCCGTTTTGATTGTTCTCTGTCAATTCACTTCCATTTCTAACGGTCACTATAACTTCATCACTCATTTTACCATTTGGCTGATTCCTATAGTGCTTCCATGGAACGCTTATGTAATCTTTAAGTAAAGTCGAAATAGGATATACTAAGGCGAAATCTTTAAAAAGAGTGTCTTGATATCCAGAGAGGGTTCTAAACTCAACATAGTCAACATGGAAATGATCTAGTGCTCCTGCGGGAGAGCCGTAATTAATGAATCGGAACTGGAAACCCTTTCCAAAGTAATTAGGATCTACTACAGGAATGTGTGCTACTTTAAAATCTGTTAACGGCCCACCATTGGTTCTCCAAACACGTTTCCAAACTTCTGTAATTGGCGAATAGAATTCAAGAAACAAAGAATCTTTATCAGGTTCAGGGGCATCACCAAATCCTTCAGTTTGATAAAGAAAACTAAAGTAAATGGAGTCACTTGCTAAATTTCCAGATAAATCTAAGGGTTTAGAAAGCAATGTGTCAGCATGTGTATTGATCGAACTCCCAAAATTATAGGGATAACCATATTCGTTCAAACCATCAAAAGTAACAACACCTAATGTCCATGGATTATGTGAAAATCTATAATTGTGATAAGCTTGGTCGTTGAGCCAAAGTTTATCAGGATCAGACAGTGTTGAAATAAAAATTCGTGCTGAGTCTTGAACAAATTCTGGATCGTTAATCCATATAGTATCTTGAGGATTCCCCATTCCATCTAGGGTATCATAAATAATATATGCAGGAAACCCATAGCTTTGAATATGGTTGGGTTCGTAAACCATCAAATCATCAAATAGAAAACGGGTTGAATCGAAATGGTAGAGAATTGTTGTATCTGCAACAGGGTCGTAAGCAGAACGGTATGTTTTTGAGCTCGTCAACTTTGTATCAGGCGCCAACGGAACAAGTGAGTTTTCATCCAACATTTTATGAAATAACTCTTCAGTCACATTGGCGTCTCCAACTTTTGAATTATACTGTTGAAAATTATTTCTTGAAAAATCATCAAAGAAGGGCAGTGTTAAGGTATCAGTCTTATAATAAAAAGTACTGTCAAAGCTATTTGCCAAAGACTTGGGCTGCATCTTTTTTTTACCAAACAAATCTGGATTTGCAGTTAATGGACTTACTCCATCTTGGGCGTAAATTGGAGCAACAAAAAGCAATAAAAAAATGAGATATAAATACTTCATTGGTGTGTTTTACTATTCGTTAAGGTCACCACTGTTTGGAGACACAAAAATTGTTATTGTGGATCCTTCAGCTACTCTACTGCTATCGCTAGCAACTGGAGTTTGACGAATCACACGTGCATTCAAGCTATCACTCTGGGTAATGCAACCAGAGTAAACAGGAAATATCCTTAAGCTAGAAGTCTCTCCAAAACGTTGTTCAGCTTCATTTATTGTAAGACCAATCAAATTAGGAACCCCCACCATATTGCCTACAGTTCTCTTTCCAACTGTTAATTCAATTATTGAGTTAATGGGAACTTGTTGACCCGTCATTATATCTTTATTTTCAAATTTCTGAGCAATCACACTGCCCTGATCTTCATTACTTGAAACATATTTCACACGTGTTCGCAAACCTTTTGACATCAAAACTGCTTCTGCAAAACGATGACTCTTACTGATTACCACAGGAACAAACACCAAACGAGAACGTTTTGAAACCCGAACCTGTATTACTCTATTTGATTTCACAAAAAGCCCAGAAGAATCTGTTGGCATTGGGTTTTGATAAATAATCGTTCCTTCAACTAAATCAGGATTATAGATAGAATCCAGAATTTCGTAACGAATATTTTTATCTCCAATCAAGTCAGGAATGTCTTTTACATTATTGTTTAAAAGGTTCGGCACTTCAATTCTTTCTCCATGGTTGGTATAGCTTCCAAAGTAGGAAGTGCTTCCCCAAATAATCACTATCCAAGCAAGACCAAACAACAGAAAGTTGATGATGAATTTTCTACTAATAATAAAATTACCTAATTTCTTCAGGAACCCCATAATTCAAATTGGAATAAAATAATTAAACAAATCTAATTAAATAGTTTTAACTCTTTTTAGTTATTCGAATAGGAATGCTAAAAAAAGATAATATACCCTCTTCTGAAAATTTGAAGGGGAGGAAAAAAGAGGGAATAAAAATACTTTCGGCGATGTATTTAATGAACTCACTTACATCACAATTATCTTTTGGCTTTTATTCTTAGTTCTAAAAATGTAGACACCTCTATCTAAAAGCAATTGTTTTTTGGTCCCTACATATACCAATTCGCCTAAAGCAGAATATACAGTATAACTTTCATGATTAGAAAGTTCGATGTGCACAAGACCATCTAATGAAGGGTTAGGAAATATAATATATCTCTCCTTACTTTCTTCAATCAAAGAAGAGGTTCCAATAACAACTTGCTTTTTAGCAAAACCTGTATAGCAATTATTGGAAGATGACATTGTTATTTCATAGGTACCTGTATTAGTATAGGCATGACTTACAAACTCTTGGGTTGAAGTCTCTCCATCACCAAAATCCCAAAATTCAAAATCACCAAAATTTATAATTGGTGTAAATGCAATTTCACTTTCATTCTCTACCACTGAAAAGGAATTGTCTGACAATGGACGAAAGTCTACACGAATAGAATCAACTTCATAAACGACATGATCCGCCACTCCTTGGAGGTATTCTGCTTCGTTAGAGGTAACACCAGAAGGCAAATATGTGTTTCCTGTGGATGTATTTTCAAAAATGAGGTTATTGAATATACACGCTGCTAAATAGGAACCATAAATACTTGGATGACTCTGGTCTGGATTGTACAACGCGGTAAAATTAACAACTGCAGCAACGTCTTGCTTGATATGTGCAAATCCAATCCCCACAGGTGACATCATTCCATCTGCTTGATCTGCCATGAAAGTATAAGCATTAAACAAGCGTTGATTCATTTTTTCAAAAGTATTGATTCCTATCCATTGAGATTCACCGCTTTCTTTTCCCCACGTATTGTAAAACAAAGGAACACTACACTCATTATTCGAATAAATACTGTCCACCAGAATTTCAGCGTAGGGATACACATCATTCTGTACTTGGACATCAGGAAACGATGGCTTTTGACTTTGCTCTTGAAGTACAACGAAATCCCAATCTTCAGCTACAATCTTATTTAAAACTATTGGATTAACTGCATGTGCATTTAACTGTGCCCCTCCTGGCATATGGGCGTCCGTTGTTAAAGTATTTCCATCAGCAGTGGCCATGGATGAAATAAGACTTGGTAGGTTATTGGAACTCGTATAGCTGTTTCCTATAAATAACACCTTTTTCGTGATTTGACTCTGTCCAAATACTGTAAATAACAAGAATGCAATGCATAAACTATACTTCATGTTTCTGATTTTGGTTGCAAACGCCCCTTGCATTTCTTACGTTGCTTATAAAAAAGAATTTTTCCTTTCTTAAACCTTCGGACTCTTGTATTCCTAATAGAGAAATATAAATGATTAAAGCCTTCTTTCGCTTTTAATTCAGTTTATTTAATCTCTTCCTTTGGGCTACTCCGTTGTTTGAATTGATCTCTAAAGTATATATTCCGCTTTCTCCTTTGAGGTAAAATTGAAACTGCTGTTGATTTTCAACTTTAAATTCTTGAACAAGTTTCCCTGTCATGTCATATACTTTAACTATCGACCTATCAGAGTCTTTCATGAAATCTATATTCACCATTCCATTTGTTGGATTGGGGTAAATTTTCAAATCAATTTTTGACTCCTTATCAATATCCATGGTATTAATGGAAATACATGAAGAGGTATCTGAACAATTACCATCATTAATAATCACTGCGTAACTTCCGTTTTCTGTTGGAGCATAAACAGCGGTATTGGCCCCTTGAATTGGTGTGTATCCATTTTTACAATCTACCCATTGATAATTCGAATAATTTGATGCAGCCAATAAGGTTTTATCATCAAAATCTATTGTTACATCGGTATCAACGCTTTGGATTGTTAGGTTTAAGGTTACGATTGAATCACAACCATCAACGGTATTTAAAGTTCCAGTATAAACGCCAGAATTAGAATACGTTTGATTGTTAGCAGACCACGTATAGTTATCACACACCTCTTCAACTATTGAGGATGACTCTAGCGTATTAATAGTTAAGTTTAAAGTGACAATTGAATCACAACCATACGCGTTCATTAAAGACCCCGTGTAGGAACCTGAATTGGTGTACGTTTGGTTGTTCGTTGGCCATGTAAAATCACCACAAGAAACTACATTTTCAACACCTGAGCTTGGAGAGATATATGGAGGTAAATCAAAAGCTTCTGTTTGATCTGTTCGGCTATATGGCGATCCTTGATCCGCAGAATATCCCAGTCCTCTCTTGGCAAAAACCTCCCAAATCAAACATGCATTTTGACCATTATAAAGCAGCTCATCGGCCAATAAAATAGCGTCTCTACCATCTATAAATCCAGGATCACAGCCTTGTAATTTTAACCCTTGAACCACTAAGTGCATTGCTATATTATTTCCTCCTGTTCCATTGTAAACATCAGGATCCATTCCGTGTTTATCAATCAGTGCCCATGTTAAGTCCCATAACATTGAAGCCCAAACAAAGCCTATTCCGTGAGGCTCTGAAATACTTGCTTCATTATTGGTATAACCGTAAGTAATGAAGTTTACATTAAAATCTGTACTGTACGGAAGTGGACGAATTCCACCTCCAGACGGCAATTCTCCAGAAGCATAGGTTCCTATTCCTCTAGCATCTGCTTCTTGATCTCCAGGTTCAATAGTAAGCATTAAACCAAACCAATCCGACCAACCTTCGCCCATTTGTTCATCGTTGCTTAAACATCCTGACTCAGATGCTCCTCCTGTTAATCGTATCGATATTCCATGACCGTATTCATGAGCGATAATTACATTGTCAAAATCTCCATCCAAAGGAACGTTTGAAGCGGTCATCTGTAAAGTTGCATTTACTACAGATCCATTTTGAATTTCCGCAATTAAATCTGCTCCATCTGCCATTGAAATCATTACCGAAGGAATTCCAATTCCGGGATCTGTTCCTCCCATAGAAATTGTACCTCCTCCAACATTATTGATTACGATAACTGCTATTGCACCTGCATTTTCAGCATTCTGTACCTTAACCGTAAAACTACAATCTCCACGACGAATCACAGCGATCTTACCATTTAAAGCAGCACTATTTACAGCAGTTTGACAAGCTTCCGAAGGATTTGATGTATTGTCTGCATACAAAACTAAATCTGCAGTTAATGGAGAACTTGGAATTGGTGGTCCAAAATCTGGAAGACTGCAACTGTATGGACCACTTACAGCAGAAGGAGAGTTCACGGTCAGGTAACTCGGCGAGGCCGCCGACCATAAATACATTTGCATTCTTGGATTATAGCCATCTGGTGGCGTCGCAAAGTTCGCATTGTTCGAACCGCCCCCATCTTGTGCTTCTGCAAAAACATGGTCATCACCTAATCCTCCTTTACCATAGTTATTATTTTGAAAATTACCACTGGCCTCATTAAATCCATATTGGTACCACACATCATGCATGATATTGTTCATATAGAAAAGATTCGTAATTACTGCATCTTCATTAAGTTGAGGATGTTGATTTAAATTAAGTGGGAAATTAAAGTTTAAGGCTGAACCTCCATCAGGTGAATATCCGGGCGTGTTATTATTACTGCGGTCTTCACTTGCATAGACATTATTTCCAAAAGTGGTAGTAAATTCTGGACCTGGAATGCCATTAATGTCATGCCATCCGTAAGGAGAAGCGGTAAGGTTTTCTGGATCAATTTCCAAAGAACGAGAACCGTGATTTGGACTTTCAACTGGTATTGCAAAAACATTGTATCCTGCACCGTTAAGTGAAGATCTAGGATTTACAAACCCCTCTATTTTATGACTATGTCCATCATGAGAATGAAATCCTGAACCCACATCACAGTGTGAAACCCAATCTATTTTATCTAACAACTCTCCCGTCTGTGCATCTACTCTTATGCTCCACCAATGGTTTTGATCCAGTTGATAAATATCCAAATCCCAAACTGCGCGAACAGATTCATCATTCAGTTGAAATAGTTTTAATCGGACATTTATTACTTCCTTTGATAATCCGTCAGCAGAGAAAACAAAATGGTATTCCGTCTTTTTTTCTTGTTCTACTACTTTGCCAGAAACTGATAACCCTAATGTTTTCGCACCCAACAAAATAGCTTCTTCTGCCGATAACTTTGCAGTAGCTGTTTCTACCTTTTCTGATAGATTTGGAATAAAACGATGAGAGGTCAAAATTGTTTTTTGATCCTTTATAGCAACGACACTAATTGCATTATGCAACAATAAATCATTGAACTTTTGAGTCACATAGTAATAAGAAATTCCTGAGTTTTTGTCTGCATGTGAGTCGGTAATCTCCCATGATTGCACATCTTTAGAAGTCAGCCCGTACTTACTTGAATTTGTTTCGATTGCTTCTTGAACCAAGGTGTGGTTATCTTGTGCGAAAATCCCATCACTTATACAGAAAAATAAAATTAGTATGAGGCAGTTCTTGAGAAAGTATGTCATAATTGTGTTTTGGTTTTAAAGCACTAAGTATTCTTTTAAATTTAACTCAATATATCTAACAATCAAAATGTGGACTAATTACTGTTTACAGCCAAACTGGAAGAAAACCAGTAAACTTGTTTAATATCAATGCATTTAGCGTATGACTATTGGAGTAAATATTTTGTTCTCTTCTTTTGATTATATTTAAATTCTTTTGATTATATTTAAAGTTGTTGCTTTGATTCGTTGAGTTAAGAACTTATCAATACGGGCAGGAGTTATCCTTCTATAATATGTGTCTTAAATTTATTATTCATGAGATAAACTTCACATTTAGCATCTTTTACATTTAAAAACTACACACACTACTCTATGAAAAAATTGATTTTAGGATTGATGATTTTGATGTCGTTTTGTTTACTATCTCAGACGTATAGACCAGCTCCGTCAGCAGAGGAGTGGACAGTATACTGTTATCAAGGTTTAGATGAAGAGGGTTACAGTGGATATTACACACAAAACTTGGATGTTACTGGAAATTTTGGTGCAAACACTTCTTTATCATGGCTAAGCGTTAACGGTAGCGAAACTGAAAATAGTTCACCATCGAGAGCAAAATATTTTAATAATGAAAACGGCGAAGGAAGTAACTATTACAACAGTATTAGCAATAATAATAGCAGCAATATAAGTGATGGCAGCGCACACAGCTTTGCCCATATTAGATCAGGCTTTCCACCAGGTATTTATACTTTCACAGTTCAGCTATGGGATGATGATTCTTATGTCTATTTAAATGACGTTAACATTTCTACTTTAGTCGGATGGGGCGAATCAAACACTACTGTCGAGCAGTGTGTTTTCTTAGGGCAAAACTCTAAAGTTAAAATATTGACGAACAATACTGGTGCACGGGCTTCTGGATTAAAATTTAGAATTGAATTAAAACCATCAGAATGTTCACAATTACCAGTAGAGCTGATCTCTTTTACTGGAAAAACCAAACTAAGTGTAAACACATTGTCTTGGGAAACAGCAACAGAAACGAACAATGACTTTTTTACAGTTGCCCATTCATCTGATGGATTTAACTGGAGCGTAATAAATAAAACACAAGGTAAAGGAAATTCAACATCTTCTAAAAGCTATAGTATAGAACACAGAAACTATCCTAATGCAATTAACTATTACCGATTAACCCAAACTGATTATGATGGCAAAAGTGAGACATTTCCTATTGTATCTATTGACAACATAGTTGATAATCGATTAGTAAAGAGACTTAACACCTTAGGCAGAAAGGTGGATAGTAATTACAAAGGAATGGTTATTGAATTTTATAAAGAAGGCAACACTGTTAAGAGAATTTATCGATAAAAATCGTGCTTTTCCGATTTTAGTGCAGCTTCAAATGTTCACAAAAGATGAATAAAAACCAAAAGCTATATTTTCTTTGAATAAAGGTAAAACTTCGCATATTTTTTTTCTAAAAAAGAAACAACCTATTTCAAAATAATTTACTTTTATTCTCATGAAAATAATAGCAAGCATCACTTTATTGATTTCGATCATCCTCATCTCCTTTTCCTGTTCAAAAGAAAAGAGATCAGACAGAAAAGGACCGAAAATGCAAGAGTTTATCATTGAAATTTCGAATTTTGCGAGAAAGCAGAATCCAAATTTTATTGTCATTCCTCAAAACGGAATTGAATTGGCGTTTAATGATTTAGCGGAAGAAGACGGGTTGAATCAAGAACTGATTAATGCCATTGATGGTTTTGGAATTGAAGAGCTTTTTTACAATACTACTGTAATTTCTAATAATGAAATATTGGGAATGGTTCAAAAAGTCAATGAGGTAAAAACAATTATGGTGGCCGATTTCGCAGGAAGTAATGCCAATTATAATGATGCTATTCAACAGTGTCAAAACAATGGATTCATTTGTTTTCCACGCAAAGAAGGGAATTACGATTATATAGATATTCCATCCACGCTTATCAATGAAAACACGGATAACATCACCAAGTTGTCTGATGCCAAAAATTACCTTTATTTGATTAGTGACAGTGAGTTCTCTTCAAAAACGGCCTATTTGGATGCCTTACGTGCAACCAATTACGATGTTTTATTAATTGATGCTTTTTATGAAGGTGAACAACTAACCTTAGCAGAAGTTAACTCTTTAAAAGTGAAAGACAATGGAGGTTCACGTTTGGTGATTGCCTATATGAATATCGGAGCGGCAGAAAAATACCGATACTACTGGAAAGACAAATGGAAAGTACATTCTCCAGGTTGGTTGAAAAAGAAGTACGACGGTTATGACGATGAAATTTGGGTGAAATATTGGAAAAAAGAATGGAAAGAGATCATTTATAGTGACAGCAATTCGTATACGCAACGTATTTTGAATTCTGGATTTAACGGAGTGTATTTAGACAATGTGGAAGCGTATTATTTCTTGTATTTTGATTAGGACGCAGTTAAACTAAAATTGGCGTTAATTATGCAATCAAAAACAACAACCATTTCAATAATCACCTTTGTTTTCGTATTTTCGTAAAAGCAAATGACGAAAATTCTCCACATAAAAAACATGGTTTGTCCGCGGTGCATTACAGCTGTAGATAACGTTTTAAAAGAAATGAAAATTCCCTCAGAGAAGATTGAATTAGGTCAAGTTTTTCTAAAAGAAGAGATATCAGAATCCGTTCGTGGAGAACTCGATGAGAAGTTACACAACTTAGGATTTGAATTGCTCTCTTCAGCTACTGCTCAGCTTATTTCTGAGATCAAAACAGCGCTAATTCAACAGATTCATCACAGTTCAGAACCTTTAACCGTTAATTTTTCTGAGTTTCTGAGTGAGAAGTTAGATTATGACTACTCCTATTTGAGTCGCTTGTTTTCTGGAGTAGAAGGAATTACCATTAATCGATTTATTGTGATCCAGAAGATTGAAAAAGTGAAGGAATTGCTTTTTTACGATGAAATGACTGCTACAGAAATCGCACACCAACTTAATTATAACAGCGTGGCTTATCTTTCTAATGTTTTTAAAAAGGAAACAGGAATGACGTTGACACAGTTTAAGGAGTTGAGGGATCCGAAGAGGAAAGGGATTGATTTGTAGGGGCGCTACAAAACTTCATAACTTGTTTACAAAATAGCGTAACACTTTCTATGTGTGAATAGACGATATTTGTAGTTCAATAAAATACAAGAACATGAGTAATTCAACGATAGAAAAATTTACTTTCCCAGTGACAGGTATGACCTGTGCAGGATGTGCTTCCAGTGTTGAAAACATCCTCAACAAGATGAATGGTGTGACAGAAGCTGAGGTAAATTTCGCTTCAAACACTGTTTTGGTTTCTTATGACACGGAAAAAGTAAGTAAAGAACAATTAAAGTCAAACTTACAAAGTGCGGGATATGACATCATCATTACCGAAGAGAACGCTAAGGAAGAACAAGAGGAGCAGCAGGATAAAGCCTATAAAGAAGTAAAAAAGCGAACTTTATGGGCAGCAATTTTGACCTTACCCGTTTTCATATTGGGAATGTTCTTTATGGAATGGGAACCCGGACATTATATTTCATTGGCTTTTGCCACGCCAGTACTTTTTATCTTCGGACGTAGCTTCTTTATCAACGCCTGGAAGCAAGCCAAACACAAGAAGGTGAACATGGATACGCTAGTGGCTTTGAGTACTGGAATCGCTTACCTCTTTAGTATATTCAGTACATTCTTTCCATCTGCTTTTGAAGCGCAAGGCATCACGGCACACGTTTACTACGAAGCTGCAACGGTAATTATCACCTTTATCCTTTTGGGGAAAGTGATGGAAGAAAAAGCGAAATCCAATACCTCAACAGCATTAAAAAAGTTGATGGGTTTACAGCCTAAAACATTGCGTGCAATTATCAATGGAACAGAACAAGAAATTCCGATTGAAGCAGTTGAAAAAGGAAATACGATTATCATTCGCCCTGGAGAACGTGTTCCTGTTGACGGAGTAGTAATTCAAGGAA
>Ga0079223_10001964_pt1 | contig 12551 bp, 7 predicted proteins | sample Stecom2011_FD_75072 | JGI IMG/M metagenome (GOLD analysis project Ga0079223, IMG submission 75072) | Agricultural soil microbial communities from Utah to study Nitrogen management - Steer compost 2011 | ecosystem: Environmental > Terrestrial > Soil > Agricultural land | place: USA: Utah...
CTCGGCCCGCGCCTCGAGCTGCGCGAGAAGGCGGTCCACATAGTGGATGTCTTCCGGACCCTCCACCTTGGGCACCATGATCACATCGACCTTATCGCCGACCTCGGTGACGATGCGGATAAGATCGTCGAGGAGCCAGGGGCTATCGAGCGAGTTCACGCGCGTCCACAGCTGCGCATCACCGAGATCCATCTCACGCGCGATGCGGATGAAGCCCTCCCGCGCGGCCTCTTTCTTATCGATCGGAATGGCGTCCTCAAGGTTGCCTAGGACGACATCGGCTTTTCTCGCGATATCGGGAACCTTCGCCGCCATCTTCTCATTGCTCGGATCGAAGAAGTGGATCATCCGAGACGGCCTGAAGGGGATCTCGCGGAGGGGCTCAGGAGCGCCGAGCGCGAGCGGCTTGAAAAAATCCTTTGGGCTTCGCATGCCCGATTTATAGGCCGGTCAGGGCGGTCATGCCAAACGGAGCACGAAAAAAGCCCGCTCGTCATGGGCGGGCTCTTTCAGTGCTTCGGTAGGGCGTTCGTCGTACTTTTCGGACTCAGGGAATCCCCTCTTCGATCGGAAGGACGTTCTCGAGCGTCGCATCGATGGCCATCTGCCACGGAAGCTCGAAAACGCGATCACCGACCTTAAAGTTATAGTGTCCGCTATCGGCGACGCCGTTCTTCACGAAGACATCATCGTAGTTCAGATAGCCCGTGATGTAGGGTTCGGGATCGCCTTGGTTGATGTAGAGCTCGTAATCGAGCGTCCCTTCCATGCCGCCCGAGCCCGTAAGGTCGGGGAGGGTCGTTTGGATGCCGTCGATCACGATCCCCGAGAGCTCTTCATAACCGTAATAGGTGATGTCAGTCGTCGGCGGAAGCAGCTGGCGGACGTGAACATCAAAGCTGCCGTTGATCAGAGCTTTGAACTCGGTCCTCTGGTTCACATACCCCGTCATGCCGAATGAGCCAAAGGCGGTCACCCTGCACTGTGAGGTATAGAGCGAGAGGTTCACGAAGCGCATGATATCCTCCGCGCCGCCCGGCTCCGTCTGATCGGTTGAATCGGGTTTTAGCCGGGCAAGGACGGCGCCCATTCGGTGGATTCGCCGACGCTCGCCCTCGAACTCGAGGATCATCGAATCACCGTCCTCGGCGAGCTCCATTTTGAGATCGGGAATGATGAGCGGGACTGGAAACTCTTCGCTTTCGGCCCCTCGGCGCTCTCTCATCGACTTTTCGGGCTCGTAATAGAAGTTGTACTCGTGAGTGAAGCGGACGGAGTAGGCCCCCGTCTCTTCGTCTTGGAGTAGCGCGCCACTTCGAAGTTTGGTCGTGCTGTTATGCGCGACCGTACCGTGGTGGAAGCATACGCCGACCTCGGCCGGTTCCTCATCCTCGAGTGCTTTTTCATCATAAACGCCGATGACGAAGAGCTCGGTCGCACCGTCGATCGTGCGGACCCAAGTCTCTTGGTTTTGGCATTGAACGATGAGGTCCCGCGCAACGCCGAGAGGATAGATTCCGCGTTCATCGCAAGCGGTGAGGAGAGACAATGCGAGAACTGCCGTAAGGATGGATCGTTTTTTCATGTTTATCCCTCGGTATCAGAACTGAACGCCGACCGTGCCGACGACGCTCCCCACAAAGACGAGATCCGCGGGAGAATCTTGCCTCGGAAGGTTGAGAAAATCAGCGGCGAGCTGTGCATCCACGCCGGCCTTGAAGCGATCGCGATCATCGAGATCGAAACGGAGCCGGGCAAGGGCTGCGATACCCATCGAGACCGCTTCGACCGGAACGTACACGTCCGAGTTCAGGCGGAGGATCGCGATATGGGGCCCACCCCCTAGGATGAGCGTGCCCTTCTCACCGATCCTCATCTTCCCGCCCGCGCCGAGCGTAAAATCGAAGGCCCACCTCTGCGAATAATCCTGACGGACGGACCCGCTATAGGAACCCTTGTCGTTATCCATCCGTGCCACCACGGGGAAATACGAGCGAGCATTCAAGATAAAGCGGGCACGACGACCGATGTCGTACGCATATGCGACCGCAGGCCCGTGGAAGCGCATCCCACCGGTGGCCGGGCTCGTCACCCATTGGAAATTGTAACCGACACCGATCGCATGAACCCTTGTGAGGGGCTCGCGTCCGTTCGCGAGGTCCTCGGCCTTTTTCCGGTTCCGCTTCTCTTTGCGCGTCTCGGATGACGTCGCCTCCTCGGGTGCGTCTGCGGGAGATGCGTCGAGGGCGTCGACGGCTTCCGCGTCCCTTCCCTCCGCCTCGTCCGATGTCGCGAGCGCCTCAGGGACCTCGCTCTCGGCTCGCACGGTCTCTGGCGCGATCAGCGTCGTGGCGACAGCGAGCCCAATAAGTGTGAAAGATGAGATGAGCCGTTTCATATCCGCGGGACAATAACTCTTTTTGGAACGTTTTGGCGATTGAAATTTGAACCTCAATCTATGTTTTTCGCACAATTTTATCGAATGAAACCCCGCTCAACGCCTGACGCTGCGCGTCAACAATCGAAGAGAACGAAGAAAATGCGAGATCGGTCAACGCCTCGAGTGCCGTGCGGGGAATCGGTGCTCCCTCGGCGCCACCTTGGATTTCGATCAGCTCACCCGTCGCGAGACCGATCACGTTAAGGTCGACCTCGGCGCGGACATCCTCTTGGTAATCGAGATCGACCAGGAGCGAATCGCCGACCTTCCCCGCGCTGATCGCGCAGACGAGCCCCCTCATCACGCCGCCACCGATCCTGCCATCAAGTCGCATCTTTTCGAGCGCGAGTGTGAGCGCAACGCTCCCGGCGTTGATGCACGCCGTGCGCGTCCCCCCATCGGCCTCAAGGACGTCACAATCGATAACGATCGTGCGGGGACCAAGCTCTTCGAGTAAAATTGAGGCACGGAGGCTTCGCCCGATGAGTCGCGCGATCTCCGTCGCCCTGCCGTCCGGACCGCGCCGCTTCTTCGCTCCGCCTTGACGTCGAGGCCCCGCGCAGGGGTGCATATGGTATTCGGCGGTCAGCCATCCGCCCTTTTCGAGCCATTCAGGCGCTTCGTCGACCACAGAGGCGTTCACGAGCACACGCGTTCCTCCTGCGCGATAAAGCACCGAGCCCGCCGCGGTCCGCATGAATCCGGTCTCGATTTCGATCGGCCGTATCACGTCATTCGCGCGATCCAAGTGTCGTTTACTCATATCCATTCTCGATCAATGGGAAGACGAGGGTGAAGCGCGTACCTTTAGGCTCCCTTGCCTCGACGCTCAAGCGCCCACCATGCGATTCGATGATTTGGCGCGTAAGCGGGAGCCCGAGGCCAGTGCCACGTTCTCGCGTCGTATAAAAAAGATCGAAGAGATGTTCACGCGCCTCAATCGCGATCCCCTCGCCCTCATCGTCGATGGTGAGGCGGAGCTCTGTTGTGTCTGAGCTGAGGTGGAGCGAGAGTGTTCCACCCATCGGCATCGCCTCACGCGCATTGCGAAGAAGGTTGACGAGCGCTTGGCGGAGCTGTCCCGAATCGGCTGCGATGAGCGCGTCCGGCGCCTCGTCGGTCCACTCGATTGCGACCGAAGCCCCCGCGAGCTCGAGGCTGAGAAAGTCGAGGATCTCGGCGACGAGTTTGCTCAAGGCGAGCGGCGATTTCTCGGGATTCGGCGTCCGGGCAAGCCTCAGATAATCCTCGGTGATGCCTTTTAGCCGCTCGAGCTCTCGTTGAATGGCGGCGATGAGCTCTCGGCCTTCGCTCTCGCCGTCCGGAAGTTCGTCGCCGAGAAGCTCGACATTGAGGCCGATACTCGAGAGCGGGTTCCGGATCTCGTGCGTGATATGGGCCGCCATCCGGCCAATCGCCGCAAGGCGCTCGGACTCTCTCAAAGTGATATCGCGGGCCGCGAGCGCCTCGACCATGCGCTCGAACTCGATCGCGAGGCGACCGATTTCGTCTTGGCGTTCGGGCAGACCAAAGGAGGGAAGGAGCTCTCCGCGTGAGACAGCGCTCACGCGTTCGTGGAGCGCGCGAAGCGGGCGGAGGAGTTGATAGGCGTAGAACATCACGCCGAGTGCAAAGAGGACGGCAAAGGAGGTAAGGAGGATCAGCGTCCACGCTGCGCGCTTCTCCTCCTTGGCTGCGAGGGTCGCAGCACTCGACATCTCGCGCTGAAGAATGCGAAAGGCGCGCCGATGATGGCGGGAGATCCGCTGCTCCTCTTCCTTGAGGTCGCCCGCGATGTCGATCGCTCGCGCCGCGTCTTGGTCGCGAAGGGCATCAAAAAGCGCCTGATAAAGAGGCTCCGTCTTATCGTACGCGCTCTGAATCGCCTCGAGCGCCTCGCGCAGCGGCTCGAGGCTTACGGGATCACCCATCTGAAGCGCGATGAACTCGGCGCGGTCGAGATCTTCAAAAGCCCGATCGAGCGCTGCCGGCCGCATTTTTCGCGCAGCGTTGAGCCAAGCGCGCGTCGCGATGTTGTCCCGCTCCGAAAGAATGCGCTCGAGTAAGTTGGAAAACGCCGCCTGCGTCGCCTTCGCTTCGCTCAGGTTAAGCACGAGCGGTACGTAGCCCTCATCGAGGAGGCGCATGTGCCGGGCCGTCCTCTCATGCTGCTGAAAGCTCACGAGGGAGACGATCACAAAACCGACGATGATCAGCGCATAGCCGATAAAGATCCGCGTGGGGATCGAGAGGCGCATTCTCTTCGCATCGGTCTCCGGGGGCTTCGCATCGTCCATCGTGCTCATTGGATGCGCTCTTTTCGGTCCTGGTCTTTGGCTGAGCGCCGCGGCGTCCGGAGTCTACATGGACTTGCCCCCGAAAAGCGAGACGTCTCAGTCGCACGGAGCGTCGGCCTTCGGGCTCTCATCGCTCGAGCGCGGATTCAACGGCGATGGCGAGGTCTCATAAACAGCCGCTCGAGGCCCTGTCGCTCAGGTCGGTACCCCGCGCGATCGAGCGCTTCGAGCGCCTCGCGATAAAGCTCACCGTCGATCGCACCGGGGAGAACTTCGAGATCGGCGAGCGCCTCACGAACCATCTCACGTTCGCGCAGGTGGACTGCCGCGATCAATCGATAGAGGTGAACGCGGGGATCAAAAAGTGCGGTGAAGCGAGCATCTTCAGCCGCGAGGAGAAGGCGCGGATGATCGCCGGTTTCGAAAAGGCGGCGGATCAAGCGGAAGGCAACCCCAACGGAATGAGGCTCGAGGCTCATGAGCTCCTCCAGTGCGGCGATCTCCTCTTTGGGCCGTCGCCTCACGCTCGCGATTTGGGCGATGCGTTGATACGCTTCGGGTCGCTCCGGATCGAGCTCACGCACGCGCTCAAGATGAGCGAGCGCGCGATCGAACTCTCCGCTTTCGGTGTGGAGGCGCGCCAGCTCAAGTCGCACGCCAACGCTCTCACGCTGCTGGATGATCGCTTTGAAGAGCGCGAGGGCGCGATCGCGTTGAGGGCTTAACTTGCCGAGGATGAAGAGCGCATCGAAGCGCTTGGGGTCGGCATCGAGCGCGCGCTGAGCCAGCGCGCTCGATTGGACAGGGTGGCCTTCTCGAAAAAGGATCGCTGCCTCCTTCGCGAGACGCTCGGGGGTCGGCGCCACGGCTACATGTGCCGAGGATTCGGATTCAACCCACTCGAAATCGGGTTCGTAGCGTCCTTCGCGCTGTCGATAGAGCGATGCGAGGTAGGCGCGGAACGCATCGTTGAGGGCGCGAGCGTCCACACCAAGCTCGGCCTCCACGAGCTCGGAAAATCGCCGCCCCTCACCGAAGCCGCGGAGAAGCGCGACGAGCTTCCTTACGCTGTATTCTTCTTCGAGGAAATCGACTGCGAGCGTCGAAAGCCCATACGAGACGATCAGCTCCTCCATCACGCGAGTTTCGGAAAAGAGCGCATCGAAATCATCGAGCGGCGGGATTGCGCGTGAGGAAATAAAGGCGTGAATCCGCTGAGCGAGGGGGCGCTTGAAGGCTTTCGGCGAGATCATCGCCTCGCGCTCGGCCAGCCCTTCCATCAGCCATCGCGGCGCTCTTCCTCGACTCATCTGGAGATGAAAGACGTGTGCGAGCTCGTGCCATACAATTTGCCCCCAATTGAACCCGCCAACGCTTGGCGACACGCTCGTGATCACCTTCCCAAAGCAGATGGCTTGGAAGGGAAGATCGGGCACCCCCGCTGCTCGAATCGAAGCGTCACGCGGATCGCGATAAAACTCGATCTGGATGGGTGCGGCGATGGTTCGTCCATAGCGCGACTCGAGTGTGCGGAGGGCGCTCTCGAGAAAGGGGAGGACAAAGCGTTCGATCGCGGCGGCTTCAACCCGATGCGCGCGGATCCGAAAAGGAGGTCGCTCGAGCATCACGTAGTCGCGATCGATGCGGCTCTCATAGAGCTCGAGGAGCTGGTGGACGCGCCGGTTGAAGGGATCGAGGGCGACGGCGGCCCGAAGCTGAGTTCTTCCCTCATCCTCCCTTCCGAGGCGCACGAGGTTCATGCCGTAACGCGCACGCGCACGTCCATCGTTTGGGCTCATCTCGAGCGCGCGAGCCGAAAGCGCCGCCGCCTCATCATATCGATGATCGAGCTCGACCAGCTCGGCGATGAACTCATAGAAGCGAACGGGGCGCGGGTTCATCTCCGCCACCTCTCGCTCGATCGCCTCGTAACGCGCTCTCTGATCGGTCAAGAAGGCCAAGCCGCCCCGGAGCATGAGGCTGTCGATGCTGCGGTGCGTCTGCGCTTCGAGCCGTTCGATTCGCTCGAGCGCATCGGCTTCGTCCCGCCGCGCGATGGCAAGGGATGCGAGGAGGCGCTGCGCTCGGAGGCATCGCGGATCGGAGAGAATCGCACGCTCCGCCTCTTCACGGACGAGTCGGCTCGGCTTTCCTTCGGCGAGGTAGACTTCTGCAAGGAGCGCCCTCGCCTCAGCGTGCTCTGGCGAGCGGCGCAGGATGCCGCCAATGCCTCGTTTCGCTTCTTCGTGCGCGTGCGCCTCAAGGAAGAGCTCCGACCATGCGAGCTCGATCTCATCGTCGCGCGGCTTGAGGCGAGCGGCTTCGTGAAGGGCGCGGTTCGCGTCGCGAGCGCTCCCTAAAAGACGCGCAGCCTTCGCAACGGCAAAGATGGAGTCGGCGTCGTCGGGCGCGATCGCACGCCGATTATAATCACGGATGACTGCTTCGAGCGGAACTCGCGCCTCATCGTCTCGTCCGAGCTCAAAAAGGATGGCGGCCTGATCGACGAGCGCATGGCGATCGCCCTCGTTCGCATAAGCCGCTCGAAGGATGATGAGCGCTTCTTCGTAGTGGCCGCGGAGTGCGAAGGCCCGCGCGATGAGCCTCTGCTCGATGGGCGTCCAGATCCCGCGCGACAACGCGCCCTGAGCTCCCGGTGGTTCGTCTTCAGCCCCGCTCTCGGTTGCAGCCGCTTCCGAGATCCCCCGCGCTTCGTCTGAGCGCGATTGGACCGTGTCCGTGCCGGGAAGCCTTTCGCCCGGCCGGAAATCCCGTCCATAAAGCGCGAGGATCTCATCGTATTTGCCGAAACGAAAGAGCTCGCGGATGGAGGGAGGGTCTCCGCTTCGTTCTTTGCTCGGAGTCGCCTCGGCGGCAGCGATCGTTTCGCCTCCCACGGATACGCTGCGCAAGGGCGCCGGTTGATCCCCACGTTCCCTCGTCCCGCAAGCCGCAAGAAGAATGCAGAGGACGAAGACGGAGGGACGCATCATAGGGGCTCTTCAATCCATCCTGACGATTCGGCGCGCGCCTTGCAAAGCCTCCATGGTCTATGCGATGGGATCGGCGCCATCGTCCGGCTCGGGAAGCGCGCTCGGGATAATCGATTCCCTCATCTCGCTCTCGGCGCTCGGGCGGATCCGAATGGGGCGGAAGATATAAGGCCGATCTTGATTGAGATTTCGGCGGGTCTTCGAAGCTGCCTCTTTCGCGCGGCGATAGAACTCGACTTGGCTCCGGATGAGCTCCTCGCCCTCTTCGGGCTCCACGATGGCAAAGGATCCGTCACCGAAGATCTGCCTTGCCTTTTGATTGTCGCGCAGCGAAATCCCGAGCACCTCATGGACGATGCGATCTTTGAGCTTGGGCTCCTCGATTGGGACCATGACTTCGACTCGGCGATGAAAATTTCGCGGCATCCAATCGGCGCTCGCGATATAGACACGCTCCGCGCCGCCCGCATGAAAGAAATAGATGCGGCTATGCTCAAGGAAGCGATCGACGATGCTCCGAACGCGGATGCGCTCGCTCAATCCCGGAACGCCGGGCCTCAGGCAGCAGATACCCCGCACGATGAGATCGATCTCGACTCCCGCCTGGCTCGCGCGGTAGAGCGCCATGATGGCGTCGGGATCGACCAAAGAGTTCATCTTGGCGATGATGCGCGCGGGCCTCCCTTCGCGTGCCGCGCGCGCCTCGTTCTCGATGTAGCCGAGGATGCTCTCTTGGAATCCGAGCGGGGCGACGACGAGCTTCTTCCAGCTTCGCGGCGCGGTGCACGAGGTGAGCAGATTGAAGAGCGCCGTCGCATCCTCCCCCAGATCGCGGCGCGCGGTGAAGAGGCTGAGATCGGTATAGAGGCGCGCGGTATTCGGGTTGTAGTTTCCCGTGCCGAAGTGACAGTAGCGGACGAGCTCATTGCCCTCGCGCCGCACAACGAGCGTGACCTTGCAATGCGTCTTTAGCCCGACGAGGCCATAGACCACATGAACGCCCGCCTCCTCGAGTTTTCGCGCCCAGTGGATGTTGTTCTCTTCGTCGAAGCGCGCCTTGATCTCGATGAGTGCAGCGACCTGCTTGCCTTGATCCGCCGCGCGAATCAACGCGCGAACGATCGGGCTGTCGGCGCTCGTTCGATAGAGCGTCTGCTTGATCGCGAGGACATCGGGATCGGCGACCGCTTGCTCGATGAACGTGACAACCGGATCAAAGCTCTCGTAGGGATGGTGGAGGAGGACGTCGCCGCGCTTGATCTCGGCAAAGAGATCCTCGCCGCGTTCAAGCGATGCGGGGAGGACTGGCGAAAAGGGAGGATCCCAGAGTTCGGAGCGTTCTTTGAGCGGCTTCGCCAGCCCAAGCAGCTGATGGACCGCTTGAGGTCCGTCCATCTTGACGACGAATTTCGGATCCACCCGCGTCGAGCGCTCGAGAAGGTGAATGGCTTCGCGCGGGCAGAGGTTGTCGACGGTCATCGCCACAACGCGCCCACGATCGCGTCGCCGCACCTCTTCCTTGATCATCTCGAGGAGATCTTCGGCCTCTTCCTCGTCGATTGAGAGATCGAAGTTGCGGATGACGCGAAACGGCCACGCCCCAAGGCACTCGAAGCTGGTGAAAAGCTTCCCAGCATGTTCGGCGATCACGTCTTCGAGAAGGACGAAGGCAGAGACATTCGGATCGTCGGTCTCGACCGGGACGAGGCGCGGGAGAACGCTCGGGACCTGAAGCACGGCGAAAGCCGTTTCGCCCCGACGTGCCGCAAGCATCACGATGAGGTTCAGGCTTTTATTTGGAACGTGCGGAAAGGGATGCCCCGGATCGATGGCGAGGGGTGTGAGGATGGGGAAAACTTGCTCGAAGAAATAGGTCGAAAGACGCGCCCTCTCGCCCGGCGGAAGTTCGGCGGGATGCTGTAGATCGACCGAGGCTTTTCGGAGCTCAGGCAGAAGCTCTTCCAAAAAGACGGTGGACAGATCGGTGATCATCCGCGAAGTGCGCGCAGCGATGGCGTCGAGTTGCTCCGCCGCACTCATGCCGTCAGGCGGCAGATCACGAATACGCTCATCGCGCTGCTCGACGAGGCCGGCGACACGCACCATGAAAAACTCATCGAGGTTCGTCCGCGTGATGGCGAGAAATTTCAACCTCTCGAGAAGCGGTACGCGAGGATCGCGTGCTTCATCGAGCACGCGCTGATTGAACTCGAGCCATGAAAGCTCGCGGTTGACAAAATACTCGGGTCGCGCCTCGTCTAGGCGGAGCGGTTCTCCCTCGGCCTCGGTGAGATGTGAAATTTCGCTGATCTCCATGAAGTCGGGTTCTCCCACCAATATAAATCAGCGAAACGGCGTCCGCATCTGGGATAGAAACCGGAGCGGCCGAGACGGGGCCTTTCGGCGTAGAGCGAGAGGCTAGCGCGCGTTGTTTCTTTTTAATTTAACACGTTACGCGGGCGAAGCGACAACCTAGGTTGGGTTTCTGCGGCAACCTAGGTCGGTTCAGCCGCAGTTTGCACACATTCCTCAAGTCACACACACAACCGCCCAGATCCGCCTAGTTTCTGCTCTGATGCGCGTTCTCGCGGGCGGCTCGGACGAAGGCGGTAAAGAGCGGATGCGGCGCAAAGGGGCGGCTCTTAAACTCGGGATGGAATTGGCATCCAAGGAAGAAGGGGTGGCCAGGGAGCTCGATCATCTCGGCGAGCTTCCCATCGGGAGAGAGCCCGCTCAGCACGAGCCCGCCTTCTTCGAGACGCTCATGATATTCGGGTGCGACCTCGAAGCGATGACGATGCCGCTCTTGGATCTCAGTTGCGCCATAAATCGCATGCGCGAGGGAGCCCTCTTTTAGCTTACAGGGATAGGCCCCGAGGCGCATGGAGGCGCCGCGATCCTTCACATGCTTCTGCTCCTGGAGCATCGCGATCACAAGCTCCTCGGCCTCGGGCTCGAATTCGCCGCTCGCAGCGCCCTCGACTCCGCAGACATTCCGAGCGAACTCGAGGACCGCCATCTGCATGCCGAGGCAGATGCCAAAGAAGGGGATGTCATTTTCGCGCGCGTATTGGATGGCGCGGATCTTCCCCTCGGCGCCGCGCTCACCGAAGCCGCCGGGGACGAGGATCGCATCATGCGGCTTGAGACGCTCTTCAAAAGCGCCCTCCTCGAGATCTTCAAGATCCTCGCTGTCGATATATTCGAGCTCGACCTTCACATCATTTTCGAGCCCGCCGTGGACGAGCGCCTCATGAAGGCTCTTATAACTATCGCGGAGGTGAACGTATTTTCCGATGAGCGCGATGGAGACGGTCTCGCGCTCCTCATCAAGCGCCTTTTCGGTGATGGACCGCCAGATGCGTAGATCAGGCTCGCGCGTCCAGATATTGAGTCGTTCGATGAGGCGCGCGTCGAGGCCCTGCTCGTGGAGCATGAGCGGGAGCTGGTAGATCGTCGCGGCGTCCTGCGCGGCGATGACGGCGCTCTCCTGCACATTGCAGAAATGCGCGAGCTTCCGCCGGAGCTCCTTGGGCAGCTCGCGATCGACGCGGCAGATGATGATCTCGGGCTGGATCCCGAGCGAGAGCAGCTCCTTGACCGAGTGCTGGGTCGGCTTGGTCTTCAGCTCTCCCGCGGCGGCGATATAGGGCATGAGCGTGACGTGGACGCTCACGGAGTTGCCGTGCCCGACCTCGACCTTTAACTGGCGAACGGCCTCAAGGAAGGGGAGCGATTCGATATCGCCGACGGTGCCGCCGACCTCGACGATCGCGACGTCGACCTTCTGCGCGACCTGGCGGACGCGATGCTTAATCTCGTCGGTGATGTGCGGGATGACCTGGATGGTGGCGCCGAGATATTCGCCGCGGCGCTCCTTCGCGATCACGGCGTCGTAGACGCGGCCGGTCGTGAAGTTATTCTCGCGCGTCATCGTGGCGGTCGTGAAGCGCTCATAATGGCCGAGATCGAGATCGGTCTCGGCGCCGTCGTCGGTGACGAAGACCTCGCCGTGTTGGTAGGGCGACATCGTCCCGGGATCGACGTTGATATAAGGATCGAGCTTGATATTCGTGACGCGGAGACCGCGGGCCTCGAGGAGCGCGCCCATCGAAGCCGCCGCCAGCCCCTTACCGATGGAGCTAACAACCCCTCCAGTGACGAAGATATATTTCGTGGTTCTCGCGGTCATGACTTCCTCGAAGCGCGCTCGTTGGGGCATCCGAAAACGGAAAAGCCCCAGCGATTCGGGGGCTAGTCGGGGCGGTGTTTCCTCCATCGAAGACCCCTCGCCGCGGAGGCCTCTCTGGATGCCGCAACTCTATGAGGCGACCCCGGACGTGTCAACGTGGTCTGGGATCGAAGCGCACGATTCGGCGCCGCGGGAAGGCCTAGCACGCTGAATCGGTAAGATCTCTCCGGGATGGAGCGGATCGCGATCGTCGGCGCAGGGAGGGAGGCTTCGTTGATGGCCCGGCTCTGCCTCGCGGGCGGCTTCGATACGCACTTCATCCGGAGGCAGGGCCCGATCTCCCAGCTCATCTCGGGGCTCACGCGCCTCGGCGATCCCGATCTCGTCCTCGTGATCGGCGAAGAGACGCAGTCGAGCTGGCTCGTGACGCTCGAAAACCGGATGAGCCCGGGCGCGATCCTCGCCCTGCTCTTTCCGATGCGCGGCGAACATATCGAGGGCATCCAGCGCCCCGATCAGCTGATCTCCATCCTGAAGCATGAGGACGCGTTCATCCCCTTACCGCATCGCGGGACGGCGCCGGGCGTCTTGATGGCGACGCGACTCTTTCTCGAGAGGCTTGAGGTGGC
>Ga0079223_10001966_pt1 | contig 12548 bp, 6 predicted proteins | sample Stecom2011_FD_75072 | JGI IMG/M metagenome (GOLD analysis project Ga0079223, IMG submission 75072) | Agricultural soil microbial communities from Utah to study Nitrogen management - Steer compost 2011 | ecosystem: Environmental > Terrestrial > Soil > Agricultural land | place: USA: Utah...
AGAAGTACAGCAGAGATAAGTGTCCCTGCGTGACCAATACCTACCCACCAAACGAAGTTGGTAATATCCCAGGCCCAGCCTATCGTTTTATTCAATCCCCAAGCTCCAATACCTGTGGCGATCAAATATAAGATACAGCCTATTCCCCAGAGGGAAATGAGACCTGCAATTGTAATCAAGACATACCAACCTTTGGGTGCCTTATTCTCTATGGGGCCTATTACGTCCGAAGATATTTCATGGAAAGTTTTATTTCCAAGAATCAACGGCTCTCTTATGGCAGCTTCTTTATGCATTCTATGCTAAGTTTCAGAAGTTACGTTTATGTATTTCTAATTTTTACTTTATAACTCACATTCGGTTTAATACCGATTTCTGCGAGTGCGTGATAAGTGCGATCATCGCCCACATCACTGGCTATTTTACTCTTTGTATCGTTCAAGTCTCCAAATGTAATTGCATTTGTCGGACATGCTTCTGCGCAAGCAGTAACAACCGAACCATCCTGAACGGGCTCTCCTTTCATTTTTGCATTGAGCTTACCCGACTGAATTCTTTGAACACACATGCTGCATTTTTCCATTACCCCTCGCGAGCGAACGGTAACATCCGGATTTAATACCATGCGGGCTGTTGAATCCTGGGCCGGGTTTACTGTAGCAAACTTATCATATGCCTTGTAGTTAAACCAGTTAAAGCGACGTACTTTAAACGGACAGTTATTGGCGCAATAACGCGTACCAATACATCGGTTGTATGTCATCTGATTCAATCCTTCATCACTATGTGTTGTAGCAGCAACCGGACAAACCGTTTCGCACGGAGCGTGGTTACAGTGCTGACACATCATTGGCATAAATACCGTAGTCGGATTCTCGTAGGTCGGAACCTCCATTTCACGATAAGTGGCAATAACACCTTTGCCCATTTCTTCGCCCTTCTCATGACTCATGTCTGAGGAGTAGTAACGGTCAATACGCATCCAGTGCATATCGCGGGCACGACGAACCTCGTCTTTACCAACAACAGGTACGTTATTCTCAGCGTGGCAGGCGGTTACACAAGCACTACACCCGATACAAGTAGATAGATCGATTGACATTCCCCAGCGGTGCCCCACTCCTTTTACAGGAGCGTGATCTGCCCAGATGTCGACATCTTTTACATCTTTGAGTTCGGCAATGCCTTTCTCATGTATAACCAACTCATGTGGCGGATTATACGCCTTTTTTGGAGATGATTTAAATGTTGAATATGTTGTTTCGCGCACTACTGAATCACGTCCCATCAAGGTGTGATGCGTTTGTGTGCTCGCCATGGGATACAAGCCCTTAGCCGGCTCAATTGTAGCTCCGGATAGTTTGTATGACAGGGCTCCATTGGCAACTTCTACAAATGGATAGAGGTTTTTACCAATCGGAATTTTGTTTTTATCGTCGTCGAGTTCGTAGCCTCCGTATGGCTTGGTACGGTAAGCAGCACGGCCAATTTCTTCTTGCCCGGCTCCGCGGCCATATCCTAAAGCGATTGCTACGGTTCCACTCTTCTGACCCGGTTGTGCAACAACCGGCAAGATTTCGCTTTTACCATTTATAGTAATTTTGGCAAGCGAAGCAGGAAGCTGTTCACCCAAGTGCATTTTAAATCCGAATGACTCAACATCGGCCGGATTCATAGCAATATAGTTATCCCAAGTTATTTTTGAAATCGGATCGGGAAGCTCCTGAAGCCATGGATTTGTAGCGTGGCTACCATTTTCTACTCCAACTTTAGTGTGAAGCACTACTTCGTATGTATCGCCTCCGGTGCTCGCCGGCTTAATACTTCGGGCAGCACTCGCCAATGCATCCTGTGAAAGTTCTCCCGACCATTCTGCCGGTGGAACTTTAACGCTAACAGATCCGTTGCGCAGCGCATTGTACCAGAAATCATCAAATAAAATTGTCGCATCTCCTACAGAAGCCGAATAATCCTTCCAAACCGAGCGAATGTATTCGTGGTAAGTAGAAGTGTTTCCTGCCAAGACCAAGAGACTATCTTGGAACTGGCGTGTATTGTACAAGTTTGAAATAGTAGGTTGAACAAGCGACGAATGTCCTGTTTTTGGATAGTAATCATTCCACGACTCCAAGTAGTGGTGATCGGGAGCGATATACTTACATCGTGCAGCTGTTTCATCAGCCCACATTGAGAAAGAGACCGTAAGTCCTACTTTCGCCAAGCCCTCATTAAACTCATTACTATTTGGCAACGAGTATGAGGGATTAATATTTCCGTGAATTAGTAGCGCTCCAATTTTACCGGCATTCATGTCCGATACGAGCTGCATTACCTCTTCATCATTTCCTTGATTCATAAATAGCTCTACGTCGGTAGAGATAGTTGAGCCATAATTACCCAGTGCAGCGTTGATTGCATTTGCAATTACCTGAACATTCGGGTCATTGCTTCCGCAAATAAACAGTGATTTGCCGCGATTCGCGTATAGGTCTTCGGCTGCTTTTGCAATAATTTCTTCCGGTAAGCCTTCTGTGCTACCAGCAGCAGATGATTTTCCGGTAAGCTTGGCTACTTGGTTGTATATCGCCAACGCAACCGATCCTTCTTGCGACGGTCTGATTGGAACACGCACGTCGGCATTTGAACCTGTAAGCGACAATCTGCTTTCAAATTGGTAGTGCTTACTCATCCAGTCGCCTTGAGCATTCCGGTTTTTAGCATACTGTGGAACGTATTGGTTGTGCAACAACCAGTTGTCCATAAAATCGGCATCGATACTAACGATTGTCTTTGCTTTCGAAAAATCATAATCAGGTATAAATGATTTTCCAAAGCTCAATTCGTTGGCCTTTCGCATTCCGTATCGCGAAATGGGATCGTAAGTAACCACTTTAACGGCATTTTCGCCGAAAGCGGTTTTAAATTCCTCTATAACACCTTGCGTGGAAGGGCTGATTATTGTACCTGTAAGCAGTGTGATTTGCTTTCCGCTCTCAGCTACCGTTTGCAATTCGTGTTTAAGTGTCGCGTCAAAATCACTCCAAGTTATATCTTCTCCGCCCTTTTTGGGTCCTTTTAATCGGGTTCCGTCATATAAACTAAGCACAGATGAGTTAACCCGTGCAGTAACTGCTCCCAGATTAATTCCGTGTTTATTATTCCCTTTCAGGAAAATAGGACGACCCTCGCGTGTTTTAACAACAATGCTCGCATAGTCAAACCCGTCGAAGAAAGTAGAAGCGTAATAGGTAGGTACTCCGGCTGTAATTTGCTCGGGCTTATTCACGTATGGAATCGAGTGAATAACCGGCGTTTCACAGGCGGCTACGGTGGCAGCTGTAACGCTAAAACCTAAAAACTTCAAAAAGTCACGACGGTTTGTAGTCGTATTACCCAAATCTGTCTCACCTAGAAATTCATCTACGGTTTGTACATCTTCAGAAAACTCGTTTTGGCTTGCTATCTGAAACTCTTCGGTTTCATGAAGCTCTTCAAGGCCAACCCAGTATTTTTTATTTTCAGCCATACTTATTTGTGCAGCGTTATATTATTTTTAATAATGACATTTAGAACACTCCCATCCACCCAGGTCTTTCACTGTAATCGACCCACTCTCCAAGTACTTTTTAAGTTCTTCTTTTCCATGCTCTTCTAATCGGGCATGAACTTCGTCGTAATATCCGTTTCCGTCCATATTTACCGATGTAGTGTTATGACAATCAATACACCATCCCATAGTAAGCGGTGCAAATTGACCCGCAACCGTGTAGTCTTCTTGAATTTGTCCGTGACAGTCCTGACATTCTATCTCGCCAACCACGTAGTGCTGAGCGTGATTAAAGTATGCCAAGTCAGGAAGGTTGTGAACTTTAACCCATTTAATGGGTTTCTCTTCACCCGAATAACTTCTCGAATCGGGATCCCATCCTATTGCATCATAAATTTTCGCAATTTCTGACGTTCCTTCGGGTGTGCGACCCTCGGTAATTCCTGTGTGGCAGTTCATACAAACGTTGGCCGATGGAATTCCGGCATGTCGGCTCTCCAATGCTCCGGAGTGACAGTATACACAAGAAATCTGATTTTCACCGGCGTGAAGTGTATGATTAAATTTAATAGGTTGATCGGGGGTGTATCCCTCGTAAACACCAATACCCATCAAAGCCTCGTATCCCAATACACTTAGATACACAACAACAAGGATAGACAGGATAGAAACAAATGTTCTGTTTTTCCATGCCCATGCTTTTAATTTTTCCTTTGTGCTAAGTGTCGGCGCTACCTCTTTGCCTTCGGCATCTAGTATAGCCGTATTTAATCGCGTTAGTGACGATCGAACTCCGGCAAGCGAAAATATTAAAACCAGAAGGATAAAGGCTACAATAACTAACCAAACGATCGAGACACCTTGATCACCTGCAGGCGCTGCAGCGGCTCCCGGGGCACCTGCCTCACCACCAGCGGGTGCGGCAGCAGCTTTCGGCTCCCAGTCTCGTATGTACTCGAGCATGGCATCGATCTCATCGTCTGAAACCATTTGGGCAGCCATCAGGCCACCTTTCGGCATCCATTCCTTGAGCATCTTATCCACGTATGGATCGCCCATGTCTTTTACCTTGGCCGGATTCTTAATCCATTCATGGAGCAAGTCTCCTTTTCCTGCCCATCGTTCCTCCACACCCTTCAGTGCGGGGCCGACCATATCTTTATCGACTAAGTGACATGCAGAACAATGCTGCTTGAAGAGCTTCTCTCCGTCTTGAGCGTTAAGATTTGTGTAAACGGCAGAGCCGAAAACGAAAACTACAACGCAAAATATATTTAGAACCTTAGTGAGTTCTTTAAAACAATGCTTCATATCTAACCGTGTGTTCAGATAAACTGCTCCTAAAAATTTTGAGCAAAACTATAATAAACATCAGTTCAAATGCCCTATTTGTCATAAAATTGTCATGGATATAAATAATTTATAACCGTTCTAAATAAGGACCCGCGCCTTACCATTTCCGTTTGTGAGCACAATTTTTGCCCTTCCAAGCGGGTTAACAAACCAATATGATCGATACTTCGATTTAATTTACCTTAAATTCGCACCGTTAATTCAGATCACAAGATATGCGCAGAATTTTTTTTCTCCCGTTATTCCTCGCTTTTTTGGGTTTAAACCTTCAATTATTGGCTCAGGAAGATGCAGACTGGCGAATATACAGACCTAAAAACGTCGAAAAGAGAGACACGTTAAGTAAAAATCATAGTTTGCCAAACCACCAACCCACCACCGGAAAGATTGAGATTATTGCCGATAGTCGCATCAAGGAATTGAACACCCTGAAAAAAGAGAGTCCGACAAAAATGGATGGTTACCGGGTTCAAGTTTATTTTGGCAATAGAAATACTGCCCAAGAAAAACGCGGCGAGTTTATTCGCAAGTATCCTGATCAGTCGGCTTACATCTCGTATCTCGCACCAAATTTCAGATTGCGGGTGGGAGATTTTCGCTCCAGACTCGAGAGTGAAAAGTTTAAAAATGAAATAGCCCGATCTTATCCCGGTTCTTACATTGTAAAAGATAAAATTGAGCTTCCGCCGCTTGGTGATTCTTCAGTGCAATCAGAGACTGAAACCGTGGATTAAAATCCCAAACACAAACCTAAGGGTGAAACAGAAAAACAATTAGATACATCTGTTTTTCCCGTCGATATTAATTTATCCGGAACGCGTATAATATCGCAAAACCCTTACCTCTCGCGAGGTTTTCCGACTCTACACTTGGGGAGTAGATGCAGTCGTGGTCAAAGTGTTCGTGTTTTTTCGCTTCACTTTATAACAGTCGGCCTTCTGGAAATAGAGCCATTTTTAGATGGCATGGCAGCCGGCCATTTGGGTGAGTCGACAGGTATTTTGTTTGCTGATTCATTTCCCATAAGGATTTGTAAAAATAAGCTAATTAGGCAAAATATGGTGCTTAAAGATGTGCTGAACATTGGTGATTCAGCAATGGCCGGTTTTATGAGTTAAGTTTCATTTAGCTCTATGTGATAGTGATGAGAGCTTGAGTTTTGCGCTTGCCACGCATACGATGCAAACCGGTTGGATAATTTTCGCGTAGGGACTACATCTCGTTACAGGATAACCCGATAATATGAAGATGGTACTGATAGGGCCGTGGCTCAAATCCGCAAGTTTCGAGCAAAAAAAAGCCCGGAATCAACCGGGCTGTTCTTTTGTGAAAGCATGATCGCGCTTTGGGGTTAATCCCCAAGGGTTTGCTTCACTTCTATTTCTTCGAAGGCTTCAATAATATCGCCAACTTTTATATCGTTGTAGCGGTCAATGTTCAGTCCACATTCATACCCCTTTCCAACTTCTTTCACATCGTCCTTGAATCGTTTCAAGCTACCCAGTGTTCCGGTATGCGCAACGATTCCATCGCGTATAACCCGCACCTTTGAGTTTCGGAATATTTTTCCGTCTGTAACGATACATCCGGCAACTGTTCCAACTTTAGAGATTCTAAAAGTCTCTCGAATCTCGGCATTACCTACAACTTTTTCGACAATTTTAGCAGAAAGCATACCTTCCATGGCATCTTTTACATCTTCTATTGCCGCGTAGATAATGGAGTAGATTTTGATTTCAATTTCCTCTTGTTCAGCAATTCTGCGTGCTCCGCCCGACGGTCGAACCTGGAAACCTACGATAATTGCATCGGATGCCGAGGCTAAAAGCACATCGCTTTCGGTAATTTGCCCAACCCCTTTATGAATTACGTTTACCGCAATCTTCTCCGTTGAAAGTTTTTGAAGTGAATCGGCCAGTGCCTCTACCGAACCGTCCATATCTCCTTTAAGGATTATGTTAAGCTCTTTAAAGTCACCAATGGCAATTCGACGACCAATTTCGTCAAGCGTAATATGTTTCTGTGCTCTTACACCTTGTTCGCGCTGGAGCTGCTCTCTTCGTGTTGCGATCAATCGCGCCTCACGTTCGTCTTTCAGTACATTAAAGCGGTCACCGGCATTTGGCGCGCCGTTTAGTCCGAGCATAGCCACCGGAATAGATGGTCCTGCCGCCTTAACCGCAGTACCTCTTTCATTATACATCGCTTTTACTCGACCCGTAAAATGCCCTGCGAGCACCGTGTCCCCAACGTTGAGCGTACCCGCTTCTACCAGTAGGGTAGTAACAAATCCACGCCCTTTATCGAGTGTTGATTCTATAACCGTACCAATTGCATTCTTGTTCGGGTTTGCTTTTAATTCTAATACTTCTGCCTCGAGCAATACCTTTTCCAATAACTCATCAATATTCAGACCTTTTTTGGCTGAAATCTCCTGGCTTTGGTATTTCCCTCCCCAGTCTTCAACTAAAATATTGAGTTGAGCGAGCTGTTCCTTAAGCTTTTCAGGATTAGCAGTATCCTTGTCTATTTTATTAAATGCAAAGACCATTGGAATACCGGCTGCTTGTGCGTGATTTATAGCCTCCTTGGTTTGAGGCATTACATCATCATCGGCAGCAATTACAATAATTGCCAAGTCGGTTACTTGTGCTCCCCTTGCACGCATGGCCGTAAAGGCTTCGTGACCCGGAGTATCTAAGAAAGTAATCCGCTTTCCACCATCGAGAATAACGCTGTAAGCACCAATGTGCTGCGTAATTCCTCCGGCCTCATCGCCTATTACGTTCTCTTTACGGATATAATCCAGAAGGGATGTTTTACCGTGGTCAACGTGCCCCATTACGGTCACAATCGGAGCTCGTGGCTTAAGATCTTCGGGTTTATCTTCCTCTTCCTCAATTGCTTCTTGACCTTCGGCTGTAGTAAATTCAACCTCAAAACCAAATTCATCGGCAACGATGGTAAGCGTTTCAGCGTCTAGTCGCTGGTTAATTGAGGCCATTATACCCAAGCTCATACAGGCCGAGATAATTTCAGGAACCGTTACATCCATTAGGTTAGCCAAGTCGCTAACGGTAACAAACTCGGTAAGCCTTAATATTTTCGATTCTTCGGCTTCTTGCTGCTCTCTTTCCTCCGCTCTGGTTCGGTGTTCTTCTCTTCTAAGCCTTCTATTTCTAACTCCTTTCGATCTTGACGCCCCGCTAAGTTTAGCTAGCGTTTCTCTTAATTCGCGATCGATTTCTTCTTGTGTTACCTCCTTACGCGGGCCTCCACCTTTTGCCGGTTTGCGGCCTTTTGCTCCGGCTCCACCGGCTGCACCGGCGGGTCGTCGGCCTGGAGTGGCGGGACCACCTGCTGCACGCTTGGGATCAACCTTAGGTGTAATTCGTTTTCGTTTTCTTCTACCTTGTTGAGTTTCCGTGGTCGGATCTGTACTCATTACAGGTTTTTTCTTGCGTTTCGGCTTTTCCGGAAGGTCTATTTTACCAACTACTGTTGGTCCGGCAAGCCTGTTTACTCTGGTACGGAAGGTACCATCTTCGGCTGTTATCTCCGCTTCTTTTTTCGGCTCAGCTTCTTTTTTAGACTGTTTTTTCTCTTCGGCTTCAGGCTTAACCTCCGCTTTTTCCTCTTCCTTAGCTTTTACTTCGGTAGTTTCTTCTTTAGTCGGTTTTTCTGCCTTCTTGTCGGTCTCTTTCGTCGATTTTACTTCGGCAGGCTTCTCTTCTTCCTTGTCCGGCGCTTTTTCGGCCGGCTTTACAGTCGCTTCGACTTTTTCTTCGGCAACGGGCTTCTCGTCGGGCTTCTCTTCTACCTTTTTCGGTTCAGCCGGTTTGGGCTTCTTGTCAAGGTCGATCTTTCCAACCACCGAAACTCCGGGAGCTGTTCTGACTGTAGGTCTAACAACATCATCCTCATCGTCGGTACCCTGCATATTCTTAATAAAAATCTCTTCCGGTTCTTCCTTCACAGGTCGTTCCACCTCGGGTTCCTTTCGGTCCAGACTTACTGTTTCGCGTCGGCCTGTAGGAACTCCTACCATCTTAGATTTCTCCTTTAGCTGCTTTGAGTCTTGAAATTCTTCTCTTAAGATTTCAAAAGCTTCTGCTTCTATTTTCGTATTCGGATTACTCTCTATATCGTGACCTTTGGACGCAAGAAACTCAACCATTGTGGCAATACCCACATTGAATTCCTTAGCGGCTTTACTTAATCTTACTGTTTTTGACTTACTTGACATATACTGTTACTCCGTTTCTACGAGATGATAAAATAAATGAAATCTTTCGATTAATCAAGCTCCTCCCGAAGAATTTTCATGATTTCTACTACTGTTTCCTCCTCCAGATCAGTTCTGGACACCAGGTCTGCAGTGGTTAATTCCAAAACACTTCTGGCGCTATCCAAACCTACAGCTTTCAACTCGTCGATAATCCAGCCATCGATTTCATCAACAAATTCATCCAAATCTACATCTTCGTCGTCCTCTTCGGTTTCGCGATATACATCCAGATCGTAACCTGTAAGCTTGCTTGCTAATTTAATATTAAATCCGCCTTTACCAATGGCCAACGAAACCTGATCGGGCTTCAAGAACACTTCTGCCTTGAGCTCTTCTTCGTTAATTTTGATATTGGTAATCTTCGCAGGACTTAATGACCTTTGTATTAATAACTGAATATTGGACGTATAGTTTATAACGTCAATATTTTCGTTTTTCAACTCGCGCACAATACTGTGAATACGCGAGCCTTTCATTCCAACACACGCTCCTACCGGATCGATTCGGTCGTCGTACGACTCTACGGCAACTTTGGCTCGCTCGCCGGGAACACGTACAATTTTCTTAATGGTAATCAGTCCGTCAAATACTTCAGGGACTTCCATTTCAAACAATCGCTCCAAAAACTCGGGCGCTGTGCGCGAAAGAATAACGATTGGGTTATTGTTGCGCATTTCTACTTTTGCAACGACTGCTCTTACGGCGTCGCCTTTCTTAAAGTAATCGGTAGGAATCTGTTCTGCTTTCGGCAGAATAAGTTCATTGCCTTCATCGTCGAGCAATAAAATTTCGCGTTTCCACACTTGATAAACCTCACCGGTAATAATCTCTCCTACTCGCTGGCTGTACTTTTTGTACAAGCCGTCTTTTTCCAGCTCAATAATCTTTGAAACCAGGTTTTGACGCATCGAGAGAATGCTTCTTCTACCAAAGTGCTCCAATCTAATGGCTTCGGTTGCCTCTTCACCAATTTCAAAATCCGGCTCAATTTTTATGGCTTCCGAAAGTGCAATTTGACTATTTTCATCCTCTACCTCTCCGTCCGGCACAATTTCTCGGTTGCGCCATATCTCAAGGTCACCCTCGTCGGGGTTGATAATAATATCGAAATTCTCGTCCGTCCCGTGTCTTTTAATAAGCAAGTTACGAAACACATCTTCTAAAATGCGCATCATCGTCTCTCTGTCGATACTCTTGAATTCCTTGAATTCCGCAAATGATTCGAACAAATTTGTACTGCTCATGACTTCTATTTGAATGTGATTTTAATTTTCGCTTGTTTTATATCTGTGTATGCCAGGACGTGATTTACTTCTACAACTTCCTTTTTCTTCTTGCCTTCTACACGTTCTTTCCTACTTTCTTTCACTTCGATCTTCTCGGCGTCAGCCTTTAAAAGCTCGCCTTGAATTTCTGTATTATCCATAAGCCGAATTTTTAGGTCGCGACCTATGTTTTTGATGTACTGCCGGTAATCGCGCAAGGGTTTATCCAAGCCCGGAGAACTTACCTGAAGCGAAAAATCTTCTTCTTCGCGATCGAGGTTGTGTTCAATTTGACGGCTTATATCCACACAATCTGAAATTGAAACGGGGCCCATGCTCTCTAATTCAACATTGATCACGTTACCCGGCTTAATATCCACGCTCAAAAGGTAGTATTCGCTACCCTCAATCTTCTCGGCAACCAGTGCCCGTATGGTATTTTCAGTTATCAAGTTTATTTGGAATAAAAAGAGGGGCAGCTTGCCCCTCTCTGTTTTTCATCTTTTTTCCGCTGCAAAGGTAAGTATAATTTTGGGAATTCCATGCATGCGCATATAAGACAATTATTGATCAAAATATAAGGGTATTAATCCCTTAGCTCAGAACAGCTATAACAGGTAAACATGCATAGCCGCTCCGGCCCACACAGGTTAATTTCCCATCGTATTATCTTTTATAACACGAACTCTTTGACCGTTGTTAAACTCAATTTCCTTAATCACATTTCCCCGAGGAGAATACTCTGTGCTACGACCGTGCCGTTTGTTGTCCTTATACGTTTCTTTGTATTGCACTTGTCCGCCGCGCCGGTGGTACATAAGCGATTCACCATTCAACTTTCCATCCCGATAAGTCGCCTCACGCATTTTGCCCCCTTCCGGGAAAAAATAAATCCACTTACCGTTGGGCTTCCCTGCGGCGTATGTCCCTTGCTCTTGTGCGATTCCATTTTCGTTGTATTTCGTGTACGGCCCGTTTAATACTCCGTTTTTATACCACGCATTTTCTTGCTGGGTGCCGTCGGGGTACCAGTATTTCCAGTTGCCGTTTTTGCGATCATTTGCCCACGATCCGCTATAATTTGGCTGGCCGTTTGGAAACCACCCCTTCCATGCACCTTCGATTTTTCCTTTTACAAAAGTTCCTTCGTCCTTTGGCTTTCCGTCTTGATACCACGATTTCCAAACACCTTCCTCCAGTCCATCTACATATTCGCCTTCCTGAAGTTTATTACCGTTTTCAAACCAGGTAGTCCATGTTCCGGTTTTCCGGTCCTTATCAAAACTTCCTTTCCGCCATTTCACGCCTTCGGGATAAAAATAATTCCACTCGCCGGTGCGTTTTCCATCCTTCCAATTGCCTTGAGCCTGAAGCGTTCCGTCGACATACGAATAGTTCCATTCGCCGTCGCGCTTGCCATTCACAAAGTCGCCTTTCATTTCCACATGTCCGCTGTCGCGAAAAAATGTCCATTCACCGGTTTCCCTTCCGTTTTCAAAAAGCCCTGCAATCGCCTTATTTCCCGAATTAAAATATTCTTTATACGGGCCACTTAGCGAATCTTGATCAAAAGTGGTGGTTTTGTACTTACCTCCCGACTGGAGATAATACGTCCACACCGAATCTTTTTTCCCATTGTCGTAATATCCTTCCGTGCGCAGGGTTCCATCGGTGTACCAAGTTTCCGATTTGCCGGTCATCAATCCGTTATTGTACGATTCGCGGGTTTTTAATCGACCGGTTTCGTAGTATTCCACCAGCTTTCCGGTGCCGTTTTTTACCAATTGTTCGCCATCTTCATTCCAAAAATTAAGCAATTCCACCGCATCTCTGCCAGTATATTTCTCCTCCATTTTTGGAGACCCATCGGCATACCAGTATTTCCACAATCCGGTTTTAAAACCGTCGTTATAACTTCCTTGTTCTTTTTTATTTCCCGAAAGGTAATATCCTGTAAATAAACTATCTTGTCTATCCCAGACGAAAAAACCCTCCTCTTTTACCTTTCCATTAAAATAATAGGTAACCACCTCGCCATCCAGCCTACCGAATTTGTAATTCGACTTTTCCTTTAGCACACCATCGGGGTAATAAT
>Ga0079223_10001968_pt1 | contig 12546 bp, 10 predicted proteins | sample Stecom2011_FD_75072 | JGI IMG/M metagenome (GOLD analysis project Ga0079223, IMG submission 75072) | Agricultural soil microbial communities from Utah to study Nitrogen management - Steer compost 2011 | ecosystem: Environmental > Terrestrial > Soil > Agricultural land | place: USA: Utah...
CTTTTTCCAGAGGTGTGAAGTTCTGTACAACTTGGCCAAGCTGGGTGATGTTATAGTTTTGAGCAGCACTTGCTCTCATACGAGTCATGACGGCCCACAAGCAAAGAGCTTCTAGTGTATGCGGTTCAAAGTTTGAAATATCTTTGATCTGCTCAATTTGATCCTTATAGATTTTACTCTCTTCTTTATAGTTCATGAGATAAGGAACTTTAATAAAGTGGAATCGTCCTTTGAAAGAGTTAAAGTCAGGATGTTGTTTGAAGGCCTGAAAGTGGACTTCGTTAGACGATCCTACAAAGAAAATATCTAACTCAGTAAGAATCCCATGAAGGTTTACAGTCTTGGATTCCATGGTCATAAGAAGATACTTAAATGTATCTAGTGGTCTCTTGAGTAAGTCTGAAAACTCCAGAATCCCACGGTTCGCAAGAACAATCTCTCCATTTAATGAAAAGAGGTTAAGCGATTGCAAAGATGGAGGGAGTGAAGCAAGACGTCGGTCCATCGTTATTTGTTGCATCTGAGCGTCCACATGAAGTTGTGGCTCAATAGTCGCTGCACCACTTGAGTAACGACGATTTATAAAGAGTCTTTCAACTCTAATGTGCTTGAAAACTTCCTCATAATCTCCCTTATAGCTTTTTAAGAGAGCATCAAAAATCATGCGATTTCGATTAGAAAGATCCCCGTTGTAGAGATAAGATTTTTTAATAGAATCAAGCTTAGAACTATCATCTTTGAACGCTTCTTCAATCATTCGCTGTCTAGTCTTAATTGGAATGAGAAGAAGAGGGCTATCTTTAAGTTCAGAGTTAATAATGGCAGAAATATCTTTGTCATCGAGGTAGGCATAGGTGTCTTGTCTTTCACTAATCTTACCTGAAAGTCCTACCGATCCTTTGGTGTATTGATCAATAGGAAACACCCAACTGAAAGTATAAAGAGAACCTTCATCAGTTTGTGAATAGTCCTCAGTAGCTAGCATGATTTTTTTTACGATAGATGATTTGGCCGAACCATTCGGGCCAATGAGAAGAATGAATTTGTTATTATAACCTTCTTCAACAAAGTTTTGAAGAAAGTTATAAATTCTTTTTTGCACCCGACGTTGTCCATGGACCGCCGGAGAGAGCGCATGTTCGCGGTTGAAAAGTTTGAAACTTCCATCTTCATTTCTTCCGAAGTAATCAAACATCTCTTTTAAATACATTCCAGAGGTTCGAAGTTCTTTGTGAGGTAGCTTCTCAAACATCTTCATGTACTCACCAAAGCTCATGACAGTTTGATAGCGACCTTCTTCTTTATTTACTTCTTCCATCCAATTCATATAACCTGATCCTGTGAAAAGAGATTTGACTAATTTCAGTATATCAAAGATTTATATTTTCTTGGGGATTGTTGGTGTAACTGGCATATTTTTACTCTTCTTTATTCCTCAAAAAGCTCCGGTTGTCAGTGAAAAGCGAGTTAATCGCGACCTTATTAATCAAGTTTTACATGCTGCTAGTTCTGTCCTTCATGGGGCCTGGACGACACCTTCTGTTTACCTTTCTAAAGAGGATTGTCATCTGCCAGGTGAAGTTGGAAATTCCTATCTGGAGTGTAGTGCCGAAGGTTGGCAGTGCTTATGGAATAAAGTGCCTCATTTAGATGTGGAGTATGCCGGAAGAAAATATCAACTAAAGTCTTCTGGTAAAACTTCCTTTATACGACGGGAAGTACAGGGAATTGAGACTAAGACAGGCTACATCACTGAGGTTGAGATCCCTGAGCTAGATATCACTCAAAAAGTTTTCTTACCTAAAACCTGTCACGAAATGTACCTTCCCCAGAGAAGTTATGCCTACGGAGAGGTCAGTGACCCGCGGGACTTAGGAATCATTTGGGATAATGCCGGTAAGCTAATTTTTATTGATAAATTTTACGTTCCTGAAAGAGATGTGAAGGAGTGGAAGGAATTCCTGGGTGAAGAGTATGTAACTCAAACACCCTGGAAGCCAGCAAAGCTTCAGGAGAGTGAGCAGATTCGTTTCTGTCAGTTTCATGGAAAGAAGCGTTTAATGGCGCATTTCTTTGATGCTTCTCAAATGAGCCCGGTCGATTTAAAAACTCCTTTTCCTCATACCATCGTTAGACCGGATACTCCTTGGCAAAGAGATTATAATCGTACCTTCTTAGCAAGTTCTGTAAAAGAGGAGGGGTTTAAACCGTCGCAAAAGGATTGCCGTCTTGCTCAGGTGGGAGGTTGTCCAGAAAGTTACTTTATGAGTGACTCAGTATCTTGGATGGGAGTGGCCTTTGGTTTAGGGTTTGAAGAAGAGCTTTTTTATAACCCTTTTCAACCTGAATTAAATTTAAAGAAATCATCGAGACTCTTACCTGCAAGTTCCCATTGGCACAAGCTTGGTCGAAGGGAGAAGAGTGAAGAAGATGCTGCCTATGCCTTCAGATGTTATAGGGAGATACTGTGAGTGCTTTTTTTATAATCTTTATTTCTTTTTTTTCATACGGCTTCCCTCAAGAGCTTTTCTCTGTCTATGAGAAACTAGAAGTTCATGAGTTTTATAAAGATAATGAACTCATAAAGAGGCCTGTAGATGCCTGGCAAAATATTGCTAGTTTCAGTATTTCCAATACAGATCTTTCTTTGAGTCGCCTATGTTTAAAGTATCGTCCTTCAAGTGAAGCCAAGGGCATTTTTAGAATAGAGTTAATGCCTCTGAAAAGAAAATGCCAAGAAAATGGAAAAATTATTTATGAACAAGATTCTCTTTTAGGTATTCAGTTTCAAAGAGAACCTGAATTCAAAATAACCTTTTCACATAAAGATTTTTCTACCACTAGTTGGACTATAAAAACCATCAAGAAGAAAGCAAGCTTGGAGTTGCTCGACACTCCCGATAAGTTCTGGGGAGAGAAGGTGCTTTTTCTTAACGATCATACAGATTTTCAAAAGTTACTTACAGATGGAACTCAATGTTTAAAAGTCAGTGATGACTGTAAGGTGGAAGGGAGCTCTTCTTGCCAGCAATGTGAAAACGGCTCATTGGAAGCACCTAATGGATGTTTAGTGGGTCCGAGATATTGTTCCTCAGCTGAATGTGGAACTAAGGGAAACCCCGCCTGTCGTAGAGGGGTAAAATTTCAAAACAAAAGAAGTCTGGATTGTAGGGTTGATATGAGCTTTGCTTTCTGCAAAGGAGACAGCGTACCTAGTTGCCAGGGGCTTGAGGTGTGGTGTCTTTAACCTGGGCAGAGAGCTTAGAAGAAACCTTGTCGGAAAAGTTAAAATCATTCCATGAGTGGTTGTGAAGAACGCTGATATCTTTATTCTTTAATCTGCTTTTAAAAATGATGGAAGCGTTTCTCGAGTCTAGATCGAGAGCGATTTTATAGATTTTATTATTGATAATTTTTTCGCCAGCAAGCAAGAGAAAGACACTATCATCAACTTTAAGAAAGGGATTAGGGTGCCAGTACTGAGCGTTTCCTAAATTAAATTCTTCTTCTAAAAGTTTAATCAACTCACTTCCTGAAACCTCAAAAGTGAGAATTTGAGAATTGCCTTCCTTACCTACATTAAAAATAAGATCTACATTCAACTCTTTTAAGGCCTTAAAATAATCAATTTTAACTGAAGTATTCTTTACCTCTTCTGGAGTAGGTTCGATGGGAACTCCCAGGAATGTGGCAGGTATTCTCTTCTTATGATCAACGGTTTCATCTTTATAGTAGCAGTCTTCAGTTTCTTTAAAAAACTCATGGCATGTCATCACGGGTTGATAAACATAGGTGAGGTCTGAAACTAACTGCTTACTTTTTTTATCAAAGTAAAAGTCTGCAACATTAAAACTCATTCCTTTAGGAAATCCACTTAAAACGAGGGTATTGCCCACATAGTTAGCAGCTTTCTCTTCACTTCTTCCTCCGATCACCAGGTCAACTAAGTTAGGAGGAAGTCGTTTCAAATATTCTCCTAAAATGTTGGTAAGATCACAAAGTGACTGGTTTCTTGGTTCGAAGTTTACCTTTTCCAAAGGAAGCTTATTTTCTCTGGCAAGCTGGTGGCCACAGTTAATATTTTGATGAGTAAGAACCACAATCATATTGGCACCAAGACTTTTAAGAAGTCGCGCTTGGCGCAGAGTTGATTGCAGCATATTTTCAACAAATAGCCCTAAGCGATTATCAACTGTTGTTTTACCAACAATATCATCTGGAATGATACCGATTATCCCAACTTTGAGTTCACCAACTTCTTTTAAAAGGTATGGCCTCACTCCCTGCCATTCCACATGACGAGCAGTTTTGAGATCATAGATGTTACTTAAAATGAGAGGGGTTTTTGAATGAGCTGCAAAATCCTTAAAGTAATCAGGGGAGCTTTGATAACCCTCCGGGAGTTTAATATTAAAATCATTCGTTCCCAAGGTCATGGCATCAAAGCCAAGAGTTTCATAGAAGCTGGTGATCTCTTGAGTCGTTAAGGACGGAGAAAAAATATCACCAGAGTCCAGAAGGAGAGTGTGAGGAGAGTTTTGGCGTAGGATGTTTACATATTGAGTGATAACGTCTTTCCCGCCTAACTTAATAGACTGCTTCTCTTTGTTCTCTTTATCTTTAAATTCGATATGAAGAGGCGAGAGCTGACCTTCTAAATCATTAAAACTTGCAACGGAGAGGCGAATATATTTCTCCGGATCCTGCACTTCAGGAACTTCAGGATGCGAGTAAAGTTGACTATGACCTTTAAGGACCTGGTTGCTTAAGGGCTTTTTTTTAAAACTACAGGCCCCGACAGTAAGAAGAAAAATCAGTACTAACTTCATTGTGACTCAATATGAATGAATTCGGTTTAGTTTATTATATGTACTGATCAACTTCTCTGCGAGGTAGGCATAATCTTTCGGCTCATTCTGATAGCTTAAAGAAATCCTAATAACAGATCGACCAATCTGATCCGATACTCCCATGGCCTTCAACACGGCGGAGGTCTCTGGCTCATTATCCGAACATGCTGCAGAAGTGGTCACAAAAATGTTATGGGACTCAAGTTCAATGAGAACTGCTTGCCCATGAACACCAGGGAAACCAATAAGGGTTGTACCGGCCAGGCGAGGGGCCCCTTCACCGATAATAACCGATTGAGGAACTTCCTTTTTTAAGCGAGCTTCAAATTCTTTTCTAGCAGCTTCTAGCTGCACGAGTTTATTTTTATTTTGTGTGAAATCTCTCACGGCTACCGCGAGAGTTTCAATTCCTAAATAGTTTTGGGTTCCACCACGAACTCCATTTTCCTGCGTAGAACCAAAAATATAAGGAGTAAGTTTAGTGACATCTTTTACTAAAATGAATCCGCTACCACTTAAAGCACCAATCTTGTGCCCAGAGCAGACTCCGTAATCGATACCAGACTCTTCAAAGTGAAAGTCGCCCTTCCCAATGAGCTGAGTAGTATCACTAAAGTAGTCCACACCATATTGGTGGGAAAGCTTTGCGATTTCTTTATAAGGCTGAATAACACCTGTTTCATTGTTAGCGGCCATAATAGTAATAAGCGCTAACTCATCCTTGTGTTTATTTAAGAGTGACTCAAAGTCATGGATATCAACTAGACCGTCAGGAGAGATTCCTACGTACACAATCCTGAAGCCAAACTTTTGTTCATAGAACTTCAGAGTATTGAGCACAACCACGTGTTCAACAGGAGAAGTGATGACAACCCTTTTATCTTTGGGTGCATTGATCAGAACAGAGCCGATAATATGAGAAACACCCTCACTCGCTCCTGAGTTAAAATAGATTTGATCAGGATGGGCCCCAAGGTCTTGAGCTATCATTGAACGGCATTTTTCAATTCCCTGGTGAAGCTTTTGTCCCAGAGAATGAAGAGCGTTGGGATTAGCAAAAAGTGATGAATCAAGACGTTTTCTCAAGTGTTCTTTAACACTATCAAGAAGGGGAGCTGAACCATAGTAATCTGCGTATAACATGTAAAATACCCTTAAGAGATAGCAAGCATTTGATCAAGAGCTTTAAGTGCGAACTTCTTGGTCTCTTCATCAACTCGGATAATATTTATTGGCTGCCCGTTTTTGATGGCCCTAAAACTTTCTAATAGCCATCTCGGTCTTACTCGATACATCGTTGTACAAAGACACTGGTAAGGGGAGAGGGAAGTAATATCCAGGTGAGGATAGTCCTTCGCTAAGCGGTTCACCAGATTAATCTCGGTTCCCACCGCAAACTTTGTTCCTGCAGGAGCAGCTTTTATCTGATTGATGATATAAGAAGTTGAACCGGCCAGGTCTGCAGCTTGAACAACATCAAAAGAGCACTCTGGGTGAACAATGATTTTTCTCTCAGGATCTTTCTGTCTCCACATCTTGATATGATCAGCATTAAATCCTTGGTGAACAGAACAGTAACCATACCAAAGAATAACTTTAGCCTTCTGAATTTGCTCAGGAGTTAGCCCTCCAAAACGAAGTCTTGGATCATAAACAACCATATCCTCTAATGGGATACCAAGCTTAAAGCATGTATTACGTCCTAAGTGTTGATCAGGGAAGAAAAGAAGCTTTTCCCCTTTGGAAAGACCCCAAGTGATAACTTTTTCAGCATTAGAAGAAGTACAGATTGAACCATTGTTTTCTCCTACAAAACTTTTTAAAGCAGCACTGCAGTTGATGTATGTAATAGGAACAACCTTATCTTGAGTACACTCAGTTATATATTTCCAAGCAAGATCAATCTCTCTTCGGTTGGCCATATCGGCCATAGAACATCCTGCTCTCATATCTGGAAGAATGACCTTCTGCTTTTCAGTGGTAAGCATGTCGGCTGTTTCTGCCATGAAGTGAACACCACAGAAAATTACATATTCTTTGTCTTTGATTTCGGCGGCCTTGCGAGCAAGCTCCAGGGAATCTCCAGTGATATCAGCAAATGAGATAACATCATCCTGCTGATAGTGGTGTCCAAGTACCACGACTTGGTCTTTAAGTTCTTCTTTAATTTTTTTGAGTTCAACGAGAACCTCTTCGTCTGATAGCTCAGCCTCACTAATTGTAGGTAGGTGCTCATTGGTTTCTAACTCTTCATATATGTTAATCATAAATATCTCTCCGAGAGGGAAAACATATATTTTTATTGATGGTTGTTCAAGTTTTGGGTGGTGAATAATACATTGTTCCGAGTACTCCCATCAACTTTAAGTTGTAAAGTAAATTGATGTAGTCATATAATAAAAATAATGTTTGAGATTTCACCTTCGTTTTGCATTCTTCCCTTTCTTCATCACCATGTAAATCCACAGGGCCACATGACTCCCTGTTGTATTAATTCAGAAGTGATGGGTGATGTTTCTCGTGACAGTATGGAGAATATCTTTCATGGTGAAGGTTTTAGGAGGTTACGGGAGACTTTACTTAAAGGGGAAGTTCCTGAGTCATGTCTAGTTTGCAAAAATCTCGAAGAACAAAATGTTACGTCTATGAGACAAGGGGCTAATCTAAAATTTATAAAAGATGCTATAAGTATGTCATTATTAGCAGATCCTTCCGGCAAGCTTCCCTATAACAAGCCTAAATCACTTGATATCAGGTTTTCTAATCTTTGCAATTTAAAGTGCCGGTCTTGTGGACCTGGTTACTCTTCTGCTTGGGCAAAAGAAGAATTTTCTCAATCTCTAGTAACTGTTCCTTCTCACCTCCTACAAGAGGTTCTGAATATTATTCCGCTGGCGGAGGAAGTTTATCTTGCCGGAGGAGAACCACTTATGATGCGTGAAAATCTAACTCTTCTTAACGAGATAAAAAAAAACAGGCCCCAAAGCCGTGTTGTTTATAACACTAACCTTACTTCCCTCAATTATTTTGGAGTGGATTATCTAGAGCTTTGGAAGGATATTGATGACTTACTGGTGGTTGTGAGTATGGATGATGTAGGGGCTAAAGGAGAATATTTACGTTCGGGGAAGAATTTTCAGGTTTTTCTTGAAAATGCCAAACGACTCCGGGAAACGAAAAAAGAAATGTGGTTTAATACAGTGGTTAGTGCCATTAATATTTTCTCGCTGGAGGAAATCCACGAGTTTTTTGAAAGAGAATTTCCGGGAGTGAAAACTGAATATACACTTCTTACTACTCCCCAACATCTGAGGATCTCCGTCCTGCCGGAAGAAATCCGGGGAGAACTGAGGCAAAGCCTTAGCTCTTTAAAAGAGAAAACGAAAAGTGAAGACTTGCAGGCGTGTCTAAACTTAGCGCTAAATGAACTGCAAGAAGATCGTACTGGTGATTTACAAACTCTTATTAATTACATTCGACTATTGGATGCTCGCCGAGGAGAGAGTTTTACCAAAGTCTATCCATCTCATCCTTTGAAGTCCTACTTTTAAGGCTTTTCTTCTTAACCTGTTAAAAAAACTAAAATATTACCTTGGCGAACCGTAGCGTCTTACTTAGACTTTTATTATAGGACCATTGAAAGGACCATAGGACCACAAGGAGAGTGCTCTATGAAAATTATTACTGTCGGTAATAACAAAGGTGGCGTAGGGAAAACAATGCAATGTTTTCAGCTCGTTTGCCATCTTGCTAATCTCGGACATCGCGTTCTTGCAATTGATTTAGATTCTCAGGCAAATTTAAGTTCTACCCTTGGAGTAAATATCCAAAGAACACTTATACCAGAGTGGCTCATCGGGGATGTTGGTGTCGAAGAAATTCTATGTGATGTAGAGGGGGAACACGATTTTTTTAAAAATGTTAAATTGATCGCTTCTTCACGCCACATGGCCAATCTTGCTAAGCTTTTGATTCTTTCTGAATCTGAAGTCCGTAAAAATGCCGGCAGAAAAGAACGTCTCTTAAAGCTTCGTTTAAAAGAATTAGAAGGTCAGTTTGATTACGTAGTGATTGATACTCCTCCAATGCTTGGAGATGAGCTTATTATGTCACTAGTAGCCTCGACGCAAATTCTTATTCCTACACAGGCCCAAGATTATTCTATTGATGGTCTAGAAGAGTTAATGGATACATTCGAGATTATTAAGGAAACTGAAAATCCTGCTCTTGAATTCGCTATTATTCCTTCTATGGTTAACCCTCGTAGAAAAATCGAGCGTCAACGCCTTGAAGAGCTTTCACAGTCATTTAATGTAACTCCAATGATCCGCAACCTTGTGGATATGCAGGAGTCTGTTGCATTAAGAAAGCCGGTATTCATGTTCCCTAAGAGATCGAAAGGGAAAAATGATTACACTGCTCTTTGGGATTCTCTAGGACTTAATTAGTTAATTAGAAAACAAGTACGTTTTTTATAAGGAGAGGCTTGTGGCCAAGGAATTTAGTGCACGTGTTTCGAAACGTGAACGTAAAGTAATCGACATTACGACTAATATTGATGATCGTATTCTTCGCATGAACGATCAAAAGCTTCTTCGTGGAGCTCAGCTTTCTAACATCCCGCTTGCAGATATTGAAGTTAGAGAACAGGTCCGAACGAAGTTTAATGATGAATCTCTCCAAGAACTTGCCGAGAACATTAAAGTCAACGGTCTTATTCAACCATTAGTACTTCATAGAGAAGGTCGCAAGTTTGTTCTCATTTGTGGTGAGAGACGTTTTAGAGCAATGTCTCTGATTAAAATGGAAGAAGCTCCTTGTTTTATTTTGGAAAATAAAACAAAAGAAGAGTTGATGGCCATTCAGTTCTCTGAAAACCAAGCTCGTGAAGATCTTCACTACATTGATCAAGCGGATTCAATTCTTGGTTATCAGAAGTTAACTGGCTCTAGTGAAAGAAAAATTACTGCAGCTCTGGGAATTTCAAAATCAGAAGTTCACAGATGTTTAAAAGTGGCAAAATTACCTGCAGCAATTAAAGAAGCTGCTAAAAATTTTAACACTGAAAAGTATGTTCTCCTTGAGTGGAATGAACTTCCAAAAGGTGAGTTTAAAAACGAAGTTAAGGAAAAAATTCTTTCTGGTGAATTAACTAAGAGAGTTCAGCTTAAACGTCTTCTGGCTGCCTTAAGAGGGGAAGTTGTCGTTAAGAAAAAAGTTAAGAAAACTAACCCTGAGGTGACTGAGCTTATGAAGGCCCTTAAGGCGCAGATGAAAAATCCTAAGCTTAAGGCCCATGCCCAGGCGATGCTTAAAGAACTCATGCAATAAATACTTTCTAAAAGCCCCGGTTACCCGGGGCTTTCTTTTTGGCACCTGTTTTGCTCCATTATCTCTATAAGGACCCACAATAGTCGGCTACAAATCGGAATTTTAGTGACTTGTGTGGTTGAAGGGGGATAGGAAAATGAAAAAGTTTTGGACAGTTGCAATCGACTATCTAAACTTTAGACACTCAGTAGTAGTAGCTTGTGTTTCAGCTGCTGCAATGAGCGCTTGGGGTAATTCGGCTTCTATTAAGCGTGGTCCAGCGAGCTATCTTCCTGATGATGATATGATTGTAAAACCTATTGATAATGAAATAGGTTTCTATCAGAAATACGTTGCTTCTGATAAATCTGAAGAAGTTTTACGTTCTCGTAACCAAATCCAAATTTGGCACAATAACCAAGTCTTTGCTGAGCAGTATGGTTTTGATTCAACCAGCTCTCAGTCCATCTATTATGTTCCAACTCCTGAAGAGAAGTGGGAATATTTCCAGGATCGTTATATGCGTTATTTAAAGCGTCGTGGAGAGCAGCCTTTTAAAGATATGCCAAAAGATTGGTATGCTGACTTTAGAGAATCCAGACGTGTAGATACAATTGATGAACTGGAAAGTGAGTTCAAAAAATCTCACAGCAAGAGTTTGATCTCTGGAAAAGAACTTCCAAAAAATCTTCAAGCGAAAGAAATTTCAGTATGGGGAAAAAATAAATTTATTTTTCAACCACGCCTTGATCAAGGTCTAGTGATTGTTGGAATTAAAAATAAACTTGTTCATGCTAGAGCATGGGTAGGTATTAACGGTAAAACAGAGATCAATATCAAACATGAGCTTGATTCGATTGGTTTCAGAGCTATGTTTAACTATGAAGCTGATACTGGTGAGTATTTCACTTCACTGGATCAAGAGCTATCACAAAATCTTAAAGCTAGATTTATTGCATCGAAGAGACCTGATAGAGATGAGCAAGATGAGAGATTGATGCTGCTTTATGCAAAAACATTTTAATGGCTTCGATCATCTCTTAGGGGTAAAATAAGAAAGTACTTTATCTTTCTTCGCTCTTATCCCTGGGAGTTTGTCATGAGTTTATTTGAAAGTTCTTTTTTTCAAGATGCCTACGCACAACTAGAATCTGCCGCCAGTATTATGAAGATGGATCCAAATATATTGGAACGTTTAAAATATCCTAAACGTGCTTTGCAGGTTTCAATTCCTATTCGACTTGATGATGGAACAGTTAAAGTTTTTGAAGGTTATCGAGTTCAGCATAATCTTTCCCTAGGGCCAGGAAAAGGTGGCGTTCGTTTTCATCCTCATGTTTCTCTATCTGAAACAGCAGCTCTTGCTATGCTCATGACTTTTAAGTGCGCCTTAGTAGGCCTTCCTCTTGGAGGAGCGAAAGGTGGAATCAAAGTTGATCCTAATGATTTATCCCGTGCTGAACTTCAAGCTCTCACGAGACGATATGCAACGGAAATTGCCATGATTATCGGTCCAGATAAAGATATTCCGGCTCCAGATGTAGGAACCGATAGCCAAACAATGGCATGGCTCATGGATACCTATTCTCAACTTAAAGGCTACACTGTCCCTGGAGTGGTAACAGGTAAGCCGCTTGCCATTGGTGGTTCTCTCGGTAGGGTTGAAGCCACAGGTAAGGGAGTTGTATTTTGTGTGAACTTTGCCTATGAAAAACTTGGAAAGCGAGTGGATAGAAATACCACTGTGGCCATTCACGGTTTTGGTAAAGTGGGAATTCCTGCTGCTCAAGAGCTTTATGATCAAGGTGCCGCAGTAGTGGCAATCTCTGACGTTTCAGGCGCCATTTATAGTAAAGATGGTTTAGACATTAGAAAGTGTGCCGAATGGGTAATGTCTGGAAAATTTTTAAAGGATTATCCGGGTGCTCAGCATATCACTAATGATGAATTACTAGAGATGGATGTGGATATTCTGATACCTGCTGCTATTGATGGTGTGATCACTAAGGACAATGCTGATAGGATTCGTGCCCGACTCATTGCTGAGGGAGCCAATGGGCCAATAACTCATGAAGCGGCAGAAATTATTACCCAAAAAGGTCAGCTGATCATTCCTGATATCTTATGTAATTCAGGAGGGGTGATTGTTTCTTATTTTGAATGGGTTCAGGGGCTTCAGATGTTCTTCTGGGATCTGGAAACAGTTAATACCAAGCTCTATGACATTATGAAGAATGCTTTTCATCGTGTTTGGGAATGCTCGGAGCGTTACAACATCAGCATGAAACAAGCAGCTTTTGTGGCTTCTTTAGAGAGACTTCAGAGTGCTATGAGAGTGAGAGGCATGTTTCCGGGCTGATCTATTTTTTAGATAGACGAATTCTTA
>Ga0079223_10001969_pt1 | contig 12544 bp, 10 predicted proteins | sample Stecom2011_FD_75072 | JGI IMG/M metagenome (GOLD analysis project Ga0079223, IMG submission 75072) | Agricultural soil microbial communities from Utah to study Nitrogen management - Steer compost 2011 | ecosystem: Environmental > Terrestrial > Soil > Agricultural land | place: USA: Utah...
GCGCGCGGTTTCCGAGGTGGCGCCGCGGTCGGACAGGGCGAACACCGAAGCGCCGGACGCGGAGGTGCGCGGCGCGGCGTCGGCATGAATGGAGACGAACAGGTCGGCGCCCATCTTGCGGGCGATCTCGGTGCGCTTGCGCAGCGGAATGAAGTAGTCGCCGGTGCGCACCAGCTGGGCCTTGAAACCCTTCTCGGCATTGATCTGGCGCTGCAGCTCCCGGGCGATGGCCAGCACCACATCCTTCTCGCGCACCCCGCGCGGCCCCAGAGCTCCGGGGTCCTCGCCGCCATGGCCGGCGTCGATGGCGATGATCACGTCCCGCTTGGCGCTCGGCGAAGGCGCCGTGCGCACCGGCGGCACCGCCGCGGCGCTGGCGCTGGCCGCGGGCGCCTCGGGCGAGGCCCCCTCGTCATAGAGATCCACCACCAGGCGGTGGCCGTACTGCTGGTTGGGTGGCAGGGAGAAGCTGCGCGGCGTGATGCGCGCCGCCAGGTCGACGACGATGCGCAGTTCGGTCGGCGTGCGCAGCGCCGAGCGAATGCCCTTGATGGGCGTGTTATCCAGGGAGAGCTGGTCCAGAGTGGCAGACATCTGGCCGGCGGGGATGTCGATCACCAGGCGATCCGGCGCCGTGAGGGTGAAGACGTTGTGGGTCACCGGGCCGCTGAGATCGAACACCAGGCGGGTATTGTCCGGCGCGCGCCACAGGCGCACGCCGCGCACCTCCGCGGCCATCGACTGCGCCACCGTGCCCAGGAGCATTGCCAGCCCGACGAACACAGCGGCCACACGCTTCAGTTTATCCATCCGCTTGCTCATTCCGGCAGCGCCAGCGCCCGACACCAGGCTTCGCCGCGCGGGGTGCGCGGACTCAGCCGCAGCGCGCGACCGGCTTCTTGGGGGCTAATGGTAATGTCCAGGTCGGCCCTTGGCAAAACACCCGCGCCACGCTGCGGCCATTCCACCAGGCACAGGGCGTCGCCGGCGAAATAGTCGCGTATGCCGAAGAACTCCAGCTCCTCCGGATCGGCCAGGCGATACAGGTCGAAATGGAAGATCCGGCGTCCCTCCAGCTCGTAGGGCTCCACCAGGGTGAAGGTGGGACTCTTCACCGCGCCCTGGTGGCCGAAGCCGCGCACGATGCCCCGCGACAGGGTGGTCTTGCCGGCGCCCAGATCGCCGTGCAGGTAGATCACACCACGCCCCTCGCTGACATCCGCCAGGCGCGCCCCCAGCGCCAGCATGGCGGCCTCGTCGGCGGCGTACAGGGTCAGTTCAGACATGGCGCGTGCTCCTCCAGCAATTCGCGTATCAGGGGTATCAGGTCGGCGGCCGCCAGTCCGCGCCCGCCGTCCGCCAGGCGCATGCCGGCCCGGGCATGCAGCCAGACGCCCAGGCAGGCGGCCTCGAACGCCGCCAGCCCCTGGGCGCGCAGCGCCCCCAGCAGCCCGGCCAGCACATCGCCCAGCCCGGCGCTGGCCATGGCCGGGTGGCCCTGGTCGCAGAGCATCAGACGCCCATCCGATGCAGCCACCAGGCTGCCGGCGCCCTTGAGCACCACGGTCGCTCGGTAACGCCGGGCCAGTTCCAGGGCGGCGGCGCGCCGATCGTCCTGCACCTGTCGCGTCTCGACGCCCAGCAGACGCGCCGCCTCGCCGGGGTGCGGGGTGAGCAGCAGGTCGGTCGGTGCCTGTACGGTGCCGGCGGCCAGCAGGTTGAGCGCATCGGCATCCCACACCTGGGGGCGCGCGCAGGCGGCGACCGCCGACAGCAGGCTGCGCCCCCAGGCGCTCTGCCCCAGCCCCGGGCCGACCACCAGCTGGTCGGCCCGCTCCAGCAGCGGCAGCAGCTGGTTGGCCGAGGCCAGACCGGCGGCCATGATCTCGGGACGCCGGGCCAGAATCGCGGCGGTATTTTCCGGACGCGTGGCCAGGGACACCAGGCCGGCACCGGCGCGCAGGGCCGCCTCCGCCGCCAGCAGACCGGCCCCGCCGGTGCCCAGTTCACCACCGACCACCAGCACATGGCCGAAGCGACCCTTGTGATCGGTCGGTCGCCGCGGCGCCAGGCGCGGTGCAGTGCGAGCATCCAGGCGCTGCGCCAGACAGGGCGTGGCCGCAACCCGTGCCGGATCGGCCTGCAGGTCGTCGAAGACCAGCTCGCCGACCACATCCGGGCCGACACCGGCGAACAACCCGAACTTCAGACCGATGAAGCTCACCGTCAGTTGCGCATGCACTACAGAGCCCAGGGCCTTGCCAGTGTTGGCGCACAGGCCGGAAGGGATGTCCACGGCCAGCACCGGCAGTCCGCTGGCGTTGATCGCGGCAATGGCGCCAGCATAGGGCTCGCGCACCGTGCCGCTGAGGCCGGTGCCGAGCAGCGCATCGACCAGCACGCCGTCCAGTTGCGCCTCGCAGCTCCAGGACTCGATGGCGACCCCGGCCTGGCGCGCCTCGGCGCAGGCCAGCGCCGCGTCGCCCTGCAGTCGCTGCGGATCCCCCACCGCCAGCACGCGCGCCGTCCAGCCAGCGCGCAGCGCCAGGGCGGCCAGCAGATAGCCGTCCCCGGCATTGTTGCCGCGTCCGGCCAGTACGGTGAGCGCGCCGGCTTGCGGCCAGCGCCGGCGCAGGGCACGCCAGGCGGCATGGGCGGCGCGCTGCATGAGGGTGAACCCGGGGGTGCCGGCGGCGATCAGGCGGGCGTCGAGATCCCGCACCTGGGCGGCGGAATGAAGGGCGGTGGGCAATTCGTCGCGTGGGCGTGCCATGGGGGACTCCGATGTCTGGCAGAATTATACGCACCTAACCCATTCGACCGTCTCGCCATGTCTGCCTCTTCTCCCGACCTTGCCCAGCTGGCGCAATCCATCAAGGACTGGGGCCGCGAGCTCGGCTTCCAGCAGGTCGGCATCGCCGACGTGGCGCTGGACGCGCATGAACGCCACCTGGACGCCTGGCTGGCCGCCGGCTACCAGGGCGAGATGGACTACATGGCCGCCCATGGCCGCAAGCGTTCGCGCCCTGCCGAGCTGGTGGAGGGCACGCGCCGGGTGATTTCCGTGCGCATGGACTACCTGCCCGGCGACACCCGCATGGCCGAGCGCCTGGCCGACCCGGAACAGGCCTATGTGTCGCGCTACGCCCTGGGCCGCGACTACCACAAGCTGGTACGCAAGCGCCTGCAGCAGCTGGCCGAGCGCATCCAGACGGTGGTCGGCCCGTTCGGCTTCCGCGCCTTCGTGGACAGCGCGCCGGTGCTGGAAAAGGCCCTGGCCCAGCAGGCGGGACTGGGCTGGATCGGCAAGCACACGCTGCTGATCAATCGCCAGGCCGGCAGCTGGTTCTTCCTGGGCGAGCTGTTCGTCGACCTGCCGCTGCCGGTGGACGAGCCGGTCAGCCGCGACCACTGCGGCTCCTGCCGCGCCTGTCTGGACATCTGCCCCACCGGGGCCATCGTCGGCCCGCGCCAGCTGGATGCGCGCCGCTGCATTTCCTACCTGACCATCGAGCTCAAGGGCTCGATTCCGCCGGAGCTGCGCCCGCTGATCGGCAACCGGGTGTTCGGCTGCGACGACTGCCAGCTGGCATGTCCCTGGAACCGTTTCGCCAGGCCGACCGCGGAGGCGGACTTCCTGCCGCGCCACGGCCTGGACAGCAGCCAGCTGGCTGCCCTGTTCCGCTGGAGCGAGGAGGAGTTCCTGCAGCGCACCGAGGGCTCGCCGCTGCGCCGCGCCGGCTACCAGCGCTGGCTGCGCAACCTGGCGGTGGGACTGGGCAACGCGCCGAGTACCATCGCGGTGATCGAGGCCCTGGAGCTGCGCCGAGACGATCCGTCGGAGCTGGTGCGCGAGCATGTGGCCTGGGCGCTGGCGCGGCACGGGCGCTGATCGCCCAGGGCGGGAGGGAGCCACCGCAACGGCGGTCGGGAAAATGCCGACCGCCCTCTCCCTCAGACCTTGAGGAAATGCTCGCGGTAGTGACGCAGCTCGGCGATGGATTCGCGGATATCGTCCAGGGCCAGGTGCGCACCCTTCTTCTGGAAGCTGTTCTTCACCGTCGGCGCCCACAGGTCGGCAAGGATCTTCAGGGTGGACACGTCCAGGTTGCGGTAGTGGAAATAGGCTTCCAGGGTGGGCATGTGCCGGTAGAGGAAGCGGCGGTCCTGGCAGATGCTGTTGCCGCAGATCGGCGAAGCGCCCTTGGGCACCCATTCCTCCAGGAAGGCCAGGGTCAGCGCCTCGGCCTCGGCGGTCTCGATGCGGCTCTCGCGCACCCGCTGGGTCAGGCCGGACTGGCCGTGGGTGCGGGTGTTCCACTCGTCCATGCCGGCGAGAATCTCGTCGCTCTGGTGGATGGCGATCACCGGGCCTTCGGCCAGGACGTTGAGCTGGCTGTCGGTGACGATGGTGGCCATCTCGATGATGTGGTCCTTGTCCGGATCCAGACCGGTCATTTCCAGGTCGATCCAGATCAGGTTGTGCGGATTCTGCATGGCGGGGCTCCTTGGCTGGGGCGGCAGTCCGGGTTCTGTGCGAAGAGTCAGCCGAGTGAAGGCCAGGTAAACCCGGGCGGCCCCGGCGAAACGTCGGCGAGGCGGCGGAGTTTACCGGTTGCCACCGGGCATTCCGAGCCGAATTCCAAACGCCACAGGCAGTTTCGTACAGAACCCTGATCCGGCCGCTGCCAATAGTCCGCTTCCCGGCGACGCTTTGCCAGAACAGGTTGTCGCACCCCGCGCCGGCGAAAGCAGGTGTGGAATCCGGCCTGCGCGGCCTAAAATGCGCTTCCCTACACGAGCACGGCCCCAGCATGTCCAAACGCCAACTCTCCCGCCGGCAAAGCTGGCGCATCGCCAAGATCCAGGAAGAGCGCGCCGCCCGCGCTGCGCGGCGCGAGGAACGCATGCGCGAAGAGCTGGAAGGGGGCGACCTGGGGCCGGAGCAGCATGGCCTGGTGATTGCCCACTTCGGCGTGCAGGTGGATGTCGAGGGCGACGACGGCGTCGTCAGCCGCTGCCATCTGCGCGCCAACCTGCCCACCCTGGTCACCGGCGACCGCGTTGTCTGGCGCGCCGGCAACCAGGGCCAGGGGGTGATCGTCGCCCAACTGCCGCGCACCAGCGAGCTGTGCCGCCCGGACGCTCGCGGCCAGCTCAAGCCGGTGGCCGCCAACGTGGACCAGATCGTCATCGTCTTCGCGCCGCTGCCGCAGCCGCACGCGAACCTGATCGACCGCTACCTGGTGGCTGCCGAGCACGCCGGCATTCGCCCCCTGCTGCTGCTGAACAAGGCGGATCTGCTGGACGAGGAGAATTCCCCCTTCATCGATGGGTTGCTCGGCACCTATCGCCAGCTCGGCTACCCGGTGCTGGAGGTCTCCGCCCAGCAGGGCGCCGGCATGGCCGAGCTGCGCGCGGCCCTGGATGACCGGGTCAGCGTGTTCGTGGGTCAGTCGGGGGTGGGCAAGTCGTCGCTGGTCAACGGCCTGCTGCCGGGAGTCGACCTCAAGGTCGGCGCCCTCTCGGAGCTGACCGGCAAGGGCACCCACACCACCACCACGGCGCGGCTGTTCCATTTCCCGGAGGGCGGCGATCTGATCGACTCGCCCGGTATCCGCGAGTTCGGCCTGGCGCACGTCAGCCGCGACGATGTGGAAGCCGGCTTCATCGAGTTCCGCGACCTGCTCGGCCGCTGCCGCTTCCGCGACTGCCGTCACGACCAGGAGCCCGGCTGCGCCCTGCTGCAGGCGCTGGCGGACGGCCGCATCCAGCCGCAGCGACTGGCCAGCTACCAGCACATCGTCGCCAGCCTGCCGGAGCGCGATTACTGAAACCCGCTCCCGCGCCCCTTTCGCCAACGCAATAAGAAGCCCCGCACGCACTGCGGGGCCTTGGATGGCTACGAGGCACCAAGCCCGTAGGGCGGACAGCGCCCTCCTGTCCTTCGACTGGCGCCCGACCCTGGCCCCGCCCGGCGGACAAGAACGACGCTGCCCGCCCTAGTGTTGCTTCAGCTCGTCCATCTGCAGCGGGCCGTCACGGAACAGGTTCATGCGCTGCTCCACCTGTTCGGCCGGCAGGGGCTCTTGCACCGGCTCCGGAGGCTCGGGCAGGCGACCGCCCATGCCGTCCGGCTCGCCCTCCATCATCCGCTGCGCCTTGCGGGTCAGCACCACGATGTCGATGCGCCGGTTGGCCGGGCTGTAGGGGTCGGCGCGATCGAACAGCGCCGAGGCGGCGTAGCCGACCACCTGGGCGACCTTTTCCTCCGGGTAGCCGCCGGCCACCAGCGCCCGCCGCGCGGCGTTGGCGCGTTGGGTGGACAGCTCCCAGTTGCCCTCGAAGCCACGGGCCGCCGAGTACTGGCGCGCGTCGGTGTGGCCGCTGATGGTGATCTTGTTGGGCACCGTGACCAAGGTGTCGCCCAGCGCCAGCAGGATGTCCTCGAAGTACTCCTCCATGCGGTCGCTGCCCAGCGCGAACATGGGGCGATTCTCCGAATCCATGATCTGGATGCGCAGGCCGTCGCGGGTACTCTCGATCAGGATCTGATCCTTGAAGCGCTGCAGATGCGGGCTGTCCTCGATGACGTTCTGCAGCTCCATGCGCAGCATTTCCAGGCGCTCGAAGTCCAGCTCGGCGGACAGGTTGCTGATCTCGTCGACGTCCACCTGCTGGGTCAGCCCCTCGCTCAGCGGGCCGTTGAGCTCGACATTCTGGGTGCGGTCCGGCGCCGGGTGCGGCGAACCGCCCAGGTCGATGACATGCTTGCTGGTCGCACCGCTGAAGCCGATCGGGTCCTTGAAGTAGCCGGAGATGATGGCCCGCTGCAGGGGCGTGGAGACCGACAGCAGCCACAGCACCAGGAAGAAGGCCATCATGGCGGTCATGAAGTCGGCCAGGGCGATCTTCCAGGAGCCGCCGTGGTGACCGGCGTCATAGCGCTTGATGCGCTTGATGATGATGGGCTGGTTGTTTTCCATGGACTGTCGTCAGTTCCCGCGCATGGCCTGTTCCAGTTCCACGAAGCTCGGCCGCTCCCCGGGCAACAGCACCTTGCGACCGAACTCCACCGCCAGGGTCGGCGGCAGGCCGGACGCCGAGGCGATGAGGGCGGCCTTGATCGCCTCGTAGACATTCAGCTCCTCGCGGGCGTCCTGCTCCAGGCAGGTCGACAGCGGTGCGACAAAGCCGTAGGCGGCCAGGATGCCCAGGAAGGTGCCCACCAGCGCCGCGGCCACGCTTTCGCCGATGCGCGCCTGCTCGGCGTCGCCAAGCAGGGCCATGGTCATGACGATGCCCAGCACCGCGGCCACGATGCCGAAGCCCGGCAGGGCGTCGGCGATCTTGCCCACCGAATGGGCGGGTTGGTGCAGCTCCTCCTTGAGGCTGGCCAGCTCCATCTCGAACAGGTTTTCCAGCTCGTGGGCGGCCATGTTGCCGCTGGTCATGATGCGCAGGTAATCGCAGATGTAGGACACCATGCGCTCATCGTTCAGCACGCTGGGGTACTTGGCGAAGATAGGACTTTCGTGGGGCTCCTCGATATCGCTCTCGATGGCCATCATCCCTTCGCGACGGCTCTTGGTGAGGATTTCGTAGATCAGCCGCAGCACCTCCAGGTAATAGGCCCGGTTGTAGCGGGTGCTGAACATGCGCAGCGACTTCTTGATGATCCGCCACGAGTTGTAGCCGCGGTTGGACTGGATGAACGCGCCCAGCGCGCCACCGCCGATGATGAGCAGCTCGAAGGGGTGGATGAGCGCCATGATCTTGCCACCCGCCAGGGCGAAGCCGCCCAGGACGCTGCTGAAGACAACGAGAATGCCGATGATTTTTGCCATGTTCTGGAAGCTACAAATCCTGGAAGGAGCGGACGACCGGTTATGCCCTAGTGGTTATCGGCGGCCTTGAGGCAAACTGAAGGCGAATTTTACAGGGACGAGCCAATGCCGATGCCAGACCGCTCCGCAGCACCCCGCACCCCCGACGCCTGGGTCCAGCGCCTGGAAAACGCCACCCTGCCGATCTCCGAGCGGCAGCGCGAGCAGCTGCGTCGCGAACTGCGCCGGGGCGACCTGCCGCTGCGGGTCATCGCCCAGCGCCTGCAGGCCAGCGCGGCACTCACCTTCGCGCTGCTGCGCGAAGCCAACCGCGTGCCCGCCGGTCCGCTGGGCGGCAGCGTGGAGCACGTCGAGGGCGCCCTGACGCGCCTGGGCCTGGAGCGCGTCGAAGCCATCCTCATGTCCCTGCCGGAGCGCTCGGCCACCACGCTGCCGGCGCAACTGATCCAGCTGTTGCTGATCAGCCAGCACGCCCGCCACCAGGCCGCCGGCCTGTTCGCCAACCGCATGGCGCGCCTGGAGAACGAGATTCTCTGCGCCAGCCTGCTGTTCCTGGCGCCCCTGTGGGCCCTGGCCCAGACCTTCCCGGACCTGCCGCAGCGCTGGGCCGCCCGGGTGCTGGGCGAGCACCAGCCGGCCCGTGCAGTGGAGCGCGACCTTTTCGGGGTGGCGTTGCCCGACCTGTGCCGCGCCCTGGCCCGCCACTGGCGCCTGCCCGAGGGCGTCACGCTCGGCTATGAGCTGCTGTGTCGCGAGCGCTACCTGCTGAGGCGCGCCGTGCGCCTGGCACGCCGCCCCGGCAGCAACCCGCTGCAACGGCTGCAGGAGGAGGATCCGGAACTGCTGCGCTGGCTGACCCGTCCGGCCAACAGCGCCCTGCTGGCCAACGCCCTGGCGCTGACCGCCCACCATTCCTGGCATGCGGCGCGCACCCTGCGCTGGCAGCGCCTGACCGCGCTGTACCTGGACCAGCCCCTGGACCGCCTGCAGGGCCAGGTGCATGCCCTGGCAGTGGACAGCGCGCAGTCGCTGCCGGCCAGTCCTGCGTGGCATCCGGCCCAGGCCCTGCTCTGGCCGACCGGCACCGGCATGCCGCCGCTGCCCGAGCCGCCGGCCCTGCTCTCCAGTTTCTTTCGTCCGGCCGACTGGCAGCGCCTGTGCGCGCGCTTCCGTGAACAGCCCAGCGCCTTCACCAACCTGCCGCACCTGATGGCCAGCGCGGCCCAGGTGCTGCAGCTGTGCGGCCTGCAGCGCTTCGTGCTGATGCTCTCGGACCGCCAGGGACAACTGATCGCCGTCCATCAGCAGGGCCTGCCGCCCCGCACGCCGCGCCTGCAGGCGGACCCCGGCCACTGGCCGCTGTTGTCGCAGCTGGTGGCCCAGCCGGTGCTGGTGCACGTCTCGCCGCAGCGCAACCCCGGCCTGAACCGCAAGCTGCCACCGGCGATCCGCGAGCATTTCGACGACCGGCACATGGTGATGCGCGGTTTCAACCTGGGGGGACGCACCAGCCTGCTGTTGATCGGCGACCAGCACGGCATGCCCTTCTCGGACCGCCAGCTGGAGCTGGTGGAAAAGACCGCGCGGGTGATCGAGCACGGCACCCGCACCTTCGGGCGCCGCGACCTGTCGGCCGTCACGCCCGGCGACTGAGAGGTTCGGGCGGGCGGCCCACTGCCGTTGCGGCAGCTTTTCGCTACAATCGCCGCCCCTTTTCCCGGAGAGCCGCCCGTGAGCGACGTCTTTGCCAACCTGCCGCTGGTGATCGAGCCCGCCGAGCTGCTGCCGCGCCTGTCGGCCCCCGAGCTGATCCTGGTCGACCTGACCAGCAGCGCTCGTTACGCCGAAGGCCACATTCCCGGCGCCCGCTTCGTCGATCCCCGCCGCACCCAGCTGGGCCAGCCGCCGGCCCCCGGACTGCTGCCGCCCCGGGAGCAGCTGGAGGAGCTGTTCGGCGAACTGGGCCACCGGCGCGATGCCGTCTATGTGGTGTACGACGACGAGGGCGGTGGCTGGGCCGGTCGCTTCATCTGGCTGCTGGATGCCATCGGCCACCGCCGCTACCACTACCTCAACGGCGGCCTGCATGCCTGGCTGGCCGAGGGCCTGCCCCTCACCCACGAGGTGCCACCGCGCGCCGGCGGCGCGGTGCAGCTGACCCTGAGCGACGCACCCACGGCCAGCCGCGAATATCTGCAAAGCCGCCTGCAGGCCAGCGATCTGGTCATCTGGGATGCCCGCTCACCGGCCGAATACCGGGGCGAAAAGGTCCTGGCCGCTCGCGCCGGGCATATTCCCGGCGCGGTGAACTTCGAATGGACCGCCGGCATGGACGGTGCCCGCGCCCTGCGCATCCGCACCGACATCGCCGAGCAGCTGCAGGCCCTGGGCATTACCCCCGACAAGGAAATCATCACCCACTGCCAGACCCATCACCGCTCCGGCTTCACCTACCTGGTGGCCAAGGCGCTCGGCTATCCACGCCTGAAGGGCTATGCCGGCTCCTGGTCGGAATGGGGCAACCTGCCCGACACTCCCGTAGAAAATTAAGGTTCACAACCAAGGAACGCCCATGTCCTTCAAAGATCGTCTGTTCATCCTCAGCCAGTACCTGACGCCCCATCATCTGCTGTCGCGCCTGGCCGGCTGCGTCGCGGAATGCCGCATCCGCTGGTTCAAGAACGCCTTCATCCGCCGCTTCGCCGAACACTTCCAGGTGGACATGAGCCAGGCCCAGGTGGAAGACCTGACCGCCTACGAGCACTTCAACGCCTTCTTCACCCGCGCCCTGAAGGAGGGTGCGCGCCCCCTGGATCCGACCCCCGGCGCCATCCTCTGCCCGGCCGACGGCACCATCAGCCAGCTGGGCCTGATCACCGACGGGCGCATCTTCCAGGCCAAGGGCCACAGCTTCAGCGTGCTGGAGCTGCTCGGCGGCGACGCCGAACGCGCCGCGCCCTTCATGGGCGGCCAGTTCGCCACCGTGTACCTGTCGCCCCGCGACTACCACCGCGTGCACATGCCGCTGGGCGGCACCCTGCGCGAGATGGTCTACGTGCCGGGCCGCCTGTTCTCGGTGAACCAGACCACCGCCGAGAACGTGCCCGAGCTGTTTGCCCGCAACGAGCGGGTGGTCTGCCTGTTCGACACCGAGCGCGGCCCCATGGCCGTGGTGCTGGTCGGCGCCATGATCGTGGCCAGCATCGAGACCGTCTGGGCCGGCCTGGTCACGCCGCCCAGGCGCGCCCTGAAGACCTTCCGCTACGACGAGGCGGCCCGCGCGCCCATCGTCCTGGACAAGGGCGCGGAAATGGGCCGCTTCAAGCTGGGTTCCACCGCCATCGTGCTGTTCGGCCCCGACCAGGTGGAATGGGATGCGCAGCTTGCCGCACTCAGCCCGGTGGTCATGGGCCAGCGTCTGGGCATGGCCCGCGACAGCCAGGTCTGATCCTCGCGGGGCCGGGCGCATGCCGGCCCCCTTTCCTCTCCCCGCGCGACCCACGTCACAGCTTCGCCACGCAGCCGCCCCGGCGCTTTGACGCGCCGGCACCCGCGCTCCAAGATCCTGCGCACCCTCCGCTTGTTTCGCCCCTGCGGGCTGCGCTCCATGACCATCGACAAGAAAACCGTTCGCCTGCTGCTGCTCGAAGATTCCCAGAACGAGGCCGAGCGCCTGGTCAGTCTGTTCCGCAACGCCGGACGCGCCACCCGGGTCCAGCGCCTGACCGGCGCCGAGGAACTCCCGGTCGTCCTGCAGCAGACCTGGGACCTGCTGATCTGCGCCCCCGAGAGCCGGGCGCTGTCTCCCGAGGACGTGATCCTGGCCATCCGCCGCCAGGCGCGGGACATTCCCATCATCCAGCTGGTGCCGTCCGGCCTGTCGCTGCGCGACACCTGTGATGCCATCGTCGAGGCCATGAGCCTGGGAGCCCAGGACGCCCTGCCCCAGGGCGAGGACGAGCACCTGATGCAGGTGGCCGCCCGCGAACTGGCCAACCTGGAGGAACGCCGCGCCCGGCGCGCCGCCGAACTGGCCCTGCACGAGGCGGAGAAGCGCTGCCACCTGCTGCTGGACAGCTCGGTGGACGCCATCGCCTACGTACACGACGGCATGCATATCTACGCCAACCGCGCCTACCTGGAGCTGTTCGGCTACGCCGATGCCGACGAGCTGGAAGGCATGCCGATGATCGACCTGATCGCCGCCGCCGACCAGGCCGCCTTCCGGGAATTCCTCAAGCAGTACCAGAACGGCCAGGGTCGCCGCGAGCTGGACGGCTGCGGTGTGCGCGTCGACGGCGAGACCTTCCGCGCCCGCATGCTGTTTTCCCCGGCCAGCTATGACGGCGAGCCCTGCATCCAGGTGGTGATCCGCCGCGAGGCCGACAACGCCGAGCTGGAGGAGAAGCTGCGCGAAGCCAGCACCCTGGACCCGCTCACCGGCCTGATCAACCGCCCCCACTTCCTGGAGCTCATCGATGACGCCGCCGAGCGCGCGGTGAACGCCGGTCAGCCGGCGACCATCGCCTACCTGCAGCTCAATCACTACGCCCAGCTGCTGGCCGACCTGGGCGTCACCAGCATCGACCAGCTGCTGCGCAGCCTGGCGCACTGGCTGGCCGAGCAGCTGCCGACCGAAACCCGCCTGGCACGCTTCGGCGATGACGTGTTCACCCTGCTGCTCTCCGGCCAGACGC
>Ga0079223_10001971_pt1 | contig 12541 bp, 10 predicted proteins | sample Stecom2011_FD_75072 | JGI IMG/M metagenome (GOLD analysis project Ga0079223, IMG submission 75072) | Agricultural soil microbial communities from Utah to study Nitrogen management - Steer compost 2011 | ecosystem: Environmental > Terrestrial > Soil > Agricultural land | place: USA: Utah...
AACAACTTTCCGGTCTTCTATTGCCTGCTCCACTGCTTTGGAAATGGCTTTGTCCAAGAATTCTTTCTTAGACCCTCCAGCCACGGCAACAATTATATCCCTGTCGGCAATCAGGGCAATGTGCCCTGTGGATTCGTAAAGTGAGTCGGCGTATTCTTTGGCAAAGTCTCCCAACTCACCGATGGGTGAGTATTTCTTGAGGATTACCTCTCCTTCCCGGTCGACAAAAATTTCCAACGGATCTCCTTCTCTAATCCGAAGTGTCCTCCGTATCTCTTTTGGAATCACTACCCGGCCAAGATCATCAATCCGCCGGACGATCCCGGTCGCTTTCATCCTTTTCCCCTCCTTCATCTAAATCTACTTGCTCAAGGTACCGGCCGTTGGTTGTCAGTATTATAACCCTCTTTCCACGAAATTGTCCTTTTCATATTTTACTGATATTATATACCTTATATAGCAGGAATATTCATCTTTACCACGGAATTCAAAACCATAACATCCTTCTACTTCCTGGCTTTAGCTTACCCCCTCCGGGGATGAATATACTCCTGTTTCTTTGTGGTCTCCTCTTCCAGCAAATATTTGAAAGTCTGTTTTAACAGGTCCCAAAGCCGGTTCGGACGGCCGGTGTTTAACAGCGCCTGCGCTCGCGGCCAGCGGATAACCGGTTGTCTTCCCGGTTGGTACCGGACTTCGCCGCGGAAACCCACGAGAAGCCTGGCGACCCGCTCCGCATCCCATGACACCCCGGGCAGGAGGCGGGCGACAATATCCCCTCTCTGCATAGTGATTGTACTTATGCCCAACCGTTTCGCCAGGATTTTCACTCTCACCGTTTCCAAAAGATTGCCCGCAGGCGCGGGTAGCGGTCCAAACCTGTCCTTCATCTCTTCCTCCAAGGCGTCCACTTCTTCCAGGCCCCGGAGGGCCGCAACCTTCTTGTAGATCTCCACTTTCTGCCCTGGATCCTTAATATAGGTCTCCGGGAGATAGGCGTCCACCGCCAATTCAACGACCGGATCCGGGGGTTCCACCTTCTTCTTGCCCTGCCGTTCTTTCATGGCTTCCTCCAGTAAACGGCAGTAGAGCTCAAAGCCGACAGCGGCAATATGCCCGTGTTGTTCAGGGCCCAGGAGGTTTCCCGCTCCCCGGATCTCCAAATCCCGCAGGGCAATTTTGAACCCCGACCCCAGATCCGTAAAATCTCTAATCGCCGCCAGTCTTTTTTCGGCCGTCTCCGCCAGCACTTTATCCTTACGGTAAGTAAAATAGGCGTAAGCCACCCGGTTACTCCTACCGACCCGGCCACGCAACTGATATAACTGGGCCAACCCCAGGCGGTCGGCGTCATAGACAATTAAGGTGTTGACATTAGGGATATCAAGACCATTTTCAATGATGGTTGTACAAACCAGAACATCGGCCGAGCCTTCATAAAAGCTCAACATCACCTCCTCAAGGGTGTCTTCGGGCATTTGCCCGTGGGCGATTGCGATCCGGGCTTCCGGAACCAAGCCCTGTAAATATACGGCCATCCTGTCGATGCTTTCCACCCGGTTGTTGACAAAAAAGACCTGTCCCTTATGGGCGATCTCTCTCCGGATCGCCTCGGCAATAACCTTCTCATTAAATTCCATAACATATGTGCGCACCGGATGCCGGTCTTCCGGAGGCGTCTCAATCATACTGATATCCCGGATTCCCACCATGGACATGTATAAAGTCCGGGGAATCGGAGTAGCGGTCAACGCCAGGGCGTCAACATTCTTTTTCAGTTCTTTCAGGCGCTCCTTGTGGGCGACCCCGAATTTCTGTTCTTCATCAATGATTAGAAGTCCTAAATCCTTGAAATGAATATCCCGGGAGAGCAACCGGTGAGTACCGATGACCAAATCAATAATCCCGGCCCGGGTCTCCCGGACAATCCGCGCCTGTTCGGACGGGGACTGAAACCTGCTGAGAACGGCGATCTTCACCGGATATCCGCTAAAACGCTGTGTAAATGTTTGAAAATGTTGCTGGGCCAGGATGGTGGTGGGCGCCAGGACCGCCACCTGTTTTCCATCGAGAATCGCTTTAAACGCCGCCCGCATCGCCACTTCGGTCTTGCCGTAGCCCACATCGCCACAGAGCAAACGGTCCATCGGGCGGGGGGATTCCATATCTTTCTTTATCTCTTCCCCGGCCCGGATCTGATCCGGTGTTTCTTCATACATAAAGGCTTCTTCAAATTCCTGCTGCCATGGGGTATCCGGAGCGAAATTGTGGCCGCGGGTCGAGAGCCTGGCAGCATAGAGTTGCAACAGTTTATCCGCCATCTCCCGGAGGGATTCCTTAACTCTGTTCTTCACCCGCTGCCAGTCCCCGCCGCCCAAACGGTTGATTTTCGGTGGGGCATCGGGAGACCCGACGTATTTTTGTAAGAGATGGAACTGGTCGGTGGGGACAAAAAGCCGGTCGCCCGCGGCGTATTCCACTTCCAGGTAATCCCGGACCGCCCCTTGGACCTCCTCTTTCTTTAGTCCCCGGTAGATCCCGATCCCGTGATTGATATGAACCACATAATCCCCGGGCTGCAATTCCGCAAAATCGGTGAGCCGGACGCCTTCCTTTGCATACCTGGGTCTGGTCTTTCTTTGTGGTCGCAAACGGCCAAAAATTTCCGTTTCCGTCAGGATTAAAACCTTCTCCATGGGCAATTCCAACCCGGTAGTCAAGCCCCTGGGAAGAAAATAGATATGTCCCGGCGGATAATTACCGGTCAGCGTCGCCGTTTCTTCTGTAACAATTTCTATCCGTTCCAGACCTTCTTCTTCCCGTAAGGCCTTTGCCATATGTTCCCGGCGGCCGGCCCCGGAAAGCGCCAACCCCACCACCCAGCCATTTTTCTGCCTGTTGGCCAATTCCGCCGGTAAACGCAAACCCTGTCCGGCATATTCCGGCGCCGGCCGCAGCGGCAAGGTTGTACCATAATAGTCGCCGGTACCCTTAAGGGCACTGGCTAATGCAGACATTTGCAACAGGGCAATTCTGGCGATTGCCCTCTGAAGTTCGGCAGCGGAAATGTAGAAACCGGTCTCTTCCGGCAAAAGGAGTCCTTGCTCCAAAAAGGAACCGATCGTCCGGGACTGCTCTTCCTCCAAAACCCGCAGGTATTCCATGCCCCGGACCGGTTCGTCGATAACCACCAAAGCCCCGGGAAGATAGCTCCAGAGAGGCTGCAGATCCCTGCGGATCAACGGCAGGAACCGTTCAATTCCCGGAAAAACCTGTCCGTTGGTGAGTTTTTCGAGGGCTGCTTGGAAGGCCGCTTCCAGAAGAACGGCGGTTTTCTCATCTCCCCGGTTGCGAAAGCGCCCCGCCTGTTCCCGGATGACCTTCGGCAGTTCTTCGGCGGCCGCCTCAAGCTCCTCCTTGCCCCATAGCCCTTCCCTTGCCGGAAGCACCGCCACCGACTGTAGCCGCCCGCTGGATCTTTGTGTTTCCGGATCAAATGAACGGATCGATTCAATTTCATCACCAAAGAACTCGATCCTTAAGGGTTCCCCCAGGTCAGGCGGGTAAAGATCGATAATACTCCCGCGCACGCTGAACTGCCCGGAACGGTCGACCTTCTCCGTACGTTCGTAGCCCATCTCCACCAGCTTCTGGAGGAAAAACTCCCTTTCCACTTCAGCCCTTGCGGCCAACTGAAAAGTAAATTCCCGTAGCACTTCGGGGGAGATGATCTTCCGTTGCAAAGCAGGCCAGCAGGCCACCACCAGCAGCCGTTCTCCCCTGGCCAACCGCCCCAGAACGGAAAGGCGGGCGCCGGCCGTCTCTTTTTCATAAGCCTCTTCATGGGCCATAAGATCATACGCGGGGAAAAGAGCAATCTCCTCTGTGGCGCCGAGAATTACCCGTAAATCCGTGATGATTTTCTCCGCTTCCGACGGGGTATAGGTAAGTACCAGTATACTCCGGGAGAATTCCTGCCACAAACCGGCGATTAAAAATGATTTCCGGCTACCGCTGATCCCCTGTACCATCACTTTTTCATTACGCTTAATCCGCTGTAAAACCTCATCAACCTCTGGCAGGCTGCTGATCTTCTTTGTTAGCCAGGAAAACAAGAGCGGTGCCTCCTTACTAAGCCATAACAAATCAGGAACCGGCAGTAAACAAACCGCCTGCATTCCTATTCTATGCGGGCGGGTGTCAAGAAAACTCCGGTGACTGCGTTTCTCTCTGATCCTGTTACCCACGGAGCGAGGGAACCAAACCGTTATACCTGCTCATTGCTACTTCTATCCCCCGCTCGATCCAGGTTAAAACAGCCCGGCCGGCCCAGGCAGTAATCTCCGGCAGCAATTCTTTTTCTTCCGGGGAAAAAGAGTCAAGCACAAATGAGACGGCTCCCACCGCCGCCGCCGGCGCCCCGATCCCCATTCTCAGCCTGGGGAGATCCTCGCCGGTAACAGCAAGCACCGAAGCCAACCCTTTATGCCCGCCGGCGCTTCCCCCGCGCCGCAAGCGGATCATGCCGAAAGGCAGGGCCAGGTCGTCAAGGATTATTATTATCCTGGACAGGGGGATCTCATACTTTAAAATTATCATCCGTACGGCTTTTCCCGATAAATTCATAAACGTTTGCGGCTTTGCCAGCAAAATGCGGTGTCCACCCCGCCGGACCCGGCTGACCAGGGCCCCACAATCCAGGACCGCAGCTTCCGCCTGAAGTTCCTTCATTAAGTATTCCACGACCAAAAACCCGGCATTATGCCGGGTGGGTCTGTACTCTTTTCCAGGATTTCCTAAGCCAACTACCAGGTATTCCATAGTATCATGCTTCTTCTTCCGGCGCCTCGGCAGGAGCAGCTTCCACCGCCTCTTCTACTGCTTCTTCCGGCTCTTCAACAGTTTCCTCCTCAGGTACGGCCTCGACCCGCGGGGCAGAAGCGGCCACCACATGCTCGTCCGGGGAAGTGATCATCTCTACGCCTTCAGGCAGGTCCAAATCCCCGGCCAAAATCGCTTCGTTCATGGTCAACTGGGAGATGTCCACCTCAATTTTCTCCGGAATCTGCATGGGCAGACAGGAAATTTCTATCTCATACAACATCAGTTCGATTATTGAACCATCGTTAACCCGTTCTTCCTCACCGGTAAGGACCAGCGGTACTTTTAATGTAACCTTATGATCCATCGAAACCTCATAAAAATCAATGTGCAATAGATCGCCCTTAACCGGATCAAGTTGCGCTTCCTTAATCAAGACTGGATGGTCCTCGGTGGTTTTGCGGTTTTTCTTCTTGATTTTGAGCGTGATTAGACGAGACGTCCCGGCTGTATTAAACAATTTCTGGGCTTCTCTCCCATCCAGGCTGAGGAGTTTATTTTCTTTTCCATACAAAACCGCAGGCAGGCGTTTTTCCCCCCGGAGACGGCGGGCTGCCTCTTTCCCGCTTTCGTTACGAAGCATTGCTGTTAATGTAGCCTCCATGTATCTCACAAACCTCCCGATAACTTGATGCGCGCGTGCGCGTTAAAATCAGAAACATTATACCACTATCTTTTCTAAAGAGCAAATCAATCTTTTTCTTCCCCTTGCTTTCGCCAGTTCTCCTTGACCACCTGGCGCGCACGGGCGATCGCCAGCGCCCGTGCGGGAATATCCTTAGTAATCGTTGACCCGGCCCCAACCAGAGCGTTCTCCCCGATGGTCACCGGCGCCACCAGGCTAGTATTACTCCCGATAAAAGCCCCGTCCATGATTACCGTCGGGTGTTTAGCCTTGCCATCGTAATTGCAAGTGATGGTACCGGCCCCGATGTTAACACCGCTTCCTACCCGGGAATCACCGATATAACTAAGATGAGGAACCTTGCTCCCCTTGCCGATCCGGCTGTTTTTTAATTCGACAAAATCACCGACTTTTGCCCCGGCCTCTACTACGGTTCCGGGCCGCAAATTGGCATAGGGTCCAATATTCACGTCATCCCCGATCGCAACGGCATCCAGGACACTGAAGAAGATCCGGCAGTTGTTACCGATCCGGCTCCCGGTGATCTGCGTGTACGGGCCGAGATGGCAATCCTCTCCCACCTGTGTTTCCCCGTAAAGCAGAGTACCGGGATAAACAATGGTATCCGCGCCCAATTTTACCCGGGGATCCACATAAGTGGTTGCCGGATCAATAAAAGTCACCCCTTCTTCCATCCAGCGCATCAGGATCCTCTGCCGTAATAAGCGTTCGGTTTCCGCCAAAGCCTTCCGGTCATTGGGGCCTAAAATCTCCCGGGAATCACCGGCTTTGACCGCCGCTATTTTCCTGCCTCTTTTCTGCAATAAAGCAACCACATCGGTCAGGTAATACTCGCCTTGGTCGTTCTCCGCCCGCAGTTCCGGAAGGACTTCACTAAGATCGGAAAAACGGAAACAATAAATCCCGGTGTTCACTTCCTTGATGGCCTTTTCCTCCGGTGAAGCCTGGCCGTGTTCGACGATGCCGATAACCCGCTGCTCACTGTCGCGCAGAACCCGCCCGTACCCGCCGGGGTCCTCAACCTCGGTACTAAGCAGGGTAACCGCGGCTTCTTCCTGTTGGTGCCGGGCGATCAATTGCCGCAAAGTAGCAGCGGTCACCAACGGGGTATCTCCGTAAAGAACCAGTAAATCCCCATTGTAAGTCTCCAGCCCGGAACAGACAATTTTTACGGCATGGCCCGTGCCCAGCTGCTCTGTTTGCCAAAAATACCCGGCTTGTTCTCCCAAAGCGCCGGTAACTTCTTCGCCTTTATAACCCACAACCACCAACGGCTTTTCCGGCGACACCTCCCGGGCTGCATCAATCACATATTGGACCATTGGCACACCACAGACCGTGTGTAATACCTTGGGCAATTTTGATTTCATTCTTTTTCCTTTTCCGGCGGCCAGAATCACCACTTTTAAATTTGACATAAGAAATCCTCCTCGTCGCTCGTATGCGCCGGTGTGAATATCCCCCGTCCGGTAGCTCGCGTGATGCGCGGCAAAAAAAAACTCCGCCGCTTGCAGAGTCGTAAGACAGGTTTTGGCTGGGGCGGCTGGATTCGAACCAACGTATGCGGGAGTCAAAGTCCCGTGCCTTACCGCTTGGCGACGCCCCATCCAAAAACGATTATAGCAAATACCTCCCGCCCATGTCAAGGGCAAACAAGACCTGGGTTATTCCGCCTTTTTATACTCTTCCAGGATTATATTCTGAATCATCTGCCGGGTTTCTGAGTTGATTGGATGGGCGATGTCTCTAAATTCACCGGAAGGAATTTTCCTGCTGGGCATGGCCACAAACAAACCGTTTTGTCCTTCGATCACCCTGATCTCCCGGACGACAAAAGCGTCGTCAATGGTAATTGAGGCAATGGCCTTCATCTTACTACCATTATCCAATTTTCTTAACCGTACATCCGTGATATTCATGGCTCCCACCTCTTTTTGGAAATAATGTAAGCAAATATAAGTTCGACATGATCTGGAAAACTCCTTCTTTTATTTGACATATTTTCGAAAAAAAATACCTACGTGGCAGGTTTTACCTGCGACGCAGGTATTTGACATATGTCTCGCTATATTTCTATAAATACAAAAACTTATAACCCGGTCGGCCGTTGCTCCAAGATAGCCCGGGCGAACTGGAGATCACTGGGTTTATCCACATCAATGCCGATTTCCGGATATAAAGAAACGACCCCGGCGCCCTTGAGTTTTATGAGCTCTTCCACCCTTACTTCGATCTCGGACACCGTCAACCGCCCGGCCAAGAATTTCAAGAAAAACTTGATCCCCAGTAAACGGCAGAGTTTCAAGGGGTGTTTCCGTAATTGTATGGCCTGACGAAGATAGTCACTGTACGACAAAATAGCTTCCGGGTTGATCAAAACCACATTTCCCCCAGTAAATGTGCCGTCTTTTAAGCGGACATAGGTTCTCTGCACACCCGCAAACCGTTCCTCAATCGCTTGCCGCGGCACCAGGGAATAATAGATGTCCGCCTCTCTTTCCTGGCATTGCTGGAGAAAATCCCGTAACGCTTCGACGGTGATCAAGGGGATGTCGGAGGAGAGAACCAAGACGTATCCTCCCCCTTCCCCGCGGAAAGACTGCAGCGCCCGGTGGAGGCTTTCCACCATGTCCGGCCCGGGAGAAACAACCTTCCAGATTTTCTTGCCCTTGAGACCGGCAGCCACTTCTTCTGCGGCCACCACCACAACCCGGTCAATGCATTCCAGTTTATCCAGGGCAGCGACGACAAAATCAATCATCGGCCTGCCGGTAATCTCGATCTGTGCTTCGTACCGGGCGCCGGCACTCTTTTTTAAAGAGCCCGAGTTCTCCGCCCCACCAAGGATTACCGCATCCATACAGGTTCCCCCTTCATTTTTTCTGTTCTTTCCGGATTACCTGCATAATACTGTTTTCGGCATTCTCCACATGTTCCTGAGCGAGTTCCTGCGCTAATTCCGGGTTCCGGGCGGAAATCGCCTCGACAATTGCTTTATGCTCTTCCAAGGCAGTTTTCATTCTTCCTGGGTAGGAAAGGGAAGTCTGCCGGAAACGGTGGATCTGTTCCCTCAAGTTATTGATGGTATGTGCCAAGCGTTCATTCCTACTGGCCTTATATAATAAAGAATGAAATTTTGTATCGATCTCCACCATCCCGTTGAGATCCGAGCGCTCAATAACCTCCGCGGCCTTCACCAAATGACGTTCGAGTTTATCCAGTTCCTCGTCGGTAATACGCTCTGCCGCCAGCGCTGCCGCCAAGCCTTCAAGGGCGCTCCGGATCTCAAAGACCTCAATCAGGTCTTTAAGGGAAATTCCGGCAACATAAGCGCCTTTCCGGGGAACCATTGCCACCAGCCCTTCCAGTTCCAACTTGCGAATGGCCTCCCGCACCGGTGTCCGGCTCACACCCAGTTCCTCGGCCAACTGGATCTCCATCAACCGCTCACCGGGTGGTAGCTGCCCGGCAATAATCGCCTCACGCAGCGCTTCAAAAACCAGTTCCCTTAAGGGTTTATAGCTGTCAAGATCAATCGGGGCCAGCGGTTTTCTCTCCACGATCTTCCCCTCCTTTCCGGCAAGCCCGGACCTCCACCCCTTTCCCGGCCAGGCGGCCTTCATAGGTCCACCAGCCTTTTTCCCTCAAAGCCGCTTCGATCTCCCGGCCCTTGCGAAACCCTTCGGGCAATAGGGCGAAAAGCGTCGGACCGCTTCCGGTCATCAGCACCGGTAAGCCATAATTTTGCAGCCATTTTTTGGCCTCTGCCAACCCGGGTACAAGTTCAAATGTCACCTTTTCTAAAAGATTCCCCCATACACCCGTCAGTTCATGAATCCGCCCATTGTTGACGGAGGCAATTATCTTCTCTGTCTCCGGGCGCCGGCCGGCCGCCGCCGCTTGAAAACGGCGGTAAACATCGGCAGTGGCCACAGAAACAGGCGGCTTGACCAAAAGGATACGGACCGCGGGGAGCGGGGGCAGGCGGGTTACCCTCTCGCCCCTTCCCCCCACCAAGGCTGTCCCGCCGGTCAAACAGAAAGGCACATCACTGCCGACGTCCGCAGCGATCTCTACCAAAGCCGACAGGGAGAGGTCCAAACCCCACCAACGGTTTAAAACCACCAAGACCGCAGCCGCATCGGTGCTACCGCCGCCCAAGCCGGCCCCGGGCGGAATCCTCTTCCGCAAAAAAATCTCAACCCCACGGGCACTCCCGGTTGCTTCTTGCAAACGGCGAACCGCCCGCAGTACCGTGTTACTCTCATCTACCGCCAAGTCCGGGTCGGAAGCGGTCAAAGAAACCTCTGCCGCCGGCCGGAAAATCAGCTCATCAGCGAGGGTGACCGATTGCATTACTGATTCCAGTTCGTGATACCCGTCGCTCCGCCTGCCCAGGATATCCAGGGAAAGGTTTATTTTCGCCCGTGCCAAGGCTTTGATAACCGTCATCTGTACTTACCTTTATCTTCCTTTACTAAGCTAGGTTCCTGGAAAACCTCTCCTCTTACCCAGTTTTAACAAAAATTATGGTTTAGAAAAACCCGCCTGTGCGGCGGGTAAGAATTTAGGCCGTGCACCGCCCATCGACGGCTCTTTCCAGTCGTACCCCGGCAGTTGGCTCCAGCCAGGCTGCCCTGCGGCACCCGAAGTCTCCGGCTTACCGTTGCTTCCTTCCGGACCTGGCGGGGTTCACCGGTCTCCGTCGCACAGGACCCGGCCTTCAACGCCACTTACCGGCGCCGGTGCTACAAAAAACCGCCTCAAAGACGGGATTCGACCCTGCTATAGCGGGTTGCAGGTACAGGGCACCGCTACCTCCCCGTCTAGCACGGCCAATAGGTTACCGCATTTAGTATATCATCTTTTTTTGTAAATAACAAGAATCAGGTTTTTCCGGTTCTCGCCCGATTTATTCCTTTTACTCCTGTTTATTCCTGTTTATTTCTCCTAAAAAAAACCGGCGTCAAGCCGGATTTTTTTCTGGCGGAGAGACTGGGATTCGAACCCAGGAGACGCGGTAACGTCTACACGCTCTCCAGGCGTGCGCCTTCGACCTCTCGGCCATCTCTCCTTGAAATTATTGATAGATAAATACGCGGTAAAGACCAAAATGGCGGAGAGAGCGAGATTCGAACTCGCGAGGGGCGTGAACCCCTACCCGCTTTCGAGGCGGGCGCTTTCGACCACTCAGCCATCTCTCCGTGATCAGCAGGGCGGTCCCCCGCTACTACAAATTTTACACGGTGTTTTCTAAAAGGTCAAGGGTTTTTCCGCAATCGTAAAGAACCCGCCCGTTTGGCCTGGAAAAAACCCCTCAGCAAGGCCTGGGCTTCTTCTGCCAGCACGCCCCCGGTAACCGCCAGGCGGTGGTTGAGGCGTTCATCCTGGACCAGGTTGAATAAGGAAACAGCCGCCCCCGCCTTGGGGTCAAAGGCCCCAAAAACCAGCCGGTCCAGGCGGGCGTTGACCAGCGCCCCGGCGCACATGGGACATGGTTCCAAAGTCACATAAAGGGTCATCCCGTCCAGCCGCCAGCTGCCCCGTTTCTCCGCTGCCGCCCTCAACGCCAGGACCTCCGCGTGGGCTGTCGGGTCCCCCAGGGTCTCCCGGAGATTGTGGGCACGGGCATAAATCTCCCCTTCATAAACAACCACCGCTCCCACCGGCACTTCGGCCAGGGCTAAGGCTTTTTTCGCCTCTTCTACGGCAGCGGCCATAAATTTCTCATCCGCCAGCTCCCGCACCATCCTTCACTCCAAATCAGATCCTCTTCCCTATTCTTCTTTTTCTCCGCCCTCTTCTCCTTCTTCCCCGCCCTGCCGCCGTTCAATCTCTGCCAAGAGATAATCCCGGGCCGCGTAATAGGCGGGCTTCCGGTCAAACCGGGAATCTAAGAGGAGAGGCGCTCCATGCTCAGGAAAACTACTGTTAATCCAAGAGTGCCCGTCGTCGACGCCCCAAAGCAACACGGCATCGCAGGCCGGATGTTCCAGGGCGACCTTAATAACCCGCTTGTACTCTTCGGCCTGCTGTGCCAGTTTCTCCGCAGTAACTGGCTTTTTGATTCTGATATCCACCTCGGTGAATTGCACCTTCAGCCCCAGTTCATCATGAAAACGGTCGAGACTCGCTTTCAACTCTTCTTCAGACGGGACATTCCCGGAGACAAAGTGTCCCTGAAACCCGATACCGTTGATCTTCACGCCTTTAGCCAGCAAATCTTCGACCAAAGCAAAGACCGCATCTTGTTTCCTGTTCTTCCTCTCGATCCCGTAGTCATTGTAAAAGAGCAATGCCTTCGGGTCCGCCTCAGCCGCCGCCCGGAAGGCGAACTCGACCCAGTCTTCGCCGATAAACCGTTCCCAGACCGAATTACTACGGCGGGGGTTCTCGCCCGGCTGTCCCGTAAGGCCGTCCCGGATCACCTCGTTTACCACATCCCATTCCCTGATCTTGCCTTGCCACCGTTTGACAACTTTATCAATATGTTCTTCCAAAAGGGAAATGGCCTCGTCCCGCGTAAAATCCCCATCTTCAACCCAGGCAGGAACACTCTGGTGCCAAGCCAGGGTATGGCCGCGGACCATCATCTTATTATCCTCCGCAAACTTAATCAACTCATCGCCAGGCCCATAATTAAACGTCTCCCGGTCCGGGCGGATGGTCCCCCATTTCATGGTATACTCCGCCACCACGGCATTGAACTCCCGTTTCAGCGTTTTCATGTACTGCGAGTTATTCGGAAAGGTCGCGGAACCGTAACCAACCGCCGTCCCAATATAAAAATCAAGCTGCTCCGCCAAATCCCGCAGATACGGAGGAGAAGTATCAATTTCCAGCGTTTTTTTCCTACATCCGGGCATCCCGGTGAGCAGGACCACTGCCATGACTGTTCCGAAGATCAGGCCAAAGAGTCTACGCCTTTTCATCATCATGAAGCACCTCCTGTTGTTGGCGTATACTGACGGAGAGATTGGACTCCGACTGAAAGAGAAAACAGGGGATTAGTTG
>Ga0079223_10001973_pt1 | contig 12533 bp, 11 predicted proteins | sample Stecom2011_FD_75072 | JGI IMG/M metagenome (GOLD analysis project Ga0079223, IMG submission 75072) | Agricultural soil microbial communities from Utah to study Nitrogen management - Steer compost 2011 | ecosystem: Environmental > Terrestrial > Soil > Agricultural land | place: USA: Utah...
AAGCTATCGATTATATGCACTACATGATTCTCCATATAAGCATCATCAACTGTTGTAAGTCCTTTTGCAAAACACATTTCTTGAGCTTTTAACAATGCTCTTTTTATTTGAGCTTTTGTTAAAGGTGGAATTGAAGCTGATACTTTATCTACCGCATTGTCAATTAGTAATCCGCTTAGTTTGCCCGCTTCCTTTTTAAAAACACCTCCTTTAATTGTAGTTTTAGTAGTTATGTTGGCTAACTCCAATGCTTTTTGATTTGCAATGGCAGCATGGCCATCAACTCTTTTTAACAATACTGGACGACTTGGGAAAAGACTATCTAATTTATCCTTGTTGGGAAAGTTAGTAGTTTCCCATTTGTTTTGATCCCAGCCTCTCCCTGTTATCCATTGGTCGTCAGTTGTTTTTGAAAACTCTAGGGTTCTGTCAATTACCTCTTGCCAGCTTTTTGCGCCAATTAAGTCAACTTCAAAAAAAGTATTCCCATACCCTAAAAAATGACAGTGTGAGTCGATAAATCCTGGGAATATAAAAGCTAGCTTGGCATCAACTGCTTTTGCAGTAGCATATTTATTTTTAATTTGATTGTTGGGTCCAACTTCAATGATTTTACCATCTTTAATAGCCATGGCTTCTGCTGTGGAAAAGCGTTCATCAACAGTATATATTTTTGCGTTGTGAACAATCAGGTCAGCTTCTTCAGTATAAAAACATGAACTCATAAAAAGCGCGATGATAAGAGTGAGGGAAATATAATTGAATTGTTTTGTCATTTTAGTTTTTTCAAGTATGGAACTTTATTGTGTTCTACAAATGTAAGCAGGCTAACAAAATAAAAAGGAAGTAAAGGAACTTTATACCTCACAATTGCCCCCAAAACATTTGTTGTCATTCCTACAATAGTAGCCAAGCATAAAACAAAAGAAATACATAAAAGTGCAATCAACAACTGTTTGCTTTTGACTTTTTTGAAATAAAAAACAAGCAAGAGCGGAAGTGCAAGCAAGAAAGCTCCCTCAATGCTGCTTAATAAGCTTAGAAGATTGACTTGGGGAGGGAAAATAGGACGAACAAATACATTGTACAATCCTTTTGGTAGCTGAGTGAAAAAATCAATCCAGTTATGGTATAACTTCATTTCAAAATAGCTCCCAGCATTTTCTGTAATTGCCACTTGATTAATGTCTAAGAGTTTTACTTGTAATTTCAAAAGTAAATTTTTCCCTTTGAATATGAGTAAGAGTGCAAAGAATAGAACATGTGAAAGAAGAAAGTTTTTAGCCATCGATATTTTTGAGAAGAAATTAAAGATGAGAAAAACGAATGCGGGAATCATGGCAATAAATACATAGGTTTTAATACCTATTAAAAGAATGAGAAAGCAAAATGTATAGCATAAAAACTTGATATTTTTATGTCGTAATAGCTTTTCTAAGAAGTAAAGAAAAAAGCCCAAGTTGAAGAAAAGCCAGCTTTCTTTCAGTATAGAGGAAGTCCATAGCAGTGAAGAAGGAATTAAAAAGACGCCAACAACTAGCGCGCTTGTAGCTACTTTAGTTGTTTTTTGAAAAAATCGAAACAGTGCTACACTTCCTAAAAAGGAACAAAAGGTAAAAAACAAGGCGTGAAGGTGAAAAAAGCCGTTTGAAATATAGAGCATAATTAGGTTGAGGCGAATCATGCTTCGGTTGTCGTTAAACAGAAAGGTAGAGCTTTGATCCCAATGCATAGTGTTTTTAAGCGCTAAAGTATATGTTTCTGATGGTTTGTTCCATGGATTTAGAACATCGATTAAAAGCTTCCAGTTTGTACCAATAGCTACTTTTATTTCTTTTGCATCGTTGAAGTATTTGTAAATATCAGCTTTAGAACTATCTGTATAATAGTAAGTGTAAATCCACCATAAAAAGGTCATTGCGAGCAACTTGATGATGAAAATTACCAAAAAATTAACAGAAGGAAATCCTTCAAGCTTAAAGAAAGTGCTTTTTGTAATAAACAAAAAGATTGCTAAAAGCATAAACGAGCTTATCAGTAGGCCAATTAACATAATTGCCAAAGGTAGCTTATTCCATTTAATGAGGAAGGTATTATTTATGCTTTTGACAAGGAAAACATTGTGAAAAGAGTTAATTTTGTGACTTCAATTTTAAGGTATAAAATACAGCAATGGAAACATCCTCGAAACAAAACGAAGTAACGCTTGAAACTGCAATAGAGTTAGGCTTATTGCCAGAAGAGTTTGAAAAAATAAAAGAAATTTTAGGTAGAACGCCCAACTTTACTGAGTTGAGCATGTATGCAGTGATGTGGTCGGAGCATTGTTCTTACAAGAATTCAATCTTATGGTTAAAAACATTACCTAAGAAAGGACCGCATATGTTGGCAGAAGCAGGTGAAGAGAATGCCGGCTTGGTTGATATAGGTGAAGGTTTGGCTTGTGCTTTCAAAATTGAATCACACAATCATCCATCAGCTTTAGAGCCATATCAAGGCGCAGCGACTGGTGTAGGGGGGATTAATCGAGATATTTTCACAATGGGTGCACGTCCAGTAGCACAATTAAACTCACTGCGTTTTGGAAATATTAATTTAGACCGTACCAAGTGGTTGGTAAAAGGAGTGGTTAAAGGTATTGGCGATTATGGAAACTCTTTTGGTATTCCTGTTGTTGGTGGAGAAGTGTTTTTCGATGATTGCTACAATACAAACCCATTGGTAAATGCCATGTCTGCTGGAATTATGAAAGCAGATAAAATGATTTCCGCAACTTCTTATGGATTGGGTAATCCAGTTTACATTGTTGGTTCTGCAACTGGTAAGGATGGAATTCATGGGGCAGCTTTTGCATCAAAAGATATTTCTGAAGATTCTATGGATGATCTTCCTGCAGTACAAGTAGGAGATCCTTTTCAAGAGAAATTGCTCTTGGAAGCAACTTTAGAGTTGGCTGAAACTGACGCAATTATTGGTATGCAAGACATGGGGGCAGCAGGAATTACCTGTTCGACTTCTGAAATGTCTGAGAAAGAAGGATATGGAATGAGAATTGACCTTGACAAAGTGCCAACGCGTCAAGAGGGAATGTTGCCATTTGAAATATTATTATCAGAGTCTCAAGAAAGAATGTTGGTGGTGGTAAAAAAAGGCCGCGATGAAGAGGTGAAAGCAATTTTTGATAAATGGGATTTGAATTGCGAGCAAATTGGAGAAGTAACTGAAGGTGGAGTTTTATCTTATTATTCAAAAGGTGAATTGGTTGCTGAAGTTCCTGCAGCTTCATTAGTGCTTGGTGGAGGAGCACCAGTATATGAAAGAGAATATAGCGAGCCAGCATATTATAAAGAATTCCAAAAGTTTAGAATCGACTCAGTTGAAGAGCCTAAAGATTTAAAAGCAGTAGCAAAATTTCTTTGGACTCATCCAAATATCGCATCTAAAAAGTGGGTAATTGAGCAATACGATACAATGGTTGGAACGGTAAATATGAGTACCAACAGACCAACTGATGCAGGAGTTGTTAACATAAAAGGATCTGACAGGGCTTTGGCCTTTTCTGTAGATTGTAATGCGCGCTACGTTCATGCTGATCCACACAAAGGTTGTTCGATTGCAGTTGCAGAAGCTGCCCGCAATATTGTGTGTTCTGGAGGAGAACCATCAGGTGTTACCAACTGCTTGAATTTTGGAAATCCATACAATCCTGAGGTATATTGGCAGTTTGTAGGTGCAATTAAAGGAATGACTGAAGCTTGTGAAAAATTTGAAACACCAGTTACAGGTGGAAACGTTAGCTTCTATAACCAAAGCATACAAGATGATGTAGATGTACCAGTATTTCCAACACCAACCATTGGAATGATGGGGATTATTCCATCGAAAGAGCGCATTACTACATTGGCGTTTCAAAATGAAGGAGATTTGATTTACATGATTGGTGCGGCTAGAAATGACATTAGTGCTTCTGAGTATTTGTACTCTTATCATAAAGTAAAAGAAAGTCCGGCGCCATACTACACCATAGAAGAAGAGTATGCCATGCAGCAATCATTAAAAGAACTCATAAGAGAAGGAGTTATTAACTCTGCTCACGATTGTGCTGATGGTGGTTTGTTTATTACCTTAATGGAATCAGCAATGCCTAATAACTTAGGCTTTGATATTAAAACAGATTCGAATTTTAGAAAAGATGCTTTTTTGTTTGGTGAAGCACAAAGTAGGGTGGTAGTTAGTATATCAAAAGATCAAGAAGAAGCATTTGTTCAGTTGATGAATAAGTCAGATGTTCCATTTACTCATTTAGGAAAAGTAGGAGGAGATGCATTAAAAGTAGACGGAGAGGTTTATGCAGATTTAAAAACTGCAAAAATGGAATTCGATTCTGCTTTGGAAAACTATTTGACAAAGTAAATTGATTTTTTAAGCTTATAAAAAACCACTTCGCAATGAAGTGGTTTTTTTTTGAATAAGATGAAAGTGCTGGAAACTGGCTTTGTGGAATATCTTTTTTACCTTTAGACCATGAATTATGAAAGTCGACTGAATATAAAGTCCTGGGCACTTGAAGATCGCCCTAGAGAAAAGTTTGCAGCCAAGGGCAAGGGAAGTCTTTCGGATGCAGAGTTGATTGCAATTCTATTAGGTTCTGGAAATACTGATGAGACCGCAGTAGAGCTTGCCAAAAGAATTTTAAGCTTCGCAAACAACCGTTTGGATGAGTTGGGTAAGATGGATTTAAATCAGCTGAAGAAGTTTAAAGGAATAGGAGATGCAAAAGCAGTGACCATATCTGCTGCAATGGAACTGGGAAGAAGGCGAAAGTCAGAAGCGAGTAAAAGAGAAAAAGTTAATTCTAGTAAAGTTGCTTATGAAATTTTTGCAGATGTTCTCAGTGATTTACCACATGAAGAATTTTGGATTTTATTACTCAATCGAGCAAATATGGTTATCAATCGAATCAACATTAGCAAAGGGGGAGTTAGCGGTACTGTTGCAGATGTAAAGCTGATTTTTAAGGCTGCAATTGAGCAATCTGCCTCTAGCATGATTGTTGCCCATAATCATCCTTCAGGAAATTTAAAAGCAAGTGATGCCGATTTGAGGCTTACTGCAAAGCTTAAGAAAGCTGGTGCTTTTCTCGATATTGCTGTTTTAGATCATATTATAGTAGGACATGGTGCTTATTTAAGCATGGCAGACGAGGGGTTGATGTAAGATGATATTAATTTTTGTACAAAAAATAAGCCCTAGGATTCGGTACTCTTTTAAAATGGTTTTTAAAAACTTTTTAAAACTTAAAGAATATCGACTGACTACTGATGCAGTGGATTTTATCAATTATGATGGGCCAAAGTTTTCTTATGGCGATAAGCCTTTGGGAGATGAGTTGTTTTTTAAGGCTGAAGGATTGTTGACACAAAGAGGCATTCATGAACAAACAATAAATGTTGAGGAACAAAATGGCATACCCACCTTTTTTGCGGTAAAAGATGCCGCAATGCCTTATGATCCATTTGCAGCTGTTTTTTATATGTTGAGCAGGTATGAAGAGTATTTGCCGCATTTACGAGACATACACGATCGTTTTCCACTGAATCAAAGTTTGGCTTTTCAAGAAAACTTTCATCATAAAGCTGTGGTTGATCGCTGGTGCTTGCAGCTAAAAAGCTTTCTTAATGAACAGTTTGAGGGTTTGAAGTTTGAAGAGAGACAGTATGTGTTTTTGCCAACTTACGATATTGATAATGCTTATGCATACAGACAAAAGGGAGTTCTGCGAACAGTAGGTGCATTGGCGAAAAACTTGATAAAGTTAAAGTTTGGGAAAATAAAAGTTCAATTGCTAGTGTTGTTAGGGCAGCGAAAAGATCCTTTTGATACTTACCATTATCAAATGAACTTGCAAAGAAAATATAATTTAACACCCATCTACTTTTTCTTGTTAGGAGATTATGGAAATAATGATAAGAACTTGTCTCATGAAAATCGTCACTTTCAATCTTTAATTAAACGAATTGCTGATTATGCTCAAGTTGGCATACACCCTTCATACAACTCTAATGACGATGAAGATAAGATTCGAACTGAAATTAGGCGTTTAGAGAGGATTGTTAAACGTGATGTACTTAAAAGTCGACAGCATTTTTTAAAGATAAACTTCCCCAGCACTTATAGAAGCTTGCTTGAGGCAGATATTACAGAAGATTACTCTTTAGGATTTGCTGCAGATATTGGCTTTCGTGCTGGAACTTGTACTCCTTTTACTTTTTATGATTTAGATGAAGAACTTGAACGCAACTTACTGCTTAAGCCTTTTCAAATCATGGAGTCATCTTTAAAGTATTATCAAAAGTTGACTGCTGAAGAAGCTATGAATCACCTAAAGCCAATTGTAGATGAGGTGAAGGCAGTTGGGGGGACTTTAATTAGCCTTTGGCACAATGAGAGTTTGTCTGATGAAGATGAGTGGGAGGGGTGGAGAAAAGTTTATGATGATTTTATTCAATATGCTTCGCCAACAATTAAGCTCAAATAGAGTTGCCGTTGTTTGGGTTTCAATGGTATTGTAAAAAATAAGAAAAATACCTTTGTTCATTTTCTTAATTTTGTCACATTATTTATATATCAGATGACTTTTTTAAATGAAGCTTGCTGTAATATAAAAGCCCTAATTTTACACCCTAACCAAACAAGCAAACTATGAGCAAGCTTCGAATTTTGACAGAAGAGTCAACATCAGTTTTTAATCAAATTATAGCTGAAATCCGCGATGTTAAGGTTCAAAAAGACCGGATGCGTTTTCGTCGAAATCTTGAGAGAACAGGTGAGCTGTTTGCTTATGAAGTTTCAAAAACCTTTGATTTTGAGAAAAGAGAAATTACAACTCCATTTGGGGTTGCTGAAGAAAGTGTTTTTGTAGAGCAGCCGATATTGGTCACTATTTTAAGAGCGGGATTGCCATTTCACCAAGGCTTGTTAAATTATTTCGACAAGGCTGATAATGGCTATATCTCTGCATATAGAAAGCACCATAAAGATGGTACCTTTGATATAGAATTAGAGTACTTATCTGTTCCATCAATTGAAGGGCGAACTGTAATTCTTTCCGATCCAATGCTGGCGACTGGCGCTTCTATGGTTTTGGCTTACAAAGCAATGCTCGCTAAAGGGAAGCCTAAGCACTGTCATATTGTTACGCTTATTGGAAGTGCTGAAGGAATAGAGTATACCCAAAAGAACCTGCCAGAAAATACTACTATTTGGATGGGAGCTCTAGATCAAGAAATGACTGCTCAAAGCTATATTGTTCCTGGTTTAGGCGATGTTGGAGATTTAGCATTTGGGGATAAAGAATAGGAATGGAAGAGATTTGGAAAGTTGTTACTTTAATTGCCTTAAGTGGCATAAAGTTTTTCTTTGCACTTCCCGCTGTAGTACTTGCTGGATATGGACCTTTAGAAACAATATTCATTACATCAACAGGGGGATTGATTAGCTTCTTCCTTTTCTTCTATTTTGGAAGATGGATTAAAGACACTTTCTTTTCAAAAAAAGACCGCAAAAAGTTTAGCAAGAAAAACCGTTTGATTATCAAAGTTAAAAACGCTTACGGATTGTGGGGTATTGCTATTATAACACCATCAATATTGGGTATTCCCATTGGAGCAATATTGGCTGCTGCTTTTTTTGGGAAAGGCAAACAAACCATTGTTATCTTTGTTTTCTGGATACTTTTTTGGTCCATAATAATGAGTTTTGGTTTAAATTATTTCACTTAATGCGTACAAAGTACAGTCATCTGTTTTTTGATCTTGATAGAACCTTATGGGATTTCGACAGAAATTCTAAAGAGGCGATTGCCGAGCTTTTTGAAAAGCATAAAATGGAGGGCCGACTTGGTGTAGATCTTGATAAATTCTTATCTATATATCGACAAATAAATGATGATTTATGGAATCGTTATCGAGAGGGAACTGTAAAAAAACATGAACTAAGGGCCTTTCGGTTTTATGAATCTTTTAAGCACTTTGGATATGATGACCCACAGCTTGGCTTAACTTTTAACAATGAGTATATCATCACTTCTTCTTCTAAGACAAGCTTGGTTGATGGAGCTGCAGAAGTGCTAGATTATCTTGGAAGTAAATATAAGTTACATTTGATTACCAATGGGTTTGTAGAAGCTCAAAATAGAAAACTAGACAACTGTAACATTAGACATCACTTTAAAGAGGTAATTATCTCAGATGGAATGGGGTTTAAGAAACCAGATCGAAGAATTTTTCATTATGCAATGCGACTTGCAAAAGCGAAGTCTGCCAACAGTTTAATGATTGGTGATGATTATGGACCAGATGTATTGGGTGCAAAAAGTGTGGGCATGGATCAAGTCTTTTTTAATATAAACAATCAGTTAAATAAAGAGGCAACTTATACGATAGAAAAGTTAATTGAAATGAAAGAGTTCCTTTAATTGTCTCACTTCTTTCTCTATATTATAAATGAATAACAAGGATAGATGCAAAATACAACATTAGATTCAGAGGACTTGAACATCGATGAGAGTTGGTGTAATACAAACAAGCCTTTTAACTTTTTCGGACCTTGTAGTGCTGAAAGTCCTGAGCAATTACACGCTACTGCAAAGGATATTGCAAAAAATCATCCATCTGCAATTTTTAGAGCTGGGGTTTGGAAGCCGAGAACAAGGCCCAATTCTTTTCAAGGAATTGGAGAGCAGGCATTAGAGTGGCTGAGAGAAATAAAAGATGAATACCAGCTAAAGATTGCTACTGAAATTGCAAATCCTTTTCATTTAGAAAAATGCTTAGATGCTGGGGTTGACGTATTGTGGATTGGTGCGCGTACAACAGTAAATCCCTTTGCTGTTCAGGCCATTGCAGATGCTTTAAAAGGAGTTGACATTCCCGTATTTGTGAAAAATCCAATTAACCCAGACTTGTCATTGTGGCTTGGTGCCTTAGAACGAATTAACAAAGCCGGAATTAATAAGTTGGGTGCCATACATCGTGGCTTTCATTTGAGTGATAATGGACCTTATAGAAACTATCCCAATTGGAACTTGGCGGTTCAGCTCAAAGCAAGTTATGGCAAGCTTCCACTTATTTGTGATGCAAGCCATATTAGTGGAAAAACATCCTTAATTCCTCAAGTAGCTCAAAAAGCATACGATCTTGATATGGATGGGCTCATGGTAGAAACTCATTACAATCCCGAGCTAGCCTTGAGTGATAAAGACCAGCAGTTACGGCCTGTAGAGCTTTCCAACATGCTGGCGAACTTGGTTCGTAAAGAAAGTTCTTCTTCTAATTTGGTTTTTCAAAATCAACTGGAAATGCTGAGAAATAAAATCGATAAAATCGATGATAATTTTATGGACTTACTGGCCGTTAGAATGGACATAGCCAAACAAATAGGACAGTATAAGAAACAAAATAATGTTACCATACTTCAGTTGGAAAGGTGGAGTAAGATATTAAAACGCGTTTTGGAAAATGGAAAAGCTTTAGGGCTAAGTGAAAACTTTGTTCAAGAGATGTTTAATGTTGTTCATGATGAATCTATTCGACAGCAAACTGGAATTCAAAAGGGAGATGAAAAGTATACTGCAGAATAGAGTTGATACTATGAATAAGATGCAATAACTGTTTCTCCTCCAATAACCTTCTCGTTTAAGTTTACTTTTATTTTTGCATCTAAAGGCAAATAAAGATCAACCCTTGAACCGAACTTAATAAATCCGCATTCGCTTCCTTGTTCAACTTGTTCTCCTTCTTTGCCATAAAAAACGATTCTTCTCGCTAGGGCACCAGCAATTTGGCGAAACAGTACTGTTCTTTTCTTTTTGTCTTCTACAACTATTGTTGTTCGTTCATTGTCTGTAGATGATTTTGGATGCCAAGCTACAAGATATTTTCCCGGATGATATTTGTAGTATTTGAGTATTCCTGAGATAGGGTAAAGGTTGTTGTGCACATTAATCGGAGACATGAAAATGGAAAGCTGCAGACGCTTTTCATTGAGGTATTCAGTTTCATGAGCTTCTTCAATTACCACTACTTTCCCATCACATGGTGCTAAGATATGCTCTTCGTTAAGCGGAATATTCTTTGTTGGTTTTCTAAAAAATTGTAAGATTGTAATTAACAAGAATAAGGAAACAACATATCCTAGGTAGGCTATAAATGGATAAGCCGAAAGCCAATAATATATTCCCAGGTTGAGAATTCCAATAAATACCAAAACGATAATTAAGCTTGCATAGCCTTCTTTGTGAAACTTCATAGCGGTAGATTAAAGGTTCAAAATTAAGAAAGTAAATCTTATAAACGCCCGTTCAACTATAGCCCTGTGAAATTATATTATTGATATGATTTTTAGGAAAGTATAAACCATAGGTGCAGAAATAAAAATACCGTCAAAACGATCTAACACACCACCATGACCTGGAAGTAATTTTCCACTATCTTTAATATTTAAACTCCTTTTGAATAGAGACTCTACCAAATCTCCTAGTGAGCCAAAAATAACGACAATTACTCCAATGACCATCCAAATTGATGAGGTGAAATCGGAAAATAAAAGTGAGTTGAGGTAAGCTATAAAAATCCCTAAACATACACCACCTATGGTGCCTTCCCATGTTTTGTTTGGAGATATTCTAGGAAATAGTTTTGTTTTTCCAAGTTTTCTACCAATTAAGTATGCTCCTGTGTCGTTTGCCCATAAAATAAAAAAGTATCCAATAAGCAAATCGTAATCATAGGTGTTGCCAAAATATGAGCCATTAAAATAAGATAGCTGATGTAATAGCGCCATAGGTACCGCAACATAAATTATCCCTAAAATGGTAAATGCAATATTTGGAATTGGCTGTGGCCTGTTGCGGTATAGTTCTATAACAAAAATGCTGAAAATAACAGGAACTATAAAGAATAGGGGTTGTCCAACAAAACTCTCTCTAGCTGTTAAAACTGAAATAACGAAAAAGCTCAAACCACCTATAATGCCTACATTTTTTTGTGGCTTTATATCAGAGGGTTTGAAAAAATTGTAAAACTCTCTCTGACAAAGTAGTATGATGGCAAAAAATAAGATAGAAGAGGCAAATTCACTTTGTATAATGGAGCCAAGTAGCACCAAAACAAAGAGAATACTAGTGAGTGTTCTTTCTACTAAATTGCTCAAAATTCCATTTTTGATAAGTAGTACTTTGCCTGAATCACATCATCATTAGAAACATAAAGTTCTATTTGATTATTGTATAAATGTGTGTGCATTGAATCCTTTTTATTGAGAACAATAGACTTGATACCATTTTGCTCCAAAAGTCCACGAGCTATCTCTATAAGATAAGCTAATTCAGAACTAAAAACTTTAACCCAATTATTTGCCATGGGTTAAAGTTATTAACTAGTTTTATTTTCAGTTTTGCTTTCTGGCTTTGAAGTTTGACTATCATCTTTGTTGTCGGTGTTATTTTCTTTTTCAGCCTTTTCAGTATCAGCTTTGATTTTAGCATCAGCTTTAGCTTTGGCTTTTTTCTCTTCAGCAACAAGTCTTTTCTTCTCTTTTTCTCTTTTTAAGTCAAGTTCTAAATTAGCAGCCAACAACTCATCTGCTCTACTTTCTTCAAAAGCTCTTTTTCCAAAAATCTTTTCTAAGTCATCTTTAAAAATTACTTCCTTCTCCAGTAAAAGCTCTGCAAGTGTTGTTAACTGATCAATATGATCTTTAAGGATATTTTTGGTGCGTTGGTATGCTGCCTCTACCATCAACTTTACCTCTTGATCAATAATCTCTCCTGTTTTTTCGCTATATGGTTTTTGGAATTGGTACTCACTTCTTCCACTAGAATCGTAAAAGCTAATGTGACCAATTTTTTTGTTCAATCCATATACGGTAACCATAGCATAGGCTTGTTTTGTAACTTTTTCCAAATCACTTAATGCTCCAGTAGAGATTTTACCAAAAACAATTTCCTCTGCGGCTCTACCACCAAGAGCAGCACACATTTCATCTAACAATTGTTCTTCGGTAGTTATTTGTCGCTCTTCTGGAAGATACCAAGCTGCTCCAAGGCTTTTCCCTCTTGGTACAATTGTTACTTTTACCAAAGGTGAGGCATATCGTGTGAGCCAGCTTACTGCAGCATGCCCAGCTTCATGATAGGCTATTGTTTTCTTCTCCTCTTTGGTTACAATTTTGTTTTTCTTCTCTAAGCCACCTATAATTCTATCAACTGCGTCAATAAAATCTTGTTGAACAACTCGTTTTTTATTATTACGAGCAGCGATTAAAGCAGCTTCATTACAAATGTTGGCAATATCGGCACCGGAAAATCCTGGAGTTTGTTTCCCTAAAAATGTAATATCTACAGCAGGGTCAATTTTCAATGGCTTGATATGCACTTTGAAAATTTCCATACGTTCTTTTAAATCGGGAAGGTCTATATGAATTTGCCTGTCAAAACGACCAGGACGCATCAAGGCTGGATCTAATACTTCTGC
>Ga0079223_10001974_pt1 | contig 12529 bp, 6 predicted proteins | sample Stecom2011_FD_75072 | JGI IMG/M metagenome (GOLD analysis project Ga0079223, IMG submission 75072) | Agricultural soil microbial communities from Utah to study Nitrogen management - Steer compost 2011 | ecosystem: Environmental > Terrestrial > Soil > Agricultural land | place: USA: Utah...
ATATTCAAACATGACGGATGTTATAAAAATAAATAAAAATAATAAAACAGCAATTTGTCTTCATAAGCACCAAATGGAACCCGACTTTCCTCTTATAAAAACTGATGATTTAGAAAATAATATAGATTCTGTCGTACCCCAAGAAATTGAATATTATGGTAAACCAGGTTTAGAATACTCCATTGATGGAAAAAGAGCAGTTTTAGGCGTTTATATTTCTGAGGGATATTTTATTAATCGCCCTGAAAATCACTCTATTCGAATGAAGTTTAGTAATATAGAAATGCTTCTTAAGAATATAAGAAGAGAGACAACAAGAGACAAGAGGGTCTATAGGGGTAACGGATATCAGGTCGTTTTTAAATTTAAAAAGATAGAATGTCAAGGATGTCATTTGCAAACGGTAAAGGGAGATGTTTTTATACAGACTGGTGAAAAACACTATTCAACACAATTTGAAGGATATGACAACCTCTTTTTAAGTAAGGAGTGTTTGGAGAGAGATGATCAAGAATGTTAAAAATGTAGTAGATTTTAAAGATTTCCAAGTAAGAAAAGAATTTGGTAAGACCCTCAAGTCTTGTTGGATCGCTGATGTAAAGAGAGAATGGGATTAACTAAAAGAATTACACTTATAGAATAAACCCAAAAAATGTTTCATATCCTTGTCCTGAAAGTGCGAATAACGCTTGGCTTATAAATAAGTTTTTCCACAAGTTCCCAGCAACTGTTAATTTCTAAAGCTTATTTGACTTTGACAAAATTTGGAATTTTGTCAAAGTTCCTTGATTTCCCCACTTGGAATTTGGAATTTGATTTTTGGAATTTCTTCCTTTCCCTTCCACAATAATAATGTACCTTTGCATCCCGTATAGTCATTTCACCACAGGCATTTATGAGCACAACAAAGTACATCTTCGTTACGGGCGGGGTTTCATCATCATTAGGAAAGGGAATTATAGCAGCATCGCTGGCCAAACTGCTTCAAGCTAGAGGATATCGCGTTACCATTCAAAAACTCGATCCTTATATCAATGTGGATCCTGGAACACTAAATCCTTATGAACACGGAGAGTGTTATGTAACGGAGGATGGTGCCGAAACTGACTTAGATCTAGGTCATTACGAACGCTTTCTAAACCAAAACACCTCCCAGGCTAACAACGTAACCACAGGTAGAATTTACCAAAGTGTAATCGAAAAAGAACGCCGTGGCGAATTCTTAGGCAAAACCGTACAGGTTGTTCCTCACATTACCAATGAGATAAAGGAACGAATTCAAATCCTCGGAAAAACGGGAGATTACGATATTGTGATCACTGAAATTGGCGGTACCGTGGGCGATATTGAATCTCTGCCATATATTGAAGCTGTGCGTCAAATGAAATGGGAAATGGGCGATAATAACGCCTTGGTTATTCACCTAACCCTTATCCCCTATCTTTCTGCCGCCGCCGAATTAAAAACAAAACCCACTCAACATTCTGTAAAAACTTTGATGGAAAGTGGAGTCCGTGCCGATATTTTAGTCTGTAGAACAGAGCACGAACTTTCTCAAGAATTGCGAAAGAAGCTTGCTCTTTTCTGCAATGTCAAGGAAGAAGCTGTTATTCAATCCATAGATGCATCTACCATTTACGATGTGCCAAATATGATGTTGGAAGAAGGCTTAGACACCGTGACGCTTAAAAAACTGAAGCTCAAAAACAACAAAGAACCGGATTTAAGACACTGGAATAAGTTTCTGAAACGCCACAAAAATCCCAAAGGTGAAGTGCATATTGGCCTCATCGGGAAATATGTTGAACTACAGGATAGTTATAAATCCATACTCGAATCCTTTATTCACGCAGGCGCGGAAAATGAGGTAAGAGTAAAATTGGAATACATACACTCCGAGCATATTAACGCAAAAACTATCGGCAAAAAACTTTCAAAATTGGATGGTATTTTGGTCGCCCCCGGTTTTGGGGAACGCGGCGTGGAAGGAAAAGTAGCTGCGGTTAGATACGCCCGCGAAAACAATCTGCCCTTTTTGGGAATCTGTTTGGGGATGCAAATGGCCGTGATAGAATTTGCCAGAAATGTGCTAAACCTGAAAAATGCCAACAGTACCGAAATGGACAGCCAAACCGAAGATCCTGTAATAAGTATTATGGAAGATCAAAAAGACATTACAGATATGGGCGGCACCATGCGTTTGGGCTCTTGGAAATGTGAAATTAAAAAAGGAAGTCTGGCCAGTAAAATATATAAAACCAAAATTATAGAAGAACGTCATAGACACCGCTACGAATTCAACAATGAATATCTTGAACAGTTTGAAGCGGCTGGGTTAATGGCCACAGGAACTAATCCAGATACGGGATTGGTGGAAATCATTGAGATTCCAAGTCACCCATGGTTTGTCGGGGTACAATACCACCCTGAATACAAAAGTACCGTTGCCAGCCCTCACCCTCTTTTTGTCGCTTTTGTAAAGGCGGTGCACGAGCACGCAACAAAAAAGAAATAAGACAATTTGGCGCAATGACATAAAAGGCGAGATTGTTGCTGAGCACAGTCCTCCTGTATGTCTATTTGCTGACAGTCTAGGTCTCCAAGACCTTCTGTATATTTAATAGTGAAAAAAAAAATCAACCTCCCGATCATAGAGTTCGGAAATTTTAAAAACGATTGCGAAAAAATTCGCGACTGAATATGGAACAAAAGAAATTCGACTTTAACTCGCTTTTAGGTTTTTTATTAATTGGTGGAATCCTTATTTGGATGTTGTACATGAACAAACCCACCGAGGAAGAACTTGAAATCGAAAGAGCAAAAACCGAAGCTGCTGCACAACAAGAGGCAACTCCTAGCCCAGACTCCAAAACAGACTTACCATTGGCAAATGCCATATCTGATTCTATGAATACAGGTAAATCTGGAGATTCTTTAGCTTTTGAACAACTTAAAAATAGACTGGGATCTTTTGCATATTCTGGCACTCTTCCATCTGCTTCCGATGAAAACACCGTTTTTGAAAACGACGTACTTTATCTAAAAGTCAGCAACAAGGGTGGATATATAACCGAGGCTCGGCTAAAGAAATTTCACAAATACGACAATAACATTCCTATCTATCTAATCAAGGACGGGAATTCTACATTAAATCTGCAATTTTCGGCGGAGAATAGAACTCTAAATACTCAAGACCTCTATTTTGAACCTACCTTAAGCAAAAACGGAGAGGACAACATTCTTTCGATGAAACTTAAGACCGAGAAGGGATTTATTGAGTATCGCTATGTACTCCATCCGGGAGAATATATGATGGATTTCAGCATCAACAGTCAAGGCTTGGATGGGGTTTTAAATACTGATCAGCCCATGTATCTGGACTGGCAACTGAAAGGGTATCGCCACGCAAAAAGTATTTCCTACGAAAACCGCTATACTCGTTTAACATATGAATATGCCAACGGGAAGCACTCAAAATTATCACCTTCAGGAGATGATACTGAATTGGAGAAGGATGTAACTTGGATGAACTTCCGTCAGCATTTCTTTAGCTCCATGCTTCTTACCGATACTGCATTTAAGGAAGTTGCGCTCTCTTCCCAAAACTTGGTAAAAGATGAGGAAGTAGACACCGTTTTCACCAAACAATATGGCGCAAAAATGCTTCTTGAACCAAAGAGCGGAGCTTTGTCATACAATATGAATATGTATTACGGGCCTTCAGACTACCAGATCTTTAAAAAATACGGTAGAAATTTAGACGAGGCTATGCCTCTAGGCTGGGGAATCTTTGGTGTAATCAACAAATACATAATCATCCCGTTGTTCGGATTCTTGACCGACTTTTTGCCTGCGGGAATCGCCATTATTGTTCTTACAATTCTTATAAAATTGATGCTTTCACCAGTTCAGTACAAACAGTATCTGGCACAAGCAAAAATGAAAGTACTTAAACCAGAACTCGACGAGATTAGGGAAAAGTACAAGGATAATAAAATGAAGATTCAGCAGGAAACTATGAAACTGCAGACTTCCGCTGGCGCCAGTCCATTAAAAGGATGCTTGCCCGCCTTGCTTCAAATTCCAGTGTTTTATGCGCTCTTTACCTTTTTCCCTTCGGCATTCGATTTAAGGCAAAAAAGCTTCTTGTGGGCAGAGGACCTTTCAAGTTATGATACAATTTATGATTTGCCTTTCCATATCCCTTTTTATGGAGACCACATAAGTTTGTTTCCGATTCTAGCTTCGCTCGCCATCTTCGTTTATATGACAATGACCATGAGCCAGAGTATGCAACAGCAACAACAGCCGGGAATGCCAAACATGAAATTCCTGATGTATCTTTCGCCGATCTTTATGTTGGTGTTTTTCAACAACTACGCCAGTGGACTTTCGTTGTACTACTTTGTTTCAAATTTGATTACCATCGGAATTATGCTCGTGATCAAGAATTTCATCATCGATGAAAACAAAATTCACGCAAAAATCCAAGTAAAGAAAGCGCAGCCTAGAAAACAAAATAAGTTTCAGCGAAAAATGTCTGAAATAATGGAACAGGCCGAGCAACAAAAATCAGAACAGAAAAAAGGAAAGCGATAGAGCTCAATGCTTTAAAACATTGGCAGTATAAAAATAGTTTTATAATTCTTGCGTTTACTATTTTGAGCCTAATGAATGTGGACTATGGATAGAATCGTTTTAACTTTTTTCTTCGGAATAATTTCCGTCTCTTCTTTTTCCCAAAGTGAAATCAATCAAACCGATGTCAATGGAAAAAGACACGGACTTTGGAAAAAGTTCTATGATGGCAGTCAACAATTGCGCTATGAAGGAAACTTTGAACACGGAAAAGAGATAGGGGAATTTAAATTCTATTGCGAAGACTGCAAGGACAAGCCAAGTGTAATTAAAAAGTTTATCGGCAAGGATGATTTAGCCGAGGTAAAATACCTAACCAAAAAAGGCAAAACCATCAGTGAAGGCAAAATGAAAGGCCACGACCGTATTGGGGAATGGATTATCTACCACGAAAAATCGCAATTGCCAATGAGCCTTGAAAACTATTCCAATGGGAAATTGGAGGGCAAAAAAATAACTTACTACCCAAATGGTAAAATCACTGAGGAAATAGAATATAAAAACGGCCTAAAAGAAGGAGAAAACAATTACTATTCCCCCTCCGGCATTCTTATCAAAAAACTACAATACAAAGCCGACGAACTTCAGGGACCAGCTATGTATTATGACGGCCACGGAAATGTAACCATAGAAGGTTTCTACAAAAACGATAAAAAGCATGGGCTGTGGAAATACTACCAAGATGGAAACGTAGTTTTGGAGGAAACCTATCCCAGAAAGTACGATAAATAGAAATCCTTCCTTTTTAGGATCCAGACTCCACTTTTCTTATTTCTTTAGAACTAAGGAATTTGTAGTTTGCAATTTTATACTTCTAAGCCGTATCTTTGCATCCCTGCAAACCAAACCAATTACGGCTCAAGATTTGCAGAATTAAATTATCATGAAAAAAAGAGTTGTTATAGGATTAAGTGGAGGCGTTGACTCCAGCGTTGCAGCCCATCTTTTAAAGGAGCAGGGTTACGAGGTTGTGGGCCTTTTTATGAAAAACTGGCACGACGATTCCGTAACTATCTCCAACGAATGCCCTTGGCTGGAAGACAGTAACGACGCGATGCTCGTAGCTGAAAAACTAGGGATTCCCTTCCAAACTGTAGATTTAAGTGAAGAATACAGGGAGCGTATTGTAGATTATATGTTCCGCGAATACCAAATGGGCCGCACTCCAAATCCGGATGTTTTGTGTAATCGTGAAATAAAATTTGATGTCTTCATGAAAATTGCTCTAAGTTTAGGAGCCGATTTTGTAGCCACCGGACATTATTGCCGCAAAGGAATTATCGAAAAAGACGGCAAAGAAATATATCAATTACTTTCAGGAAAAGATCCAAATAAAGATCAATCCTATTTCCTGTGTCAACTTTCGCAGGAGCAACTTTCAAAAACACTTTTTCCGATAGGAGAATTAATGAAATCGGAAGTTCGGAAAATAGCATCTGAGCAAGATTTAGTTACCGCGGAAAAACGGGATTCACAAGGACTTTGCTTTATCGGAAAAGTACGGCTTCCAGAATTTCTGCAGCAAAAATTAATGCCGAAGGATGGTACAATTATAGAAGTACCTGCCGATTTTCAAGACTATTCCCACGAAACCCCAGAATTTTCATCGCTTGATGAAGAACTGGAATACCTATCGTCAAAATACAAATATTCACAAACCGATGGCAAGAAAGTGGGCATACATCACGGAGCACATTATTTCACCAAAGGGCAAAGGAAAGGTTTGGCCGTAGGTGGAATGAAGGAACCGCTGTTTGTAATCGATACTGATGTGGAAGAAAACGTAATCTACACAGGACAAGGCAAAAGCCATCCAGGACTTTACCGACGTGGACTTTTCGTTAAAAATGAAGAGATTCACTGGGTTCGCACGGACTTGGCAATTAGGGAAAATGAGGAAATGGAAGTGATGGCACGTATCCGATATAGACAGCCTTTAGAAAAAGCCGTTCTACACCGTACATTTTCCGGACTTTATATTATCTTTGGTAAACCACAAACCGCTATAACTGAAGGTCAATTTGTTGCTTGGTATATGGATGATGAATTGATTGGGAGTGGCGTAATCTCTTAAACTAACCCAGATGAAAAAATTATTACTGTTTTCCCTTATTTTAAGTATTTCTACCAGCTTTGCCCAACAAGAGGCCCTTGTATTTTTTGCTGACAAAGAAGATGTGGCAACCTCGATTGCCAATCCTATCACTATTATGACCCAAGCGGCGATAGATCGCAAAATGGCTCAAGGAATTGTCATCGACGAGCGCGATGTACCCTTAAACGAAACTTATAAGACCACAATTTCTAACCTTCCAGGAATTACGGTCTATGCCAAATCCAAATGGCTCAATGCAATATATGTTCGTGGAAGCGAAAATAATATCAACAACCTATTGAACCTCAGTTTTGTTACCGATGTTGAGTTTATGGACAAGACCTTAAATAGACCTTTCCAGCCTAGAAAACTTCAGGATAAATTTGAAATCGAGCATGAACAACGAGTTATCTATAACTACGGTGCGGCTAAGAACCAAACCGAAATGATAAATGTAGATTATCTACACGAACAGGATTATACTGGAGCGGGCATTACCGTTGCATTTATGGACAATGGCTATCCAAATGTTTTGAATAATCCCGCCTATACAGTATTGCGAAATGAAGGCAGACTTCTTGGATATTACGATTTTGTAGACCGAATAGAAAATCCCAACGGCACAGGAAGCCACGGATCTTCAACTTTTAGCGATGCCGCAGCTAACCTAAACAATCAATTTGTTGGCACTGCTCCAGATGCGTCCTATTATTTATTTATCACTGAAGATGGAAGACAGGAATCCCCTGTAGAGGAAGCCTATTGGGTAGAAGCATTGGAGCGGGCGGACAGCCTTGGGGTTTATGTTACAAACACATCTCTTGGGTACCAAGACTTTGACAATCCGGCTTACGATCACCAATACTCCGATCTGGATGGACAAACTACTATTGGTTCCCGCGGTGCAAACCACGGATACGATAAAGGAATGATCAATGTAACTTCTGCTGGCAATGATGGTACTGGATTTGGATATGTTGGATCCCCTGGTGATGCTCCAGGAGCATTTACCATTGGTGCTGTGGACGCAGGAGGAGATTACGTTTATTTTAGCTCTTATGGCCCAACGTATGACGGGCGAGTAAAACCAGATGTTATGGCCCAAGGGCTGGATGCAGCGATCGTGAATCAATATGGCTCTGTCTCAACAGCCAGTGGAACTTCCTTTAGCGCACCTATCACTGCTGGTGCGGTAGCCTCATTATGGCAAGCGGCACCTCATCTTAAAAACAGTGTTATTATGCAGGCCATTCGTGAATCGGCCAGTTTGTACTCCAATCCAACAGACAAAATGGGTTATGGAATTCCAAATTTTGGAGATGCCTTAAACAGTATTCTGCTAATTGGAGTGGAAGAACAAATACGGGAGAAACTCTTTGCTATTTATCCAAACCCGGTTAGTAATGAAATTAATATTTCATTTCCTAAACAAGCAGATCTAGCTGAATTTGTACTTTATGATGTTTTGGGCAAAAAAGTGCTTCAAACCAGAATCACCCCGCTTAAAAACAGAATAGATGTTTCTGGACTTACCTCGGGGATGTACATTGCTTCAATAACTTCCGATAACAAAACTACCAGTTATAAAATTATTAAGGAGTAGTGCTGAACAGAGTTACCGAGCTTTTTAATATTCAATATCCCATAATCCAGGCAGGTATGATATGGAACAGCGGTTGGCGTCTTGCTAGTGCTGTTTCAAATGTTGGAGGGTTGGGACTTATTGGGGCTGGTTCCATGTATCCAGAGGTGCTTCGTGAACATATTCTCAAATGCCAAAAAGCAACTGATAAACCTTTTGGGGTGAATGTGCCAATGTTGTATCCTGATATTGATAAAATTATAGATATCATTATTGAGAAAGGCGTGAAAATCGTTTTTACCTCCGCAGGAAATCCTAAAACTTACACTACCAAATTAAAAGAAAATGGAATCACTGTTGCTCATGTGGTAAGTAGTGTGAAGTTTGCACTTAAAGCCCAAGAAGCAGGAGTAGACGCCGTAGTTGCTGAAGGTTTTGAAGCTGGAGGCCATAACGGGCGGGAAGAAACTACAACTTTTACCCTAATCCCTATGGTGAAAGAGCAGATAAAAATTCCTTTAATAGCTGCAGGAGGAATCGCAAATGGCCGAGGGATGTTGGCAGCCATGGTCTTGGGTGCAGATGGAGTACAAGTGGGAAGCCGGTTTGTGGCTTCCAATGAATCTTCATCACACCATGCATTCAAACAGATGGTTGTAGATGCCAAAGAAGGCGATACACAGCTTACATTAAAAGAATTGGCACCTGTGCGAATGTTGAAGAACCAGTTTTTCGAAAGTATTATGGAACTCTACACTACCAATCCTTCCAAAGAAGATCTTATAAATCATTTGGGACGTGCCCGTGCCAAGCGAGGTATGTTTGAAGGAGATTTGGAAGAAGGCGAATTGGAAATTGGCCAAATAGCAGGACTGATACACGACATTAAACCAGCAGCTCAAATTGTAAAAGAAATGGTTGAGGAATACGAAACCGCAAAAAAAGAAGTTTCTCTTTTTTAGTTTTTATCTTTTTTTTCAAAAAAGCATTTAAAATAAAAACCCCTTTCACCGTTTGTGAAAGGGGTTTTTAAATGTTTGAAAGATTTCTCTTTACTCTTTAATAAATCGTTTTGTAATCTGCCCTTCCGTGCCTTGAATTACAACAAAGTACGGCGCAGCTTCCATATCGGCAATATGAATTGATTTCTCAAGTCCCATTCCACGAAGATCAATAGTCTTTATCAGCCTTCCCCTTAGATCGAAAATCATCAATTTCTCAAGAGAAAGACTTTGTGAATTCCCAAGAGTTACAGTGTAGTTTGCAGGGTTAGGATACAATTGTAAGCTTCCCAAATTCGCAACTGGATCTCCTGTGCCCAACTCACTCTCTACGCTGAGTTCAAATGAACAGCTGGATATATTGCCGTATTCATCTTCTGCAGTCAGGATAATTGTATAAACTCCATCAGAAAGCGGAGTTCCAGGAGCTGGATTCTGCGTAGTCAAGGTTACTGGGTCAGTACAATTGTCCACAGCAGTTGCCTCTCCTGTTCCAAAATAATCTGGTACAATATAATACAGATTCCCTGACCCTGGATCAACAGTCTGATCACTCGGACAGCTTATAACTGGCGCAAGTCTATCCACTACGGTCACCAAGGCGTAACAAGTTGCAAGATTGCCATTATTATCCTGGCTGAAAACTTGTACACTTACAGGGGTTCCGATATCGGCACAGCTGAACTGAGTGATATCAACAGCCACGCTTAATATGCCACAAGCATCATTGTTTGAAGCAATAACATCACTTGGGCTAAGTACAGCTGTACCGTCAATTCCAAGTTCCAATGTGAAATCCTGACACACTAATGCCGGCGGGGTATTGTCCTCCACTGTTACTATAGCTGTGCAGGTGCTGGCATTGCCATTTACATCGGTCACTGTAAGTATCACAGTGTTGCTGCCTATATTACTACAATCAAAAGTGTCGACATCAAGGTCATAGCTAAATATACCACAAGCATCCGTACAACCATTGTCAATATCACTACCAGAAATAGTAACTATCCCTGTTATCGGGTCAAGCTCTACCGAAATATCCTGGCAGGCCACAATTGGAGCCGTTACATCTTCAACCGTCACTATGGCGATACAACTACTGCTGTTACCATAAATGTCGGTAACCGTTAGGGTTACATTATTGTGGCCCACATGGCTGCAATTAAAAGTATCAATATCAATTGAAATGCTGGCCAGACCACATTGGTCAGTACTGCCTCCATCCACGTCCGCTGCGGTAATACTAGCATTACCATTTGTATCAAGAGGTATAGTGATGTTGACACACACCGCGATAGGCGCCTCATTGTCCATTACAGTAATTGTGAAACTACATACACTTGCGTTTCCGTTAATATCGGTTGCTGTAAATTCCACAATATTAACGCCCACCGGAAATTGACTACCACTTGGTAAACCCGCCGTTTGCACAACCGAGTCGATCCCGCAATTGTCTATCGCAATGGCCATTGGAAAACTAACAGTTGCAAAGCAATTGCCTTGATCTGTGGTGGCTGTAATATTTGAAGGACAGGCAATAACAGGAGCCAATAAATCCTCTACTGTTACAATCGTCGTACAAGTTGAAATATTTCCATTTACGTCTGTCACCGTCAAAGTAACAGTATTCGCACCAACATCGCTACAATCAAAAGTGTTCTTATCGATTGTCATACTCGCAATTCCGCAATTATCAGAACTACCGTTATCGATATCAGATGCAATAATGCTGGCATTGCCATTGGCATCTAACTGAATCGTGAAAGGAGCGGCACAAGTGGCAACCGGAGCGATATTGTCTTCTACCGTTACGATAGTGGTACAGGTTGAAACATTTCCATTTACGTCTGTCACCGTCAAAGTAACAGTATTCGCACCTACATCGCTACAATCAAAAATGTTCTTATCGATTGTCATACTTGCAATTCCGCAATTATCAGAACTACCGTTATCGATATCCGACACAGTAATACTGGCATTGCCATTGGCATCTAACTGTAAAGTGAAAGGAGCGGCACAAGTAGCAACCGGAGCAATATTGTCCTCCACGGTTACAATAGTCGTACAGGTTGAAACATTTCCGTTTACGTCTGTTACCGTTAGAGTAATTGTATTCGGGCCAACATCGGAACAATCAAAAGTGTTCTTATCGATGGTCATTGTTGCAACTCCACAGTTATCTGAACTACCATTATCGATATCCGATACGGTGATACTGGCATTGCCATTGGCATCCAACTGAATCGCAAAAGGAGCCGCACAGCTTGCAACCGGTGGGGTATTATCTATAACTGTAATAGTCGTAGTACAGGTATCGGTCAATACTCCATTACTGACGGTCAAAGTAACTTGTGTTGTTCCAATTGGATAAGGTCCAATCGGATTTACACTAAAGGTAAGTGGATCCCCATCAGGATCGAATGATCCCCCATCAAAATCTTGCGCAATTGCATTGCCTTCGCAATTTGCATCCGCACTCACCGTAACTGCCTGACAAATTGCAATCGGAGCTTGACTACAAGAGCTCAACGGATCGGATACTGTAACAATAGTAGTACAAATTGAAACATTCCCATTTACGTCAGTTACGGTCAAGGTCACAGTATTCACACCTAAATCCACACAACTAAAGTCTGTAATATCAATTGAAGTGCTTGCTATTCCACAGGCATCTGTACTGCCATTGTCAATATCAGCCACCGTGATACTGGCATTGCCACTAGCATCCAATTGTACTCCAAAAGACGCGACACAATTGGCAGTTGGAGCAATATTGTCCTCCACGGTTACAATAGTCGTACAGGTTGAAATATTTCCGCTTACGTCTGTTACCGTTAGAGTAATTGTATTCGGGCCAACATCGGAACAATTAAAAGTATTCTTATTGATGGTCATTGTTGCAACTCCACAGTTATCTGAACTACCATTATCGATATCCGACACAGTAATGCTGGCATTGCCATTGGCATCTAACTGCAAAGTGAAAGGAGCAGCACAAGTAGCAACCGGAGCAATATTGTCTTCTACCGTTACGATAGTGGAACAGTTTGAAACATTTCCGCTTACGTCCGTTACAGTTAAAGTAATGGTGTTCTGACCTACATCGCTACAATCAAAAGAATTTTTGTCGATTGTCATACTCGCAATTCCGCAGTTATCTGAGCTGCCATTATCGATATCCGACACAGTAATGCTAGCATTGCCATTGGCATC
>Ga0079223_10001980_pt1 | contig 12517 bp, 8 predicted proteins | sample Stecom2011_FD_75072 | JGI IMG/M metagenome (GOLD analysis project Ga0079223, IMG submission 75072) | Agricultural soil microbial communities from Utah to study Nitrogen management - Steer compost 2011 | ecosystem: Environmental > Terrestrial > Soil > Agricultural land | place: USA: Utah...
CACGGTCTGCAAATATTGAGTTGGTAGTCTAGAGCTTGCTCCGTGACCGATAGGGTTAGGTTTGCTAGAATACGCTGGCAAATATTCCTGCATTTAATAGGTTGTGATAGCCTGTTTAAAAGGCTGGGTTTCAACGGGCAAAACTTTAGGCTTATTGTGTTGTTGATAACAATCAAAGTAGGAATAAAAAATGATAATAATAGAAGGAATACTGCAGTGGAATTAGCACATGAATATTGAGCTAGGATGGCTAAGCTTACTTCCTTCGTTGCTGGCAATAGTTTTAGCGGTTGCAACCCGACGCGTTATTTGGGCACTTCTAGGTGGTGTTATTTTCGCCCATGGTTTGCTGTTTATGCCCAACTGGACCACCGCAGGTATTGCCGCCGGGGCGAGCCTATTTGAATCGCTCATAGCCCCAGGCAATATTATGATCTGGGGCTTCACCTTGGCAATTGGCGCCTTATTTGGCGTACTTGAGCATGGTGGCACCTTCCAAAGTTTTGCCCAAGCCCTAGAAAATAAGCAGTGGGCACATAGCCGCCGGCGCGCAAGGTTATTTACCTGGATACTAGGCGTGGTGGTTTTTATTGAATCGAACGTGTCCATTATGACCGCCGGAACCACTTCGCGGCCGGTGTACGACCGGTTAGGAATTTCACGGCAAAAACTCGCCTACATTATCGACTCTACCTGTGCTCCGGTATGTATTCTTATTCCACTCAACGCCTGGGGTGCCTTTAACTTAGGCCTGATTGGCCAGCAAGACGTAAGCAACCCACTTATGGTGTTAGTGGCCTCGGTATTATTGAATGCCTATGCTATTTTTGCGTTATTTTTAGCTCTTTGGGTGGCATGGTCGGGCTGGAGCATAGGGCCAATGAAAAAATTTGAAATAGCCGCCCAACGTGAACGTGCGCGGCACGAGCTAACAGCCGCAACAGAAAGTAGCCAGGTTAATCGTGGTGCCTTGGCAACCGTATTGGTGAGCCTCATTAGTATGGTCGCCTTGGTGCCGATTATGTTGGTTATTACCGGCGACGGCAGCATGGTTAAAGGCAGTGGCATGTTGAGCGTGTTTGTAGCTATTTACGTGGCACTTGTGCTCGCTATTATTGGTACGTTGTGGTCTATGCCTAAGTCGTTACCACGGGTTATTAGTGGCATTGGCCAGGGCGCGTGGAAAATATTGCCCTTAGCAATTATTCTTTGGTTGGCTATTTCTCTTGGCGATGTCACCAAGTTGCTAGGTACCGGAGACTATTTAACCGGCTTATTGAATACGTCTGTGCCGAAATATTTTATTCCGGCCTTAGTGTTCCTTTTATCTGGGCTTACGGCATTTGCTATAGGCTCCAGTTGGGGCACCTTTGCGCTCATGATCCCACTGGCTATTCCGCTTGCAGTTGGTTTAGATATACCCATGCCATTATTAATTGGCGCTGCGTTAGCAGGTGGTATTTTTGGTGACCATGCCTCGCCTATAAGCGATACAACGATTATTGCTTCTTTAGCTTCAGGCTCAGAGCATATTGATCACGTGCGTAGCCAAATTCCTTACGCACTTATTGCTGCTAGTTTAACCACTGCATTTTACTTGTTAGCGGGTTGGTATGTGAATAGCCAAGGGGCAATGTTTTAAACATGGTTGCTACAGCCCCTACAGAGATTGATAGCGAACGCGATCTGTACTTTATGCAATTGGCGATTGAACAAGCCAAAGCAGCAGAAAAGTTAGGTGAAGTGCCAGTTGGCGCGGTTGCTGTGTATAACAATGAAGTGATAGGGCAAGGCCACAACCAAGTAATTACTAGCCTCGATCCTTCTGCTCATGCCGAAGTATTAGCGCTGCGGGAAGCAGCAAAAAATCTAGGGAATTATCGGTTGGGAGAAGTCACTTTATATGTAACCTTAGAGCCATGCTCTATGTGTGCAGGGCTTATGGTGCATAGCCGTATTCAGCGTTTGGTGTTTGCTGCTCGAGACGCTAAAAGCGGAGCCGCAGGCAGCGTATTTAACATTACCCACAACTCGATTTTGAACCATCAAGTTACTATTACTGAAGGGCTGTGCGCAGCAGAATGCAGCACGCTACTGAGCTCCTTCTTCAAAGAGCGCCGTGCTGCTAAGAAGCGTCTTCGTCAACTGGGTAAGTTAAATACTCAGGATCCAAACACACCGGAGTAGTTCGACTGCGCTCGTTTTCTTCGCTTATATAAAACCACTTCTGCCTTCTTTCCATAATACGGCGACTAAAAGATCGTAGCCGTTGGTGGCGTCGTTCATTGCGTTTGACAATACGAAGTGAGCGTTTCTTTACAGCTGCCATAGGAGTGGTCCAACCGAAACTTTGTATGGTAGGGATAGGTGTAACAATTCTGCTGGAGAATTTCCACCAAATAAGACAAAAAAACTGTCCTTACGTGGGCAGCAAAAAACGCCCACGCCAGAACAGCTAAGGGCTTTGTTGAACAGTACTGCTTTGCGCGTTAGGCAACTCAAGTTCCGTTTCCGGATAAGGTATGAGGCCTTGCTCATCAAGCCAGGTAAGAGTGTCGTAATAACGTCGAATATTACCTACATAACGAACAGGCTTGTCGCCACGGGCATAGCCATAGCGAGTGGTGCGGTAATATTGTTTTTGTCGTAGTAGCGGTAAACGGTCGCGCACGTCAACCCAATAGTCGGCATTGCCGCCCTGGCGTTGAGTAATAATACGTGCGTCATTTAAATGGCCAAAGCCCACATTATATGCGGCAAGCGCAAACCAAGTACGGTCGGGCTCGGTAATGCGAGCAGGAATACGCTGGCGTAAACGGGCCAAATACTGAGCACCGCCGCGAATGCTTTCTTCTGCGTCGAGCCTACTACGAACGCCCATGGAACGAGCGGTAGGTAGAGTTAGCATCATCATGCCCCGTACGCCCGTTGCTGAGCGTGCCCATGGATCCCAATGCGACTCTTGGTAGCTCACAGCGGCTAACAGTTTCCAGTCTAAATTGCCGGCATATTGTTGGAAAAGATTTATATAGTTTGGCAAGTCTTTATTTACCGCCTCTATAAATAAGCGCGTGTCTACATAATTAAACTCTTCCACATGGCCGAAATAGCGGTCGATTAATTTAGTGATATGGCCAGAAATGTGTTGTGTACCCAAATACTCAATAGATGTAGCGTACAAACTATCGTCTTTATCACGTGGAAAAGCCCATGCAATAGGCACACGGTCACGTACGGTAAAGGCAATACTGAGTTCAGGGTAGTAGCGGCGCTTAATATCTAAATGATTAGAGTCGACTATAGCGAAGTCAATTTTCTCCGCCATTACTTGGTCTAATAATTCGTCGGCGTCGTATAAATGTGTACTGCTCCAATTTAAATGCGGGTGCAGAGCTGAAATTCGCTCCAACAATTCTTCATGGCTACTGTTACTCACAACACGAATAGAACCTTGAACCTGGCTCCAGTCGCGGGGGCGATCACGCGTGCCCTGTTTGTACACCAACTTTTGTTCAATACGGTTGTAGGGCGGGCCAAAACGTAAACTCTGGCGGCGTTGTGCGGTTACGTCTAAGCCAGCAGCTAGAAAGTCTACTTGGCCTGAATCGAGTAACTCCCATAAATCACGAATATCAAGAGCGGCTTTCATTTCAAGCTCAACACCTAAAGTGTCGGCTAAGCCTGCCGCCAGTTCATATTCAAAACCAGAGCGTTCGTCATTACGCTCTACGTAGTTAGTTGGGGTCATTAAGGTGCCTACCCGCAACACTCCAAGCTCTTGTACTTTTTCTAACCGTGTTGAATCTACAGCTTCTGGAGTGCAGCCGTTAAACCATAATGGAATAATCAGTACCAGCAGTAGCACTGCAGCCACCCGCAAAGCACGAAACCACTTCACTGCTGGTGCCGTTGGTATGGTTGCTAATGTCGGGTCGTGATCGCTTACTGACATATTCGAATCCCTAAAATTAAACTAAGCTATTTATAACACTTAAGCTTAAAAAGTGCAGGTGCTAACTATCGCTCTTAAGTGGCAATGTTAGTTGTCGCAAAATACAACACAACCCAGTATACTATTGCGCCAAATGAGTATCCCAGAACCTACCTGGAGCCGAGCCTGTGATCATACTTCAAGGTGCGTCTGCACTGTCTAAATTTCGTGCTGAAAAGCGTTTGCAACAATTGCGTGCGGCGGGCATTCATGCTCGTGGAATTCATGCGCAGTATTTCCATTTTGCCGAACTAAGCGAAAGCTTGTCTGCTGCTGAGCAGTCTCGGTTAGAAAGCCTCATTGGTGGCAAGATTATCGCTGGCACTGAAGCGCCACAAGAACATTTTTTTGTTGTGCCTCGCCTTGGCACTATTTCCCCATGGTCGTCAAAAGCAACAGATATTGCCCATAACTGTGGTTTAACCGCGGTGAACCGCCTAGAGCGGGGTATACTTTGGACCCTGGAAGGCCAAGACTTAAGCCCAGCCGATATCACGCTGGCAGCGTCGCTGTTACACGATCGTATGACCGAAAGTGTATTAGACGATATAAATGGAGCAGCGGCACTGTTTAGCCATCAACAACCTGCACCATTAACCACAGTTGATATACTTAGTTTAGGCAAAGCTGCCTTAGTTACCGCTAACGAAGAAATGGGCTTAGCCCTTGCGGAAGACGAAATCGACTACTTGTTTGATAGCTTCACAGCTATGAAACGTAATCCAACCGACGTGGAACTCTATATGTTTGCGCAAGCAAACTCAGAGCACTGCCGACATAAAATATTCAATGCATCTTGGACCATAGACGGAGTCGACCAACCAAAGTCTTTGTTTAAGATGATCAAAAATACCAATGAAGTAACCCCAGACTACGTGTTGTCGGCTTATAAAGACAACGCTGCGGTTATGGAAGGTAGCGAAGCGGGGCGTTTCTTCCCGAATGAAAGCTACGAGTACAACTACCATCACGAACCTATTCATATATTAATGAAGGTTGAAACCCACAACCACCCAACTGCCATTTCACCTTATGCAGGTGCGGCCACAGGGTCGGGCGGTGAAATACGTGATGAAGGCGCTACTGGCATTGGTTCTAAACCAAAAGCAGGTTTAACGGGCTTTACCGTATCGAACTTGCGTATACCTGGTTTTGAACAGCCATGGGAAGAAGACTTCGGTCGCCCAGGTCGTATTGTTAGCGCATTAGATATTATGATCGACGGGCCATTAGGTGGCGCAGCCTTTAATAATGAATTTGGCCGACCCAACCTAGTTGGTTACTTCCGTACCTACGAAGAAGAAGTAGTGAGCTTTAACGGTAAAGAAATACGCGGCTTCCATAAGCCGGTAATGATTGCCGGTGGGTTAGGTAATATTCGCGAAAACCACGTACAAAAGCGTGAAATTCCTGTTGGCGCACCTTTGGTTGTTTTAGGTGGTCCTGCCATGAACATCGGCTTAGGTGGTGGTGCGGCGTCATCAATGGCATCAGGTGAGTCAGCAGAAGACTTAGACTTTGCTTCAGTACAACGTGAAAACCCAGAAATGGAACGTCGTTGCCAAGAAGTCATCGACCGCTGCTGGCAGTTAGGTGAAGAGAACCCCATTGCATTTATTCACGACGTAGGTGCCGGTGGTCTTTCTAACGCACTTCCTGAACTAGTGAATGATGGCGAGCGTGGTGGTGAATTTAAGTTACGCGCTATTCCAAACGACGAACCAGGCATGCCGCCCGTTGCCGTTTGGTGTAACGAATCGCAGGAGCGTTATGTACTCGCTGTTATTCCAGCGCGGATGGAAAAGTTCGAAGAACTATGTGCCCGTGAGCGCGCCCCATTTGCCGTAGTGGACGAAGCAACAGAAGAACGCAACCTACGCTTATACGACGAAGTGTTCGACAACTACCCTGTCGACATGCCGCTTGAAGTTTTACTTGGTAAAGCTCCAAAAATGCATCGCGACACAACGCGTTTAGCCCCACAAGGCGACAGCTTCAGCGAGCAAGATATTGATGTAAACGACGCAGTACAACGCTTACTGCGCCTGCCAGCCATTGCTGAAAAAACATTCTTAATTACCATTGGCGACCGTTCGGTAACTGGCTTAGTGGCCCGCGACCAAATGGTGGGGCCATGGCAAATACCGGTAGCTAACTGTGCTGTAACGGCAGCCTCATACGACAGCTATGCTGGTGAAGCTATGGCCATGGGTGAACGCAGTACTATAGCCTTGCTTAACCACGGTGCTTCAGCCCGTATGGCAGTAGCAGAGTCTATTACTAATATTGCCGCAACAGCTATTGGCGACATGAAGCGCATTAAGCTTTCTGCTAACTGGATGTCGGCAGCAAGCCACCCAGGCGAAGAGGCGGGTTTATATGAAGCCGTGAAAGCTATTGGTGAAGAGCTTTGCCCAGCCTTAGGAATTACTATTCCAGTGGGTAAAGACTCCATGTCGATGAAAACCCAGTGGCAAGAAAATGGTGAAGAAAAAGCAGTTACATCGCCAATGGCAATCGTAATAACTGCTTTTGCGCGCATTACCGATATCCGCAAAACAATTACCCCGCAGTTACGCCCAGAACAAGGTGGCAAACTGTTATTAATCGACCTTGGCCGTGGCCAAAACCGAATGGGGGCATCTGCTTTAGCCCAAGTGTATCGCCAAATTGGGCAAACACCAGCCGACTTAGATCAGCCAGAGCTGCTCGCATTCTTCTTTGAGCAAGTGCAACAGTTGGTGGCTAACGATAAGCTTATTGCCTATCACGACCGTTCCGACGGTGGTCTATTTGTTACTTTGGCAGAAATGGCTTTTGCCGGTCACTGTGGTGTTGAGGTTAGCTTGCCTGAGGCGGTTGACGCGCGAGCAGCATTGTTTAGCGAAGAGCTAGGTGCTGTTATTCAAGTGTCTGACACTGTGGCGGCAGAACTAGCCGATGCATTTAACGCAGCGGGCTATGCCGACATGCTGGTTGAATTAGGTACAGTTACAAACAACAACGAAGTGTTAGTGAAGCAAGGCGCCGCAACCGTTTATCAAGAGCAGCGCTCTGTTTTACGTAGTATTTGGGCCGAAACGACCGACCAAATGCAGCGCTTACGCGACAACCCAGCTTGTGTCGACGAAGAACTAGCCATTAAGCAAGACGTTAACAACCCTGGTTTACACGCCGAGCTTAGTTTCGACAGCCGTGAAGATATTGCCGCCCCTTACATTTTAAAAGGCGCCGCACCGCAAGTAGCAATATTGCGTGAACAAGGTGTGAATAGTCACTATGAAATGGCCGCTGCCTTTGACCGTGCTGGTTTTAAAGCCGTCGACGTGCACATGAGCGACATTTTAAGTGGCCGCCAAGACTTAAGCGATATGCAGTTACTTGCCGCTTGTGGTGGCTTCTCTTACGGTGACGTATTAGGCGCCGGTGGTGGTTGGGCTCGGTCTATTCTATTTAATGATCGTGCTCGTGACGTCTTCAGTAACTTCTTTACCCGCGACAACACGCTCACCCTTGGGGTATGTAATGGCTGTCAAATGCTATCGACCTTGCAAGAGCTTATTCCTGGCACAGAAGACTGGCCTAACTTTGTTACCAACCGTTCAGAGCGGTTTGAAGCACGGGTGGCGTTAGTTGAAGTACAGGAGAATAACTCACCTTGGTTTAATGGTATGGCAGGCTCAAGAATGCCTATTGCTGTGTCTCATGGTGAAGGGCGTGCCCAATATCGCAATGAACAAGACGCAGTCGCGCTTAATGCTCGTGGTGGTGTTGCTCTACGCTTTGTCGATAACTACGGTAAAGTAACAGAATAATACCCAGCTAACCCGAACGGCTCAGTTGCCGGGGTTACAGGCGTAACTAGTGCCGACGGGCGAGTGGCTATTATGATGCCTCACCCAGAGCGAGTGTTCCGTAGCGTAGCAAACTCTTGGTACCCAGAAACTTGGGGTGAAGACGGCGCTTGGATGCGCTTATTTAGAAATGCGCGAGTTACCCTAGGGTAACTCGCAGTAAGAACGAAGTTGTGACCTATAAAAGCCTGCTTAATCGCGGGCTTTTATCCATTCAATATACTGCTTTGCAATATCCGTATGGTCTTGCTGGCCACGGAATTTATCAGCCCAAGGGCCAACTGCAATAACTGGTACGTCTTCACCCGTATGGCCACCTGTGGTAAAGCCTGTGCCGGTATGAAAGCGTACAATATCAATTAATACTTGGTTTATTTCTTTCCACTTGTCGTCGCCGGTTATGGCCGCAACACGATCAAGCTCTGCTTGTTGGTCGGTGCTGAGAGGAAAAGGTACATTTACACTAATCATTTCATGCCAGTCGATCAGAGGCATATCAGCTAAGTCTTGAGCAAGTACTCGCAAGCTACGCTGGATGCGGTTTACTTGCGCGGCACGCCATTGGTACTGGCCATCGGCACCTAAAGTAATACCACCGGTAGAATGGTCGGCTGTTAAGACTAAAGCCGTGTCGTTACGGTTTTCAACGTATTCAACCAAGTGCTCAAGAGTTAAATCAAGCTCATGCATTTCATGCATAGCACAGGCAATATCGTTGGCATGGCCACACCAGTCAATCATTGACGCTTCAATCATCATTACATAAGGGCGACCGTCGGCTTCAATTAAGCGTAGAGCTTCTGTTACCAGCTCTTTTAAACGAGGCTTGTCGTCTATTACGTACGGAAAGATGTCCTCATGCATAAAGGCAGCAACGGGTAAACGTTGTTTGGTTTGCAGTGCCTCATAGCTTTCCACCACACGAACACCACCACGGGTCATGTCACTTATGTAATCAACCTGCTCGCCTTTATCGTTAGTAAAGCGAAACTTGTTACTGCCACTACCAATAATCAAATCGAAAATATATTGGCCATCGGCTCGCGGAGTTGCATATTGGCGTGCAATTTCATTTTCCATGCGGCGGCTGCGCACATGAGTAAAGAATCCTGCTGGTGTTGCATGGGTTAGGCGAGTAGTGGCAACAGTTGCGGTAAGATAACCGCCGTCTTTGGCTATTTCCATCATCGTTGGTAAATGGTTTTGCTCGGCGTCTACGCTAATAGCGCCATTGTAACTTTTCACCCCAGTGGCGAGTGCCGTTGCACCGGCGGCTGAATCAGTTACCCAGGTGTCGTCAGCGGGGTAAGTGCTGGCAGTACCAACAAAGTACTTATCCAGTACAGTTCGCTCTACGTCTTTAGCCGAAGTGTGGGCACGGCCGTCTTTGAAGTAGCGGTAGGCAGTTAGGTAAGGCATACCCATACCATCGCCAATAATTAAAATCATATTCTTTGGCGTTTCTTCAGCCCGGGTAAGAGGGCTGACAACAAGGGCTGCAACACTTAGCAGCATAACGATCCAAATACGCATTATAAGGGCCTCATTAAAGGAGTTAACGTTTTCTGTTTTGTTCTCTGTTTTCAATCTTGCTTTCGTCACTTTTGCGAATCATAACATAAGTAGCTCCGGCGCCACCGTCGTGCTGCTGTGCAGTATGGAAGGCAAGAACCAAAGGCAGATCGCTTAACCATTGATAGCACAAACTTTTTAATAAAGCAGGGCGGTCTTTACTGCGGCTACCTTTACCATGAATAATCAGCGCAGTGCGTACATTACGGCGGTAACATTCAAGAATAAATAGAGCAATTTCTACTCTAGCTTTAGCCACGCGCATTTTGTGCATGTCGAGTTCTGCGTCGTACCCATACTTACCTAGCTTGAATTTCTTAAACACTGCTTTTTGAATACCGCTGTCACACCATTCAATAATACCTTCTGGCTGCACCCATTCACGCACTTCGTCGGTTAAGCCTACGGCAGGGTCGTATTGCATTTCAGAAATGGCAGCTTTGCGCCGCAATGCCTGAGCTAATCCTTTTTCTTTAGAAAAGCTTTGAATAGCTACAGGGTCAGATTTCAATGGTTTAACACCCGACATAAAATCCGGCATTAATTCGTCCATTAATTGATTAAACTCTTGTTGGTTTTTATTTGTCATGTGCCACCCCATAGCCTATGGGCATAGTCTAACAAAAAATATATGCATGGGTGCGAATGTTAAGCTATGGTGCGGTGTTATACGGTGGCAGGTAAGGCCTGCTGGAGAATAGAATGAGTATAAATAGTACAGAAGCTACCCTACTGCGCGAAATCCCGCCTTTTGATGTATTAAGCGAGTTTGACTTTGCCTTTGCCTTAGAACATATGGCCGCGGTGTATCTTAGCCAGGAAAGCCGCGAAGAAATTGTGCAAAGCGGAAGCTCATTGCTCTACCTAGTACGCTCGGGTACATACGATTTGGTTAGCCAAGATAACCGCCGCCTAGAGCGTTTAGAGCAGGGCGACTTGTTCGGCTTTCCCTCTCTGCTTAGCGGCCGCACAGTAAGTAACCGTATTGAAGTTGTGGTCGACGGCATTGTGTGGACCTGGACAGCCGATACATTCCATAAGCTGCGCCAACGTAGTGCCGAATTTGAACGTTACTTTATCGACGCCCACAGCCGCCGATTATTGCGCGAACATTATGTTACTCAACCCACAGAAACGGGTTTGAATGAACCAGAAAATGACTGGACCATTAAGCCAATTAGCGAAGTGTTGCAACGGGAAGTGGTGTGTATCCAGCCAACTGCAAGCATACGAGAAGCAGCACAACTTATGTCACAGCAACACGTTTCTAGCGTGCTGGTTACCAACGAACATGGTTTACTCGGCATAGTAACCGACAGAGACATGCGCCACCGGGTGGTTGCCAAAGCACTAAGTTACGACACAGCAGTGACAGATATTATGACCACTACCCCTAAAGTAATTAGCTGTGACAAAAGCTTGTTTCACGCGTTAACCTTAATGGGGCAATGGAATATTCACCACTTGCCGGTATTAAATGCTAATGACCAACCCATTGGGGTTATTACCGTAACCGACTTAATGCAGCAGCAACGTAGTGAGCCTGTGGTATTACTGCGCGCTATAGTGAAGGCCGCAAATAAAAACACATTAATAGCGGCTGCAGCGCAAATACCAGACTACCTGCAGGGCTTTTTATTAAGCTTGGCCGGTAGAGTGCGCGACATTACTATTTTAGGCCACTTGCTCACCTCGCTCACCGATGCCATAACACAAAAGTTAATTGTTTTTTATGAACAAGAATATGGCCCTGCGCCAGTGCCTTACACTTGGTTAGCGTTTGAGTCGCAAGCACGCCAAGATCAAACGCCAGACTCAGAACAGGCCAATGGCTTGCTTTTGGCCGACGGGGTAACAACAAACGAACGGCAATGGTTTGCCGGCTTAGCAAACTATGTGTGTGAAGGCTTAGCGGCCTGTGGCCTGCCATTTTCTAGTGTGCAAGTTATGGCGAATAACCCCCAGTGGAGTAAGACCAAGCAAGAATGGCAGCACCAATACCAACAGTGGCTTGAAAGTAAGCACGGTGAAGAACTGCTACTAAGCTTATATGCAGCCGACAGTCGCTACATTGCTGTCGACCAGTATTTATACCGCCTGCACCGCCGTGAGTTGGCACAACTAGCTCAAAACAAGTATTACTTAAGTGCTGTCGCCCGTTATATAAACACCATGGCGGTACCCCTTGGTTTGTTCTACCGCATTCGCACTAGCTCCGATAAACAGGGGCAGTATTTAGACATTAAGTTGCACGGCATTGCTATTTTAAATCAGATTATTAGGCTCTATAGCTTGGCTGAAGGCTTAACGGTGGCGTCTATAACAGATCGTTTAAATCGCTTGCAGGAAAGTAAGCTGCTCACAGCTGAAGAAATCGAGAGCCTACAGCAAGCATGGTATTTTCTTACCGATCTAAGGCTACAAACACAGTTTGCGCAACGCCATGCCGATATGCCTACGCATACGATTGATCCAGCAGCACTAACCACCATGCAACGACGCCAACTCAAAGCTGCATTCCGTGTTATTAAAGAAGCAAAACAAGGCTTGTTGTATAAATTTGGTCGGGTTATATAGCTATGGGCTGGATAAAGCATTGGCATCAGCGGCGGCGTTTGGCTAAGCAAAGTTGGCACAGCGTACCTTGGGTTGCTATCGATTGTGAAAGTAATGGGCTAGATCCAACGAAAGACGCCTTGCTAAGTTTAGCCTGGGTGCCCGTTGAGCCTCCATTTGTTCGTATAGGGGCAACTCAGTACGCGGTAATAGAGAGCCAGCTGCCTCTTAGCCAAAGTGCCGTGGTGCATCAATTAACAAGCACTGAACTAAGGCAGGGCGAACCATTGGTGCCAGTGTTAGAACGTTTTGCGGAGGCAACCGCAGGGGCTTACATTATTGCCCATTATGCAGAGTTTGATCGGCGCTTATTACAACAAGCAATGCAGCAAGCTGGGGTGGTATGGCAACCTGCTGGCTGGTACGACACCCTAGCAGTGGAGAAAAGGTACGCCGCAGAACAAACAAGCTTGGCCACAATAGCTTTTAGCTTGTCTGCCTGTCGCAGTCGTTATGGCTTATTAGGCGTTCATGAGCACCACGC
>Ga0079223_10001984_pt1 | contig 12506 bp, 9 predicted proteins | sample Stecom2011_FD_75072 | JGI IMG/M metagenome (GOLD analysis project Ga0079223, IMG submission 75072) | Agricultural soil microbial communities from Utah to study Nitrogen management - Steer compost 2011 | ecosystem: Environmental > Terrestrial > Soil > Agricultural land | place: USA: Utah...
AAAATACGTTGACGATTGGGAGCAATTCAAAAGTGTTTTTACACAGTTTGAAATGGACCGAAATCTTATTCCTGGACGATTTAAAATCGAAAAAGGGATGTCGAATTTTAAAATTGCTCAAGCTTTAAGACGAAATATACCTGTAAAAGTTACTTTTAATAATCAAGAAACAATTCAAGATTTAGCTAAACGTTTAGCGTCTCAAATTGAACCATCAGAAAAAGAAATATTAGATGTTTTTTTAGAAGATGAGTTTTTAAGCGATAATCAAGCTACTAGAGAACAAGCGTTGGCTTTATTTATGCCTAATACTTATGAATTTTATTGGAATACCAATGCAATAAAAGTTCGTAACGTTCTACATAAAGAATATATCCGTTTTTGGAATGCTGAGCGTACTCAAAAAGCAAAAGATTTAAATCTCTCTATAGTTGATGTATCTACATTAGCTTCAATAGTGCAAAAGGAAACTGCTAAGGTTGATGAAAGACCAAAAGTTGCTGGTGCATATTTAAATCGTTTAAACAAAGGCATGCTATTACAAGCAGACCCGACTGTGGTTTATGCTAAAAAATTACATTTAAACAATTTTGATACTATAATAAAACGTGTTTATTTAAAAGATTTAGTAATTGATAATCCTTATAATACGTATAAAAATCTAGGACTGCCTCCAGGACCTATTGCTATGCCAGATGTGAGTTCGATAGAAGCAGTCTTGAATCCAGAAAAGCATGATTATATCTATTTTTGTGCAAGTGTAGAACGTATGGGATATCACGAATTTGCAAAAACTTTAGAAGAACATTCAAAAAATAGAGCAAAATACACAGCTTGGTTAAACGAGCAAAATATTAAATAAAAAAACAAGAGCCGAATATTTCTATAAATATTCGGCTCTTTGATTTAAGAGATATTCTCAACTGTTTTTCTCCAAATATCAAGTTCAGGTATTCCTGGTTTACGTTTTCCAAAAAACTGAACGATTATTTCTCCTTTTTTATTAAATGCTTCTATAGCAGTAACTACACCATCTTCAGTGGGTTTTCTTACAACCCAAGTTTGAGTAACTTTACTCATATCTAAATGAAGGTTAAAATCTGGATCCATAATATTGTACCATTGCTCGTGCCACATGGTTTTTTGTATAGAACCAGTATGAATTTGAATGTTTCCACGATTACCCACAAAAACCATAATTGGAGTTTTATCTTTAGCTACCGTTTCTAACATAGTTACAATACTATCGTTTGCAATTTGCTGGGCATGATATGTTGAAGGAGCCAAACGTAATGCTTGTGTACGTGTAACACCATACTTACGCAACATTGAAAAAAAATCGTGAGTGTCTTTCAAATCTAACCACGATTGTTGAAATCCTTTTACATCAATTTCATCATCTGGTTTTTCATTATTATTAATGATGTAGGGTTCTGTAATATCAAATGGCTCTTGATTTTCATGTCTATATCTATCGACAATATTTTCAAAGGCCGATTCATTACTATCTTTTGTAAGAAATATTTTGTGAATAGCTTCACCATCTTGCCCAAAAAAATGTAAACTTTTAGATATACCTCGCGGATTTTCTTCAACAACAGCGAAAGCTTTTTTCCAGTGTGAAAGAAAAATTCTCAAATCAATATCTTCACCAACAAATAAACTTGCATGTGGAGAAGAAAAATCACCGTTTAGATAGATTCCTTTTCTTTCATGTACACATTCGTTATTACGAGTGAGAGCCATAACTTTACCTAAAGATTCAATTTCTGATAATATTTCTTTAAAAAGTGGTTGTAAACGTATAACACCATTACCTATTTTAGTTGCTAATAATTCCATTTCGCTTACGCCTAGTTTTTCTGCAGCATTGCGAATTCTTAAGTGAGGATGTTCTTGCTTTAGAGCATCCCATTGAGCTTTTAAATCTTTTGTTGTATTCATACTTTAGTTTTTATCCGAATAATATTATCGGTAGTTGGGTTATTGGATGTTTGATTATTGTACAAGGGTATTGATATACTTTTGAAATACGTTCTTGTGTAAGCACTTTTTGAGGAATATCAAAAATTTCAATGCTTCCTTTATTTAATAAAAGTAATCGGTCAGCAAATTGTGAAGCGATATTTAAATCATGTAAAACTACTAATGCCGCATTATTTTTTTTAGTAAATGCTTGAATGAGATGCAATGTTTTGAATTGATGGGCAACATCGAGATTGTTTAGTGGCTCATCTAACAATAATAATTTTTCATTGATATTGTTTTCTAATTGAGCAAATACACGAGATAAATGCAAACGCTGTTTTTCACCTCCAGATAGTTGCTCATATTCTCTATCTTCTAAATGTTTTGTTTCGGTTTTTTGCATCCATTTTTCAACAATTTCCCAATCGGTACTACTTGGTTCATTTGAAAAATACGGGTATCGCCCCATCAATACTATCTCGCTTATTTTTAAATTAATTTCAGCAGCATGATGTTGTGAAAACTTTGCCCTATAAAACGGCAATTCGTTTGCAGAAAAATTAGAAATATTTTTTTTCTTTAATTGAAAAGTTTTAGCTTCATATTTTAATTCATTGGCAATACTACTGAGTAGGGTTGATTTACCTGCACCATTCGGGCCAACTATAGCGATTAATTCGCCAGGTTTTATGCTTAAATCAATATTGTTTAATAGTGTTTTGCTTTTGATTTGATAGTTTAGTTGATGTATGTGTAACATTACATTTTCCTTTTATAGTTAATCAATATGGAAATAAATACTGGAGCTCCCATGATTGCAGTTAAAATACCTATAGGTAATTCTGCTGGCGAAACAATAGTTCTACTAACTGTATCTGCGATTAATAATACAACTGCTCCTAATATAATTGATAAAGGCAACAAAATGTTGTAGTTTGATTTAAAAACAAATCGTAAAATATATGGTATTACTAAGCCAATAAATCCAATGGTTCCGTTAAATGCAACCACACTTCCCACAACAAATGCTACAATGATTATGATTTGTTTTTTTGTGTGTTCTATATCAAAACCTAAATGAGCAGCTTCTTTTTCACCTAACATTAATGCATTTAGTACTTTTCCTTTTTTTAAAAGAAAAAAACTTCCAATACTTACAAATAATATCACTATGAAAGTTTTCCACCAATTGGCACCTGCTAAACTTCCTAACGACCAAAAGGTTAAGTTCCTCAATTCTTCTTCGGTTGATATATAAGTTAAAAACCCAGTTACAGCACCTGTCAAAGCTGTAATAGCTACACCAGAAAGTAGTAGAATCAAGATGTTAGTTTTACCATTAGTTGTAGCCATTCGATATACAAAAATCATTGTAAGTAAAGCGCCAATGAAAGACATGATACTTAGCAAAGCATATTTGAAAAATGCAGGAAGCCAATCAATAAAATGATTACCTAAAACAATTGTAATAGCTGGAAACAATACAGAGCCCGAAGTAATACCGATTAAATCTGGTGATGCTAATGGGTTTTTAAATAACCCTTGGAGACTTGTACCACAAATAGCTAATCCTGCGCCTGTAAATAAGGCCATTAAAATTCTCGGTAAACGCAATTCTATTAATACATACGAATCTGTAGTGTGTTCTTTTGTATGTAAATACTCATTAATAGTGGTGATTATTGGTTTTTCAAAATCGTAAGCGCCTAAGTATAAAGCTGCAACTAAAGCTATGATCAAAAAAATACCAATTGAATATTTATATGCAGCTATTTTGTTTTGCATTATTTCAATTTGTTATGTAATTCTACTACAGCTTCACCTAAACGCGGACCAAATCCAGAAAGCAATTGTCCGTCCATAGTAATGATTTTTTGATTTTTACCTGCATTAGTTGCGCTAATACCTTCAACTTTTAATAAACCATCGATTCCACCTAAACTTTGCAATCCAGTATCAAATAATAAAATAACATCAGGATTTATTGTTAACAAAGCTTCTGGAGTTAGTGGCTTGAAATCAGTAATAGTTGCAGCAGCATTATCTGCGCCAGCTAATTCAATCATATGATGTAAAGGTGTTTCTTTTCCTGCAACCATTAAATTACCAGCACCACGAGCATAGATAAATAATACTTTTGGTTTCTTTTCGAATGGTTTTATCTCAGCAATTTGTCTATCGATATTTTCTAATAAAGGTTGATAGTTTTCTTTTTTTAGAAATTTCGCAATTTCTGTTATAAGGTTCTTTGTGCCTTCTGTAGAATATTCTTGATTAATAATTTTTAATGATACGTTCGCAGCTTTTAATTGCTCATTTAATGTTGGGTTCACATCTTTAGAAGTTGCGAAAACAACATTTGGTTTTAGACTTAAAATACTTTCTGCAGTTATTGAACGTACGTGTCCTAAATCTGTTGCTTTTGTTTTTAGTGATTCGGGATATGTAGAAGTAACATCAACTCCGATAATTTGTGACTCTGCACCTAAAATTACAAGAGCTTCAGAAATTGCTCCATTTAGTGAAACTATTTTTTGATTCTGTTCAGCCTCATTTTCAATGGCATCGGTAGACGATTGATTCGTTTCTTTTTTATTACAAGCTAATAACGAAAGAGTAGCTGCAAATATGTAAATGTATCTTCTCATAATTTTTATTTAAACTGATTAAAAATAATCAACACAGCAAATCTAAAAGAATTTTTTAAAAAAATAAAATTTATTTAGAATAAATAAAAATAAGCTATACTTTTGGAGTGTGATTTATTTAGAATTAATATAAATAACAATGTGTAGTAAAATTCTTAAAGTTGCTTTATTGATGAATCCTGTTTTGTTTTTTGCACAACACGATTCCTTACAATACTTAAATGATGAAATTTTAGATGAAATTGTAATATCAACTCAAATTGAGCCACAATCATTAAAAAAATCAATACATAATGTACGTGTAATTTCAGAAGAGGATATTCAAAATCAGGCAGCAACAACTTTAGCCGATGTACTAAATCAATATTTAAAAATTAATGTATTACCTGACAATGGTAAAGGCCGTTCTACAATTTCTATGTTTGGATTGGATAGTCAATATTTGAAAATTTTAATTGATAATATTCCAATTGTTACCGATTCTGGTTTAGGAAATTCTATTGATTTAACTCAAATAAATCTTAACGATATCGAACGAATTGAAATAGTAGAAGGCAGTATGGGAGTAACCCATGGAGCTAATGCTGTGTCAGGAATTGTTAATATCATTACCAAGAAAAAGATTTCGTCAGATTGGCAAATAAATATTACATCAATTGAAGAAACCGTAGGAAAAGAATATGATTGGTTTAATCAAGGAAAACATATTCAATCTGTAAAATTTGCTAAGAATATTAAGGATAAATGGTTTGCATCTATTGGTATAAATAGAAATGACTTTGCAGGATTTTTTCATGATAAAACTGGCAAAAACATTCAACAAGAACTGATTAGAGGTCATGAATGGTTACCCAAAAAAACGATTGGTGGAAATGCTGCGCTCTCATATTATGGGGATTCATTCAAAATTTTCTATAAAACTGATTATATGAATGAGAACATTTTCTTTTACAATCCAATTATAAAATCGATTGCTAATTATCCTTTTGAACCTGTCCTTTATACTGAAGACAGAAAGTACATCACTAATAGATATTATCATCATCTGAATAGTTTCGGTAAACTATTTAATCAAATAAACTATAACCTCTCATTCTCATACCAAAACCAAGAAAGAAATTTTGATGACTTTAAATATTTTTTTGAAGAAGAAAAAGAAAAAGATCATGAGCGAAATACATATGAAAGTACTAAAATATATTATTCAACGGGGCAGTTCAGTAATTTTTATTCTTCAGATAAGACCTCGTTGCAGCTCGATTATGAATTCGTAAATCAAAAATCTTTTGCTTCAGCCGATTCAGGAATGTTTAAAAATGAAAATAATCAGTCTGAAGATGTTTCAGCTCGTTTTGAAAATTATGATTTTTACTCAGTTTTAGAATATAAACCTTCGGAAAAATGGGCTTTTCGTCCGGGAGCGCGCTATTCTTTTCAATCTCGCTTTGAAAATCAATTTGCATTTTCATTCGGTTCAAAATTTCAACTTCGTAAGCAGACGGAAATGCGTTTTGCTATCGGTAGATCTTATAGAACACCGAACTTTTCTGAGATGTATACCTATTTTGTAGATAGTAATCACAATTTACAAGGAAATAAAGACCTTGTTCCTGAACAAAGTTGGTCATACGAATATATAATCAAGAACACTTGGCAAAATACTATAGACAAAACTATTTCAAGTCAACTAAGCTTGAGTTATATGTCAGTTATCGATCGTATATCATTAGCAATTGTCGGAACTGTTCCTTCTTGGCAGTACAAATACATTAATATAAATCAATACAAAATGTGGAATGCGACCTTAGAAAACGCTTGGCATTTTAAACAGGGTGAATTTGCTTTCGGAGCTTCATTATTAGGAATTGCTCAAGAAATGAACTCTGGAATAATAACCTCGTCAGATGATTACCTATACACTTATCAAATCAATTCAAAATTGATTTTTAGAGAACAATGGTCAAAAACGCAATGGGCCTTATATTTTAAATATCAAGGGATACAGCCACAATATGTAGAACAAACAGATGAAAATAGAAATCCAATTTATGTTGTTTCAAATACTGATGGATATGGTTGGTTTGATGCTTCTGTAACAAAGAAGTTTTTAAAAGAACAGCTATGGTTAACATTAGGTGCACGAAATATATTGAATGTAAAATCTATAAATACGTCGTTAGCATCAGGAAATATAGGTCATGGTAACGTTTCTAATGTTTTACCCATTGGCTACGGAACTTCTTACTTTTTAAAATTAGAATATCAATTAAATTTATAAAATGCTTAAGTTATGAAAAAAACTTTATTATTAGCTTCATTATTTACAATGTCAATCTTTTTAAGTTGCAATTCAGATGATTCGTCTACTGACACAATATCACAAAATATTGGATTGTCATTTAAAACCCCTTCTTTAACAGCTTTACAAACAGAAACGCCAATTGAATTGGTTTTTTCAAGTCCAACTGCTTCCGCGGGAAGTATAGTTTTACAGTATACAGAGCAGAATGTGATGCACGGAACAGACTATATATTAACACCTTCGCCAGTTTCAAATACCATTGAAATTCCATATCAGTCCGGAGTTACAGAAGTTTCATTTACATTTAAAAAACGAATTGATGCTTTAGAGAACGAGCAAAAATCAGTAACCTTTACCATTCAATCTGTTTCTGATCAATCAATTGTTGCGAAAGGGAATACTACAACAATAGTTTCATTTAATCCGATAGCATCCTTAGGAGGCACAATTGCCGCTGAGGTTGGAGGATCTACCCAGCCTAATCAAGTGTTTTTTGATTTTAGTTCTAATCATCAACAAGCAGTTCCGAGAGATTCCTGGGATTTAGGATTTTATTCAGGTAATGAGTATCGAGTAATTATCAACGGTTCTATCAAGATGGCAGTAAAAAAATTAGAAACAAATGATATCACTCAAGTAGTTTCTAGCGATCTGTCAGTAGCTGTAGGAACATTTGTAGCTGAAAATATGGAATATGTAGATCACCCTTACGGAAACATATCAGGAACAGCAATAGCAGAAATCTCTGCAAATGCATCGGAAAATATGGTGTATTTATTGAATTTAGGAAATGAAGTACCAACAACGCCTGCAGCTGCTGGATCTGTAAACACAAGTGGAGAAGCTAGAGGATGGATGAAAATTAAAATCGATAGATCTTCGGACGGATACAAATTACTTTATGCACCTTTAGATGCAACAACTTATTCAGAAGTTACTATTCCAAAGTCTTCTTCGCACAACTTTTCATTTTTCAGTTTATTAAATCAACAAGTAGTAGCTGTTGAACCAGAAAAAGAAGCTTGGGATATTAAGTTTTCTACATTTACTAACGAGATTAGTGGATACGGATCATATTTCTATTCTGATTTTGTTTTAACGAATGCAGTTTCAGGAGTTAGGGCTTATAAAGTTGATGAAAATAGTTCTACTACCTATAATTCTTTTACAACATCTGATATTGACCATAGTTTATTTAATACCGAAATGGCCAAGGACCAAAGAGTAATTGGATCAAATTGGAGAAGTACACAGCCATTAGAGTTGTACAACAATGTGTTTTTTGTGTTAAAGGATGCAGCAGGAAATATTTATAAATTTAAGTTTACTCAGCTTCAAGATACTTCTACAAATGAGAGAGGATTTCCAAAATTTGAATACGTAAAATTGTGATTGATGTATTATTTTTTTGTTTGTTTGGAGGGTTATCGTTTTTGGTAACCCTTTGATTTAATGGGTGATTTGTTAGCGAAAAGTTATAAAATGCTTGAAAACCAATTAGTTTTAAATATTGTCGTATCTTTGCATTCGTTAATTCAAATGGTGACAGCGTTTGAGAAATAAAATTTAATGATAAAAAAATGTTCTTACTTTATTGGAATTATTGGGACTTTAATACTGTCGTTAACAGCTTTTAAATCATACGAAACCCAATCAGAAAACATCTCTTACTATGCTGTAGATTCTTTATTGCCTGTGAGAGTGATGACTGAAGATGAATGGTCAAACATTCAATCTGTGGCAAATGAACAAGAATTATTTGACATGGAATTGTCAAAATGTTTTGTTGATTTTAAAGAAAGATTAGCGTTTAGAGAATCGCAATGTGATTATGGAATTGTAAATACACTGGGTTATATGGGTAAATATCAATTCGGAAAATCTACATTGAACTTCTTAGGAATTAAAGATACAAAAAAATTTCTTAAAGACCCAGCCCTACAAGAAAAAGCTTTTGTAAAACTCTTAGCATATAATAAATATGTGCTGCAAAGAGATTTGAAAAGATATGTAGGAAAGAGAGTAGGTGGGGTTTGGATAACAGAATCAGGCGTTTTAGCCGCAGCTCATTTAGGTGGAGCTGGTGCGGTACAAGCTTTTCTGAGATCCAATGGTACTACAAATTTCAGCGATGCATACGGTACGTCGATAACTGAATACATGAAACAGTTTGCAGCATATGATGTATCGCAAATAAAACCGGAAAAAAATCCTAAAATAATGAGTTAACAAACTGCCTCTGTTGTAGAGGCAGTTTTTTTATACCATTTGTTCGGGTTTAACCCAATTATCAAAATCTTCTTCAGAAACGTAACCGAGTCTGATAGCTTCTTCTTTCAAAGTGGTGCCATTATTATGTGCGGTTTGAGCAATTTCAGCAGCTTTGTAATATCCTATTTTTGGATTCAACGCAGTTACCAACATCAATGAATTGTTGACTAATTCAGTTATGCGCTGATAATTTGGTTCAATACCTTTTGCGCAATGTATATCAAACGAAACACAAGCGTCACCAATTAACTCGGCAGATTGTAAAAAATTAGCTGCCATAACAGGTTTAAAAACATTCAATTGATAATGCCCCTGAGTTCCGCTAAAGCTTATGGTTACATCATTTCCTATTACTTGAGCTGCTACCATGGTCAACGCTTCGCACTGTGTAGGATTAACTTTTCCGGGCATTATAGATGATCCAGGTTCATTTTCTGGTATAAATATCTCACCAATTCCTGACCGAGGTCCAGAAGCTAACATTCGAATATCGTTTGCAATTTTATATAATACTACTGCAGTTTGTTTTAAAGCTCCATGCGCAGCGACTATTGCATCATGAGCGGCTAAAGCTTCGAATTTGTTTTTTGCAGTAATAAATGGATGTCCAGAAAATTGAGAAATATATTGAGCAACTAATACGTCATATCCTTTAGGTGTATTTAAACCTGTACCAACTGCAGTTCCACCTAAGGCGAGTTCAGACAAATGAATTTTTGAAAATTCAATCGCTTCTAAACAATGATCTAATTGTGAAACATAGGCAGAGAACTCTTGACCCAATGTCAATGGCGTTGCATCCATAAGGTGTGTGCGTCCAATTTTAACTACATTTTTAAAGTCTTCAGCTTTATTATTTAGCGTATTTCTTAATTGTTTTATTCCTGGTATAGTTTTACTTACTAACATTTCATAAGCAGCTATATGCATAGCTGTTGGGAATGTATCATTTGAAGATTGTGATTTATTTACATCATCGTTTGGTTTTACGAACAAATCATCGGTTATTTCACCTGAAATATTGAATTGAACTTTATTTGCAATTACTTCGTTTACATTCATATTAGATTGAGTTCCAGAACCGGTCTGCCAAATAACTAACGGAAATTCATCATTTAACTTTCCTTCAAATATTTCATCGCATACAGTTGCAATAGCATCTCTTTTATCCTTTGGTAAAACACCTAAATCACAATTGGCATAAGCAGCTGCTTTTTTTAAAATAGCAAAAGCTTTTATAATTGGTAAAGGCATCGAAGCTGGTGGACCTATTTTGAAATTTTCGAGAGAACGTTCAGTTTGTGCACCCCAAAATTTATCAGCGGGCACTTTTACTTCACCCATTGTATCTTTTTCTATCCTGTATTTCATAGTTTATGGTATTGATTACGTTCTATTAAAGATACAGTTTTTATAACATCCATTCAAAAGCAAGTAAATTATTAAGATATACTTGTACAAAATAACTTTTCGTACTATCTTTGGACTTGTATACAAAAAATTCCGGAAATCATGTTTGAGTTTCAACAATTTATTGCTTTTCTAATCGGAATCACTATTTTAATCATGGGATTCTGGTTAATGCTATTCTTAATTAGTTTCGCATTCTATTGGGCTTTTGGTGGTGCAGTAGATTTGATCAAAGAAAATAAAGCAAAAAGACAAGCTGAATAACAGTAAAAACCATTTCGAATGAAATGGTTTTTTTATTTTTAAAAAAATCCCATGTGAGTAGCATGGGATTAATTTTTGGGTCGGTTTATTAATTGAATGACTATAAAGTCGTATTCACTAGTTGTAAATCATCATCGATAAATTGATAAACTTGTACACCATTTTCTAAGTGGTCTTCATAATATCTATTATCTTCTCCATTTGCTTTTATCAATTGCCCTTCTTTTAAATAGAATTTAATTTTTACACGAGTAGAATTTGTATCCCAATTGATAGTTTTATCATTTGGTAAACTATAAAGAATATCTTTTGATAAAGAGACAACAGGTTTAGAATAGCTGTACTCATAAGGTAATGATTGTGGCAACTGATCAGTTTTAATTTGATAATTGCCCGAACCTATATTTATAGATACATTTGAATGTACAATCTTTTTTTCTTCAACTTCGACATATGAATGCCCTAAGGTAGATTGTGCAAATTCAATTTCTATATTATTGCTTTTTTTGTACGCTTCATATGATAAGCTGTCGTTGCTATACAAACGGCTATCGCTTTGAAAATTAATTACTAAAGTATCTTGAGGAGTTAATTGTAAATCTGTTTTATGAGTAATTTCGGTATGCGTTAAATTATCAATAGCATTTTTAATTCTATCTTTATTGATACCAACTTTAAGGATAACATATCCTAAAAATAAACACGAGATTAACCAAATACTACCTAAAATACCAATTATCCATCTAGTATGCTTCATTTTGCTATACAAAAGCTTTATCCCAGCTAGTAGAATTATAAAAAATGGAATTGCGCATGTTAAGAAAAATACTAACGCAAGAGTATACATCGATATAGGTAAATCAATATATTGATTTAACCTATCAATATCTACAAAGTGATTATTTTCAAAGATCCCTATCAAAGGGATTATTCCACTGCTAAATATACCTCCAATTCCAAAAATCACCAAGGTAATTCCGATAAACTTTTTAATGAAAGTGGTTCCTGAACTAACTATTCTTTTTGAACCATCCACGTACTTTCCCAGGCTTTCGCGTACTTCTTTTTCAATATTATTGATATTTACAGGTATACCTTTCATTTCTAAAATTTGAGAAGGAGTAACTGCTTTAGGAATAATGATCCATAAAATCGGATAAATTAAAAACGAAACTCCATAAAAGAATACCAAAACAATAAATAAAATACGCATCCAAACCGGATCAATATTAAAATAATGTCCAATTCCCGAACATACACCACCTAAAATTTTAGAATCTGGATCGCGGTATAATTTTCTTACTCGTTTATTATCCTGTGAATTAGTTTCATTAGCTGTCGAGTATGCATTTGTATTCGCATTGTCATCTATGATATAGTCCTCTGGTTGTCCCATAATGCTTATGATTTCTTCAACTTCAGCTTTACGAATCACTCCATGAGGCTGTGTAATACGTTGTTGAAATAATTCAGCAATTCTGTTTTCAATGTCATCAATGATTTCGTCTCTACCTTCTTCTGCTATTGAAAGTTTGATGGCGTTGATGTAATGATCAAGTTGTGTAAAAGCGTCTTCTTCAATATGAAAAAATTGTCCGCCGATATTAATAGATATTGTTTTATTCATGATTGTTTTTTTTAGT